>Ga0302301_1000719_pt1 | contig 12652 bp, 17 predicted proteins | sample III_Palsa_E1_2_FD_194544 | JGI IMG/M metagenome (GOLD analysis project Ga0302301, IMG submission 194544) | Peat permafrost microbial communities from Stordalen Mire near Abisko, Sweden - III_Palsa_E1_2 | ecosystem: Environmental > Terrestrial > Soil > Palsa > Peat permafrost | place: Sweden... | reverse complement strand
AACCAGGTTCCCTTTCTTCATGAATTTGATCCCTACCATCCGCCGGATGAACTCCCCGGACATATCATTTTTGCTGAAGTTCCCGATGGCCGGCATTTAGCGTTTTTGCTCAATGAACACAACGGGCAGCAGCCGGTAAATAATGAACAAAATGAAAAACGCCGGATAGGCCGTTAATTCATTCCGCTCATTAACAAGCCACCCGAAAAATCCGGTGGCTTTTTTCATTTGATAACATCCCTATTATGGAGGAGACAAGGGAGCAGCAGAAACTCCACGGGTTTCTGCAATGCGCCATCTATATATCCATAGGCCTGGAAGCCGCCATTTTTATTTATCACGATGCCCCTTTCTGGGGCATTTTTATTACCCCGCTGCACAAGCTCGGCCACTTATACATTTACTCGAAACTGGTTTATAGCAAACTGGCGACGTTTGGCCTGATCTGCCTGGTCAGCATCGGTACGCTGGCAAAAAAGAAAACAGACCTCGACCCCAAGAACCACATCGTCTATCCGCTGGCGCTCGGTCTGTTTTTATTCTTCGGCAGTATAGCCTGTCAGGGACGGGCCTCCCCGCTGGTATTTGTTCATACAAGCTGGTATAACCTGGTGTATATGGTAGGCTCCTTTATCGGCGCGCTCCTGGTCAGCGTTTCGATGGACAATATCTCCAAGTTTATCAGGTCAGGTTTAGGCAAGGACAAATGGAATACGGAAGCGGAAAGCTTCATGCAGCCGGTCAGGCGGGTAGACACCCCATATTCTGTAAATATCCCTATGCTGTTTTATTATAAAGGCAAGGTTAGGAACGGCTGGATCAACATCTGCAATGTTTTTCGCGGCACGATGGTCATCGGGACACCGGGATCGGGTAAAAGCTTTTCTATCATCAATCCTTTTATCCGGCAGTTGATCTCCAAAGAGTTTGCGGTTTGCCTGTACGATTTCAAATTTCCTGATCTCGGACAGATCGCCTATTATCATTATTTGCTGGCTAAGCAAAACGGTAAGCTTAAAGGCTTCGCCTTTCATGTCATTAATTTAAATGACATCGAAAAAAGCCGCCGCATCAACCCCTGGCGGGCGGATTACATCCGCTCACTGGCAGATGCGGCAGAGACAGCCGAGGCATTGGTGGAAGCCTTAAAAAAGGGGGACCGCGCCGGGGGGAGCGACCAGTTCTTCACGCAGTCCGCCGTCAACTTCCTGGCATCATGCGTCTATTTTATGAGCAAATACAAAGGGGGCAAATATTCCAGCTTTCCCCATGTACTGGCCCTGCTGAACCGTTCCTATGAGGAAATATTTAATGCCCTTACCTCCGAGCCGGAACTGCGTTCCTTGCTGTCCCCCTTTATGACCGCCTATAACGCCAAAGCATTCGACCAGCTCGAAGGACAAATAGGCACACTGAAAATATTTATCAGCCGGCTGGCTACGAAAGAGACTTTTTGGGTTTTTTCCGGCAACGATTTCGATCTGAAAATATCTGCCAGAGAAAATCCAGGCATGCTCGTTTTGGCCAATGACCCCAGCACGCAGAATATCAATTCAGCCTGCTATTCCATTGTACTCAACAGGCTCACCAAGCTGATCAACTCCAAGGGCAATTTACCATCCGCCCTGATCATCGATGAAATTCCTACGATTTTCACCCATAAGGCCGAAAACCTGATCGCCACAGCGAGAAGTAATAAGGTGGCATTTGTGATGGGCTTGCAGGAGTTGCCGCAACTACAACAGCAATACGGAAAAGATACGGCTGCTACCATCACGGCAGTAGTGGGCAATGTCCTTTCCGGTTCCGTCCGTAACAAGGATACGCTCGAATGGCTGGAGCGCCTTTTAGGAAAGTCCAAGCAATTGGGCGAGGGCTTATCTATAGACCGCAATAAAACCTCCACTTCCCTTAACGAAAAACTGGAGGCGCTGATTCCGGCAGGTAAAATAGCGTCCCTTAATTCCGGTGAAATGGTAGGCGTTATTGCTGCCGATGCGCAGGAAAAATTCACCGGGCAGTTCGATACGTCAGCGGTTAACTGCCGCATCAACCTGGATATGGCGGAGATTGCACGGGAAGAAAAAGCCTATAAGCACTTACCGTCCTTTTATGATTTTGGCGGCAAACTGCACGAGAAGCTCACACAGAATTTCAACCATATCACCTATGAAATCCAGGAAATGGTACTTGCATTTAAGCCGCCTGCACCGCCCGCACCCGTTAAAGCAACAATGAAGAAATGAACGACAATAATGATGAAATCCAGCTCCCGGATTATGTGCTGGTTAACCCGCTGCTTACAGACGACCCGGCTTTCAGACAGGGACAGATCGGTGTGATCACGGCAGCCATCCTCAATACCGACGAGTTCATTGTAGGTTTCGATGACTCCCAGGTTGGCTTATATAGCGCCAGTGCGCTCCTGTTTTTGAAACAGCTGGAGGATATTTATAAATATATGTACGAAAATGTATCCTGGCTTTCTGCTGACGACTTTAAAGACCTCAAAAATATCGCCCTGTTATTGGATTATGGTACTAAAACGCAAATCCGCACCGCATTGGTACTGGCACAAAAGAATGAAAATATCCTTAATGGCGCTACAACAGGCTTGGACGAACGCATCGGGCTAAACCAGGGCTATAAACGGGGCAGGTAAACAGCTCCCGTACGCAATTTCAACAAACATTTAAAGCTATCACCATGAAAGAGGAAGATACCACCGGCTTAATGGTCATGATCAGCCCGGTCCTTTGGACTTCTGAATACGTTGGCAGGATCGGTATAATCGAATTTACGGACTTTACCAACGACAGAATCTGGGTAAGATTTGAGGATGAGGAAGTGGATTACTTCAGTTCCAGGACTTTGTTTGTCCTTAAAAACGCCGGCGAACTTAATGAATTGGCAGAAACTAACCGCGCTGTTTTTTGGGACCACGTAATTAAAAATCTGCAATCCCTTGCCTTGCTTCAGGCATCCGGATCGGACAGCGACCTGAAGAGCGCATTTACCTTTTTACAGGACGATCCCGATCTCCACCGCCTGGCCACAATTCGGCTGAACGAGGTCATCGACAATGCTCCAAAGCGGAAAATAGGCAGGTAAAATCTTAAACATTAAATATTATGGAAAATGAAAATTTAACCGGATCGCTCGTTTTGGTGCATCCGGAATTAGAGAACGACCCCCTGAAAAAGCAGGGGCAAATTGGGATATTAACCTATCCCAGGGAGTTACATGAAATGTATGTCAGTTTCCCCGGCGGTGCAGAGGGTATTTATGAATGGAACAACCTGCTGAAGCTCAAGGGGAAGCAGGAGATTTTCGATGACCTTATGAAAAATGGCTCGGCTATGGAACAAAATGATTTCAAGGCTATGTACAAGATCATGCTCCTGCAGGACAGGGGTACATCAAAGGGCACCATTGACGCACTGGAAATCGCGAGGGACAATCCGGGCATTTGGGACAGGGCACTTGAACCCCTGATGCAAACTGAAAAGATAAACCTGGAGAAAGCTTACACCCGATGAAACTGCTGATCAGCTTCTGCCTGGTTTGCCTTCCACTAAAAAACCTTCATATCAATTCAGGATACGGTTTTCGCGTCCACCCGCTGACCGGGAAATACGCAATGCACTATGGGATTGACCTGAAGGCCCGCCATGACACGGTGTATGCTGTTCTCGACGGCACTGTGAAATCCGTAGGCTACGATGACGGGCTCGGTATTTATATCCGCCTTGATCACGGCGATGTTGAATCGGTTTACGGCCACCTCAGCCGGATTTTGGTAGGGCCACAGGATTCGGTGAAGGCCGGTGACCCTATCGGTATTACCGGTGCAACGGGAAGGGTAACAGGTGAACACCTGCACTTCTGTATCCGCTATAAGGGCAAATACATTAATCCAATTAAATTTTTATATGAACTATTAAAAAAAGAAGAACATGAATGACAAAAATTTCAAAAAGCTCCCGATCCAGCTATCGGACAAACTGGTTGCGGAGATCAAAGAGGGTAATTCCCTCTTTCAAAAACCGGTAAAAGAAAACGGCTTGCCAGCCTTTGTAACCCCGGTCAACCCTTTAACAGGTAAGGGCTACAGCGCCATGAATGCGCTGATCCTGGGTATGCAGCGTCACGATGACCCGCGCTGGATGTCTGCCGAGTCTGCCCGCTATGCAGGGAACTGGGTAAAAAAAGACGAAAAAGGCACCATGATCGAGTTTTCTAAGACGAAGGATATCCAGGCTATCCGCACCGCCGAGGGCGGAAGGATAAAGGACGAGGCTGGCGTAACTCAAACGAAAACGGTAACTTTTGACAAGCCGCAGCCTGCCAAACCGTTCCTGTTTAACGGTGAGCAATTAAAGGACATGCCCCTGTTAGCTGACTTTTTGCAAAAACAGTCGGAGGCGCAGCCGTTGTCGCCTGTGGAGCGGGCTGAAAAAATGATTGCCGATAGCAAAGCTACCATTATTCACGGCGGCCAGGAAGCCTATTACGACAAATTAAGGGATGTTATTTTCCTGCCGGAAAAGGAAACATTTGAAAATGAGACCAAATATTACCAGGCAGCCATCCACCAATTGGCGCACTGGACAGGTCACGAAAGCCGCCTGAACCGCCCGATGGACGGAAAATTTGGCTCCCTGGATTATGCCCACGAGGAAATGCGGGCTGCAATAGCCGGTATCCTGATCGGCGGCGAACTCAAGATCGGGCATAACTTCGGGCAGCAGGCCGCCTACATGAACAACTTTGTTAAGATTTTGAAAGACCAGCCGTTTGAGATCGCTAAAGCGTCAAGGGATGCCCAACGCATTTCCGGAATGCTTTTAGGCGCCAGCCAAAAGCGCGAACAGAAACAGGGAGCTGGCAAGGTCACAGGGTTTCAAAAAGGCGACGAGATCGCCTACATGGACACCACTTATAAGGTGATCGATACCTATAAAACCAAGAGCATCAAAGTTGAAGATGCCGTCGGTACCCGTAAGATCGTGAAACCTACCGACGGGCTTTTCGCTTCCCTGCTCGAAGCCAAAAACAACTCCAGGGAACCTGAAATGGTTTTGGAGGAAGAACAGGACCAGTCACAGGAACAGGGAAATAACTATAAAATAGGCAGATAACATGCATATCGTACATTTTAATGAAAACGATCTTCCTGTCAAGGACATGGAGACAATAGGGCTGGCCGCTGGCGGTCAGCTCCTTTTAAATGTCGATGACCTGAGAGCACTGCTTTCGGGCCGTCGCACCGGTTTGCTGGAGTTGCATGATCTCGAAGCCGAAAATATCAAGATCAAATCCCTTAACGCTAAAATATCGCTTAAGCACAACGAGGATGGAAAAGTTGACCTGCTGATCCATCCCATCTATCGCAAAGCCTATAAGCCGGATTTCCTTGATGATAACGAGGCGAGACAATTGCAAAAAGGCGAAATCGAAAACTTCCTGAAAATTACCGTTGACAACAAAGGCAATAAAAAGGAAATGCTGGTCGAATATGATGCCGATACCAGGGAATATATCGTATCTGATACCGAAAAAATCCTGGCGCCGGATATGGTCAATAATGAATTCCTTACCGCCGCTCAAAAAGAAAATTACCGGAAAGGCAAGGAAGTGCAATTAGCAGAAGGCACGAAATTCAATTATTCAGCCGCAGATAAGCATGGTATACGCTCCGATAGAATTGCGTTAGTTGCATCTATCCTGATCGATGGCGGCCTCACCTATATGGTGTACAAAGGACTGAATGCCTTATTTAACCAGAAACGTGACGAGAAAGCTGCTGAAAAACTCAGCCCCGGTTATTACAATGCGCTGAAGGACATAGAAAACCAGCGCGGTTTCGTTCCGAACCAGGCAACCCGTTCTTACACGCGAAGCGGCAGTTCAAGGTAATGAATCCATTATTGACAAGGCTGGGTGTCCCTGCGGACATCCAGGCCTTTTTTAATACCGCTGCTGAATTATCCTTTCATTACGGTGATACCAGCGAACATTACAGCGAAGATTTTCACAAGGTTCCCACAACAGCTAACCTATGGATGGCCGGTGAAGCAACCGCGTCTGAGGTAATTGTCAGCTATTGCGCCATGGAGGCAATCGCCTTTATAACAATTAACCGCCAGCACTACCCTGAATTGGAAAAGCTGGCCTTTGTCGCTATAGGCAATAAGCTACAAGGGGAACAGGTTAAATGGATCAGGGAAAAATTCCCGAAGCGCAAATTTACGCTGGTATTCGGTAACGATCTGCTCGGGCAAATTACAGATATAAAATTAGCCGCTGGCCTGAAGCATATTCCCCTGCGGATTCAGCATAGCAGCGGAAAGGTGCTGATCAATTGCCTGGACAAACTCAGAACTTTCGATGAGGACAAGATTACTTTACATGCTTTTCAGCTCGCCTTTGGGCTTCGCGGAAAAATCAGAACGCGGAAACCCATCCAAACACTAACCTATTTAGATCAATTGAAAAATGACACATACTGATGACATCATACTTAAACCTGCGGGCATGTTTGCTTTTCTGAAAGTGCTGCCGTTAATATTCCTCGGGCTGTTGCTGCTTTTGCTGGCCTGGTGGTTATCTTCCTACTTAATCTTGCTTAGCTTTGTCGTCTGCATAGTAGCCTGGTACCGGTTCCTGTATGTCCGGTCGGTGGAATACCTGGTCACCACTGAATATATCCGGATCAGCCAGGGCATATTCTTTAAAAGGATAGATCAGCTGGAAATGTACAGGATAAAAGATTACGTGATGATACAGCCGTTTTCCCTCCAGTTATTCCGGCTGATGGATCTGTTGCTCAAAAGCACAGACCCCGAAAACCCGATGATCTGGCTGCGGGGTATCCCCGAATCGGCCATCATTGATACCATCCGCGAGAGGGTTCAGGAAGCGCGAAAATATAACAATATCTACGAAGTAAATTAAAAAATATTTGGTAATTACTAACCAAATTAGTAATTTTAATTATAATTTAATGCAATGAAAGCCATTGTCCGGAACGTATTATTAGCCTGCCTGATTTCAACCTTTGCCTTTTTTGGCGCAGTGGGCCGCAAGCAGCACTTCAAAAAAATCGGCAACACTGTCATGGTTGTAAAACCTACTGCCGCGCAAAATGCCGAGTCACGGAAAGAAACGTTAACCTGTTTAAGTGTTGCATTCCTGGCCTGGGTCCTTTGCTTCTGGAGGTGTGGCGTCATTAACCGAAGGCTGAATGAAGAAAGAGAATACCAGGAAAGATTCAATGAATACATGCGCAGCAGCGCATTTCACAGGCAATACTAAAAAAATACATAATTATTTATAATTTGCGACATTCAAATGCGGGCGACCTGCCTGCATATTGTGATAAGGTTTAGGTTGAAAGTCCCGGCGGCGAGCGTTTGGGACTTTCTTTTTTCCTTATGGAATATTGATGAGCAAACCTGCACTGATTTCCGCCGATTGCTCATGCGCTTTATTAAAACCGTACACATAACCCGGTTCAGCATAAAAGCCTAATTGATGTTTTCTGAAAGGCCAGTACATGAAATCCAATGCGACTTCACCGTTCCAGGAATGGGTTGTTATGCCGTGGTCAGTTGCATTTGCCCATTCCGGGCCAATGCCCAACATAAACTCCAGTTTCGAAGAAAAGGTCCATGGTTTCTTCAACAGAAAATCTATATCGGTTTCTTTATGATAGGCACCGTAGGTTGGAGACACACCTAATTCAACTTCAAGCCAGTTCGCTACCGGCGTAGCTTCAATGGAGAGACTATAACCAAAGCTCGATTTGCCGCTTTTAATATCCGTGGAAGAGGCTCCTCCGATCTCACCAACTGCGACACCTTCTTTTAAGCTTGTGCTGTCACCAGGATTGTTTTGAGCGATAGAATTCCTGCTGAATAAAAGTAATAAGAAAGATAACCCAATCAATTTCATCCGTCTGGTGCATTAAATCATAAACTAATTACTTTTACAAAAGTAAACCATGGAGTATAGTCCATTGTCAAGCATTAAATGCAACAAAATGTTAATCGGGGAATTATCAGCAAAAACCGGCCTGTCAAGAGATACCATTCGTTTTTACGAAAAGGAAGGGCTGATCAGCATAGGGCGCAAACAGCGCCGGGAAAATAATTACAAAGAGTATGACGAAACCGTTTTGGAACGGCTAAACGCGATCAAGCGGATCAAGAACTTTGGCTTTACCTTAAATGAAACCGCTGACCTGCTTTCTTTAATTGCAGTTAATGGCGCCACCTGCGATGAAGTACGGGGCCGTATAAATAAAAAAATTGCGGTAATTGATAACAAGATCGATGACCTTTTACAATTACGCCAGCAACTCCTGACAAATATTCAAATCTGCCGTGACGGCTGCCAGGCGGTCAGCGAAGATGAGAATTGCCCGATAATCGTTCAGAACATACAATAATAACAAATTTCCCGACGTACTCGTGAAACAAACCTGAATGGTTTGTTGCCAATCATGTCCCTTTGGTTGAAAGTCCCTGCCGCAAGCGTTTGGGGCTTTCTTTTTAATAACTCTTTTTCTAATCACGCTTCACACGTCCGGTCAGTTACTTAAAATCTGCAATGCCGGAACCTAATTAAAGACCCATACATGATGGAAAATGAAAAAACAATCCTGGTCATTGGCTCAATCCCTTTTGTGATTGACCCGGTGCAGCGCGAATTGCGCCAGTTTAACCAGCCCAATTATAAAATCGCATTCGACGAGTTGAAAGAGGAAGGCCCTTATTATAGCTATCAATTTATCACCAAAGCCATCGCAAGATTTGAAAAGATCGACCCTGATAATATTCGTGGTGCATTAACAGAGGTGATAATACCTACCCATTTGATTAATAATAGCGATTTAATAACCGCCGAATACCTAAGCGGCATGAATATCATGAGCCAAAAGGAAGGGTGGGGATTTTTCCTCGGCGATGAAAATCTTGCCATGAGGCTATCCGGAAAACTGCCGCATATTGATTTGGCCGGTACAGACTTTACCATAGACTGGCGTTTAAAAGAGCTTAGGGAAACAGAATTACCCTGGAAGCATATCAGTTTAAGGGACATGGAAATGTCCGATAGCGGGGAAGAATACCTTTGCTTTTATCATACCGGAACACACGAATTATTTGAACCCGATGAAAATCTCCTGGAATTGCCGGAAAACGTGGTCGTTCTTGAAATTCCTTGTGAAGCCAGGCTCGATCCTATTGCTGTCGCAAGGGAATATGGCATAGGAGAAACTGATTTGTTAGTTGAGCATCCTTTCCAGATGAACCTCAAGGCAAAGGTAACCCCTTTGTCTGAAACCGGACTGCCGGAGTACATTCAGAACAACAAAAGACTTGCCGCCGAAAATTCGCTAAACAACGAAACCCAACCCCATAAACGCGGCCGGTAGAATCCCAGGTCATAATGAACATCCCCAGGTCGCTCCAACGCTGGGCGCCCTTGCTTATTGCAATTAATAACTCATCAATTTTTAATTCCATAACCTAAAGTTTATGAAAAATTCAAGTTTATTGAATAAAGACCTTGCGCTTTCAGAGGAGAAATTCAGTGAGGCGGTTACCAACGATTTTATTGGTACTGACTTTATTGACCGCCTCGAATGGGCCATGCTGATGATACAGCAGAATTTTAATCAGATGCGGCTGGCCGAATATCTGCCACTCGTAACACGCAACCATTTCGACAAAGCCTACCTGATGGCAGGCGGCGACGATGCATTAAACAACCGTGTAAGATTCTTCAGGCCCTTTACGGATCTACAGGCTACGCCCGAAATTTTCCCTGATCTGAACATTAAGGTAATGACTTTCGAAGAAACGATACAACTCAACAAGGTCAAGCAGCTTGATATCCGCACGAAACAAGCCTTAAGATCTAAACTCCAATATGCTTATGAAATTTCGTCCGCGTTTTACAACAAAAAAACGGAGGCATTTTATGGTTTTAAAAACGGGTACGAGTTCAATAAAGGCTTTTTCGCATTAGGGACAAAGGCCGAAACCGCGGATAAAGTATCTTTTACAGAAATACCGAACCCTATCTCACTGCATCCGAATTATACGATGCCCCCCAATGCGGTTACCTTATTACCTAAAGAACAAATCGTTGATGTAATGAGACTGATCGCTATGTCCTACCAGGTCGCTATGTCAATGTATTACGAATGGTCTATTTACATCAAAGAATATGACAACATCGGCCTGATCGTGCCGATTGAGCCGCAAATACTTTCGGAGCTCTACAAAACTTCACTCATGAAGTTTGAAAATAAAAAACAGATGGTCCACTTCGTAAAGGAACACTACCGGAGGAAGGTAGCAACGCCCGATGACGATTATACTGTCTTTGTCAATCGCTATTTGCGCGGTGAGCACCGGTTCAATTACCGGGGATTTTATGCCGAGGTCATCCCTCCCAAATATGACCTGGTACGCGCCAGGACAAAAAAGAAATTTATTGACGGCTCGAAATAGGCCGCTTCTCTCCCGGGTAAAAAACCCGTCTTATAACAGCGTCCCGCAGCAGCCGGGTAACGTATCTCAATTTTAAATTCATAGTCCATGGCGGTAGAAATAATCACCAAAGACGATCTCGAAGCCTTTCGACAGACATTATTGAATGACATCAGGGCTTTGCTGAGCAGCAATAAAACTGAAGCCAAAGAATGGCTCAGGTGTGCAGATGTCAGAAAAATGCTCAAAGTTTCGACGGGCACAGTTCAAAATTTAAGGATCAGCGGGAAACTAAAATCCCAAAAGATAGGTGGAATACATTTTTATAATCTCACTGATATTCAAAACATGCTTAGTGGTAAACATAAATAATGATGCCACAGAAACCTCTTATTTCAGAACTCTATAGCAAGATGACTGAAGACCCCCGCGTAACCGTATGGCATATCAGTTTGTATGTTGCCATGCTTATTTTATGGCAGCAGGCGGGTTTCCAAATACAAGTGAAAATTTCGCGAAAAAAATTAATGTCAAAGGCCCACTTTGGCAGTATAACAACCTACCATAAGTGTATCAGTCAGTTATGTGATTTTGGCTATATTCTTTACAGGCCTACCTATGACTGTTATGCGGGTAGCGTTATTGAAATTATCCCTTAGTATTCAATGGGGCTTTGTCCTGTCTCTCACTCTTTAATGCCGTTCCGGCAAATTTCCATTCCTTTTATTAATGATAAAAGGAAGCATAAGACAATAATCATCTTATGCTTCCTTCTTTAACTAAACTAACGCTGGCCTTTTTCTAACCAATCTTTTTTTAAGCCTGTTCATGTCTTCACTGACTTTAATATCCAGTGTCTTTGCATAATGCTGCGTTTGCTTTATCGTGGCATGTCCCAGCATTTTCGATACCGTCTCGATAGGTACTCCGTTATTTAAGGTCACCGTCGTTGCAAAGGTATGCCGGGCCAAATGATAGGTAAGTTCCATATGAATACCGCAGCAATCGGCTATTTCTTTAAGATAAGAATTCATTTTTTGGTTAGTCAGCACCGGTAATGCTACGCCGTTGACTATACATTTCGGATGTTTTTCATACTTTTTAATAATTCTCAACGCCTCCGTTAACAAAGGAATTCTTGATAAGGCGTTCGTTTTTTGCCGGTTAATGAATATCCATTGTTCCCCGTCCACGCCTTTTTGTATATCTACCCGTTTTAAGTTTTTGACATCAACGTAAGCCAGCCCGGTATAGCAGCTAAAAAGGAAAATATCCCTGACATTACTTAACCTTACATTTTCAAAATCCTTTCCGGCAATCCGTTGCAGTTCTGCGTCCGTCAATGCGGTTCTCTCTACCTGCTTTCTCGTTAATTTGAAATTGGAAAATGGATCACCTGGCAGCCACTTGCTTTTTACACAGATCAGGACTATCTTTTTAAAATTCACCAAATATTTCATGGTGGTATTGTGATCGCAGTTCCTGACGGTTTTTAACCAGAATGCGTACTGAGAAATGAAATCATGGTCAAGATCTTTGATATCCCTATCATTCGCCCCATACTTCCATTTAATAAAATCCCGTGTGTGGTTGTAGGAAATATTGTACCGTTGCAACGTGCTCGGCGCAAAGTCAACGCCTACCAATGCTTTCATTTGCTCATTATGCAAACTGAATACTTCCAGGATTTTCTTACGTTTTTCGACGTTGCCGGTAAGGATATCCTTAATTGCCTGTGCCGAAACTTCACGCTCAGCCTCAATCAATGACCTTTTAGCCTGGAAAATCTGCTGCTCCAATGCGTCTAAGTAATAATTTAATTCTCTGGCGTCTTCCCTTGTGCCCACGGCCCTTGCCGCTGACGAGTTCCATTTGGCGGATTCCCATTTCCTTTTAGAGGACACTTCGACCGATTTACCGTCCACCGTGATCTTTAGGTAAATGTACATTGGGCCTTTTTTTTGATTTTTGGACTGTTTCAGATAAAAAAGTAGTCCGAAGCTTTTTTCTAACATAAACTAACATTTAAAAGGTTAAACAAATGTCGGTTTAGATCATTGTCCAAACAAGATGTCCACGCGCTGGACATGCTCATTACTAATTCGTTATGCAGTTTTCATTGCGTCTTTTTTCAGGTTTGAAATGACGCA
>Ga0302301_1000716_pt1 | contig 12684 bp, 9 predicted proteins | sample III_Palsa_E1_2_FD_194544 | JGI IMG/M metagenome (GOLD analysis project Ga0302301, IMG submission 194544) | Peat permafrost microbial communities from Stordalen Mire near Abisko, Sweden - III_Palsa_E1_2 | ecosystem: Environmental > Terrestrial > Soil > Palsa > Peat permafrost | place: Sweden... | reverse complement strand
TTCCAAAATCACTTACCGCCTTAATGGTAGTATTTGTTGGCGTTAAGTAGTTCAAATCGCCAATACGCACGTTACCTGCCGGTGTGTTCTGGTTATTATCGCGCAATGCCTGAACCAGCTGATCTGGTGTTAAATTATGCTGGCGCAATAACTGCGGATCGGCTTTAATAACAATGGTACGCTGGTTACCGCCAAATGGTGCAGGAGCAACCAGGCCCGGTACTGAGGTAAACGCCGAACGGATGTAAACCAACGCAAAATCGAGCAACTCGTTATTACTGCGGGTGGGGCTGCTTAATACCAGCTGACCAACCGGAAGTGTTGAAGCATCAAAACGAAGGATGAACGGCGGCTGCGACCCTTGCGGGAAACCGGCCTGCGCCCTATTGGTATACGCCGTGACCTCCGCCGCGGCTTGAGCCATATTTGTGCCCTCGTAAAATGTGATCTTGATAAGTGTTAAACCCTGTACGTTCTTTGATTCGATACTTTTTACACCCGATACGAAAAGCAACAAGTTAACGTATGATTTGGCAAAGTATCCCTCCATTTGGTTTGGTGTAAAACCACCATAAGGGTGCGATACGTAGATTACCGGCAAGTTAAGATCCGGAAATATATCTATCTTGATACTGCGAACCGCATTGATACCAAAAAAGAATAATCCAGCTACTATAACCAGTATGGTGATTGGCCTTTGAAGGGCCGTTTTTATCATTCCCATTAGTTCTTGTTCTGTAGATTAAAAATTATTTATAAAGATCCCGAAATCACCCGTAGCGGCCGACTTATACAATAATGCCTGCCAAACACTGTTCGATGCTATATCCTGGTCAACTTCGGCACGGTTTAAGGTGTAAAGCGCGTCGGTAAAGTCAACAATGTTAGCTAAGCCATTTTTGTACAGGGCAAATTTTTGTATGTATGCGCTGTTTGCAGCTTTTACTTCAACAGGTGCTTCGGCATAATTTTTTAGCGCGCTGTTTATCCTGGTTTCAGCCAGTAATTGCTGATCCCTTAACTGCTCGCTTTCCAGGTCATATTCATTCTGGTATTGTGCCGAAGTATATTTCTGCGATTTAACCTGGTAATGAACCCTGAAAGGCATAGTGATGTTCCATACAACACCTACACCCAATAAATAGTTATAGCGTGTTGGATCGGCACCGGCACCATAGCTCGAGCTGTAATCATTCTGATTGGTACCATAATCATTTTTAAAGCCTGTTCCCCTGCCCTGGTATAAACCAAATAAGCTAAAGGTTGGGTAGGCAAACGTGTTTAAATACTTCGCCTGCTCATCGCTTACACCAATACGGTTGCGGTAATACTTTAATAATGGGTGCTCATCGGTACTAATTGCAGGCTGTACCAAAATGTTATTAGGTGTTTTGGTAACAAAGGCACTATCGAGCAGAAAATCCTGCGGAGTAACACCCATGTAATTTGCCAGCTGGTTGCTTTGATCCTGCACTGTTTGCTGCGCGTTAGTTAATGCAATGCGTGCATTAGCCACCTGCGCGTTGGCCAGTGATGAATCAACACCTGGGTTTAAGCCGTTTTTTACACGGGCAATAACCACTTTTTGCAAGTCGGTGCTGCGGTTAAGGTTATCCTGCTGGGCTTTTGCAAGCTGCTGGGCAACCAATAAATTAAGATAAGCGCTGGCAACTCTCACTTCATGTTCAAATTGTTCCTGCGCCAGATCGGTTTCATCCAAATTAACAATGGATTTTTGCACTTTAACCCTTTCCCTTGCTTTACCAAAAGAAAAGAAATCCCAGTTTACGTTTGATACATAAAGGGAACCAAAGGCGGCGTTCCAGTTTTGGTTAGCTAAAACCGGGCCCGAAGCCGCAGTTGCCAAACCATGATAACCTGAAAGCGGGCCATACTGGCTGTTTACTGTTCCGTAAACATTTTGTGCTGATAAGTTTACATCAGGCAGGTACTCTGTTTTAGATTCCGACAGGGATGCTTTAGATGAATTTAACTGATTTGCTTTTGCCTTGATGGATTGGTAATTAGCAAGTGCGGTTTGTTCTGCATCTTTCATGCCCAATGTTTTTTGTTGGGCCTCAGCATTTATGAAATAAAAAATACCTGATAAAACTAAGAATAGACGTTTAGATATTGAGACTAACATATTCGGTATTTGTTGCTGCAAAAGTAAAACTATCGGATATATGAAAAAAATGAATTAATTTTGTGATAATGATTAATAAAAGTAATAATGAATATAGCCATCCACCATTTTCGTTTAATTGATACCATTTCAAAAGAAGGAACGCTTACAAAAGCGGCCTCTACGCTTCATTTAACGCAATCTGCTCTCAGTCACCAGTTAAAAGAACTGGAGAAGGAGCTTGGCATTGAAGTGTTTAACCGGAATGGTAAAAAACTCCATTTATCAGAACAAGGCTACAGATTTTTACGTAGCGCTGAGAAAATCCTCGCTGAAATTAAATCCTTAGAGGAAGATATTAATAATTACAAGCACGGAAAGACCGGCAAGTTAAGCATTAGTATGCAATGTTACACCGCATATCACTGGTTACCAGGCATTATAAAGTATTACAAATCTCGCTGGCCGGATATTAATATCCAAATATTATCTGATGCTACCCGTCGCCCATTAGAATATTTAATGAATGGCGACCTGGATATCGGCATTATCCGCACCCAAATGGTGAATACAAAAATACGCTATGAGCCTATTTTTGAGGATCAACTCGTGGCTATTATCAGTAAAGATCACCCTTTAGCGAATAAAGAAGTAATAGAAATAGCTGATTTTCAGGATCAGGAGTTGATTCTACCGCTGTATGATCCATCGTACCAGGACACGCCAATGATTGAAGCTTTAATACAAGCGCAACAGGTAAAACCCAAAACTTTGCACCGCATACACTATACCGATGCTACCATTGAAATGGTGAACGCGGGCTTAGGTATAAGTGTTATGGCCGACTGGATTGTGGAACCATACCTCAAAAATCGCAACATTGTTACAAAGCCGATGCACCATAGCGTGGCCCGGAGGGCCTGGTTTGCGGCTACCTGCAAGCAAACACCGGCAATTACCAACTTTTTGGAGTGCCTGAAAATGTATTTTTCTGGTGCGGATATGAACGTTGCGGAGGTTGAGAAGAAGCAGATCATACAGGCGCACGCCACGCAAATACAAAAGAGTTTACCAGAACCGGTTATTCCTGGTATAATCAATAACGAGGTATTTGTTACCGATGCTGTACGAAATCATAAAAATTACCAGTATTAACATTTAGGGGTGATTGAGGTATTGTTAAATAATACCTTAATCACTTTCTATTTTTGAATGCTTGCGGGTATCGAGCATGGTAACATATATCACCAGTGATATGGCTATACAAATGGCCACATACCAGTAAAACCACTCCTTATGCCCTTCATCCTTAAAAAGCAGGGCAATGTACTCGGCAGTACCGCCAAATAATGATACCGCTATAGCATACGGAAAACCAACGCCCAGGGCCCGCACATTAGCCGGGAAAAGTTCAGCCTTAACTACCGCGTTTATAGAGGTATAACCGCTCACCACAATCAAAGCGCACATAATAAGCGCGAAGGCTACCCAAACATCCTTAGTACCGCTTAAAGTATATAATATAGGTACAGTAATAACGGTGCCCAAAATACCGAAGGCGATCAACAAAGGTTTTCGCCCTATTTTATCTGATAATAAACCGAACAGCGGCTGTATCAACATAAAAACAACGAGTGTGAGTGTGGATATCAACGTAGCGCTGTTTTTTGAAAAGCCCGAAGTATTCACCAAAAACTTTTGCATGTAGGTAGTGAAAGTGTAAAATGCCACTGTGCCTCCTAAGGTTAATCCGATAACTGTTAGCACAGCTTTAGGGTGCTTCGCCAGTTCCTTTAAAGTGCCCCTGTTTGATGCGGGTTGGGCATCCTTTACAAATGAGGCCGACTCCTGCAAACTCCGCCTTAAATACATGGTGATCACCGCCAGGAAAGCTCCTATACCAAACGGGATGCGCCAGCCCCAGTCGTGCAATTGTTGTTCGGAAAGAAACACTCTTTGTAATAGAACCAATACACCCAATGCGATCAGCTGCCCCATAAGCTGGAGTAAAAGCCCCGGTGTTTGCGGGTAGCAACTTCACTTAAATAAGTGGCGCTGGTGCCATATTCACCGCCAACGCTTAGGCCCTGTATTATACGGGCGATAACCAGGATGATTGGCGCTGCAATGCCGATCTGCTTATAACCGGGAGTTACCGCAATAATCAATGACCCCAAACTCATCAGCAACACCGAAAAGGTAAGCGCTGTTTTGCGGCCTTTTTTATCGGCATAAGTCCCCATGAGCCAGCCGCCTATGGGCCGCATTAAAAAGCCGATGGCAAATATGCCCGCGGTATCCAAAAGTTCAGCAGTTTGATTGCCCGAGGGAAAGAATATATGCGCGAAGTAAAGCGAAAATGCAGAGTAAACATACCAATCATACCACTCAACCAGGTTGCCCAACGAGCCGCCTATAATAGATTTTAGTCTGCCTGCGGTTGTTTGCTCCATACTGTAGTTTTAGGATTGTGGTTTATGTGAGCTAAAATACGTTATCCGCTTGTTATTTCGAGCGATAGCGTGAAAACTTCTTCAGTGAACATATTCGCCCGTTCAAGCGTCCACGCTTACGACTATTACAATTTGAATTATTTAAGCGTGGACGCTTAAAATATTTTGAGTTCAAGCGTGGACGCTTGAACTGGCGGAAAAAAATACGCTTATAAATTATATCTTTATGCAACTTAATCAACCACTCACAATTCACCACTCACTAATTTAATGCTTTTCACCGAAGACTTTTTGCATTACGTATGGAAATTCAGACTGTTTGATAAAACCGATTTAAAAACTGTTGATGGTGAAACGATAGAGATCTATTCGGCAGGGATACACAATTCCGATTCAGGGCCCGATTTTCATAACGCCCGTGTTAAAATTGGCGATACCATGTGGGCAGGTAATGTGGAAGTTCATGTACCATCGTCCGACTGGCATAAACACAACCACACCAATGATGGTGCCTATAACAATGTGATACTCCATGTAGTGTACCGTGATGATGAGCCGGTTATTTTACCAAATGGCAGGCGTTTGCCCACGCTTGAACTGCAAAATCGCATCTCGCCTGAACTTTATAACCGTTTTCATTCGCTGGTATACAGCAATCAAACGTTTATTCCCTGCGAGGGCAGCATTGCTACAGTTGATGAATTTACTATGCGCAGCTGGTTTACCCGTGTGCTGATAGAACGATTAGAGAAACGCTCAACAACTGTTATCTCCGCCTTAAACCTAAACCGCGGCGATTGGGAGGAAACTTTCTACCAGTTTTTAGCGGCAAACTTTGGTTTTAAGACTAACGCATTGCCATTTGAACTGTTGGCAAAATCGCTCCCGCAAAATATACTGGCGAAGCACAAGAACAACCCTATGCAAATTGAGGCGCTGGTATTTGGGCAGGCAGGCTTTTTAGCGGGTGAACTGATTGATGAATATCCGCTAACGCTTCAAAAGGAATATAACTTCCTTCGTAAAAAATACAACCTCACTCCTATTGAAAACCATTTGTGGAAATTTCTGCGGATGCGGCCGCAAAACTTCCCGACCATAAGGCTGGCACAGTTTGCAGCACTTGTAGTGCGATCAAATCACCTGTTCTCCAAAATACTGGACATAAAAGATGTAAAAGCCCTGCGCGAGCTATTTACCGACATACCCGTTAACCTTTACTGGGAAGATCACTACCGTTTTAACGCGCCATCAAAGCCTTCGGCGAAAAACATAGGGCAATCATCAGTTGATGTACTGCTTTTAAACACTTTAGCACTATTTTTGTTCAGCTATGGTAAGCACTTACAATTACAATATTATATCGACAGGAGTTTAAAGCTGCTGGAAAATTTACCGAAGGAAGAAAACAATATCATTGCTGACTTTAACGTTGTTGGTGTAAGCATCAAAACAGCGTTTGAGTCGCAGGCTTTATTGGAGTTAAGGAATAATTATTGTATATTTAAAAAGTGCCTGCAATGCGGCATTGGCAATAAAATACTGGCTCATTCAAAGTCGATGTATTAAATTTGCCAATTAACCATGGAAGTAGGATTATCATTATGGTCTGCGTTTAATGGCGCTATCCTTTTAGCCGCCATTTATTTAATTTACAAATATCTGGTTAAACCGCTCATTAAATGAGCGCTTGATCTTAAAATTTAAAGGCTGACATGTTGCAACGGATACTCACTTTTTTTGAACGCTATTCTTTCGGTGTATGTACTTATCTTGGCGAGCGCTTTAATGTATCGATCAGTAAAATACGCCTGTTTTTCATCTACTCCTCATTCCTGGCAGTAGGCTTCCCACTCATATTCTACATATTTGCCGGTATAGTGCTCGATATCAGGAATTACGTAAAACGTGTACATACACGGGTTACAGATCTGTAAGTTTTAATAAGATTTTCTTACTTCATACACCCTCTTTGCGCGCAGCAGAGAGAAGGTCGATAAGTGAAACGAAGTCGGGGTGAGTAAACGGAGCGCGTAAAAAAATCGGCATGTGTTATCGCTTGTATATTTTGACTCACCCGGTTATCGCTCAGCCGCTCAACCGCCCTCTCTTCCACGAGCGGCAAAGAGGGCAAAAAGCAATTCCTTTTTTGATTTTCCTATACTCTCTTTATGCGCAGCATAGAGAGGGTCGACCAGCGAAGCGTAGTCGGGGTGAGTCAACGGAGCGCGTTTAAAAGAAACTATTTAGTTAGCTTCTCTATCTTCTCCAGCAACTCATTCATCTCAAACGGCTTAGCCAAAAAATCATCAGCGCCCGATTCCAGGGCTGATTCCTTGATATCCCTGCTGGCAGATATCATAATAACCGGGATGTTTTTGGTGGCATCTGTATGTTTTAGTTTTTTGCAGATATCCCTGCCATCCTCGCCCGACATCCATATATCTAACAGCAATAGGTCGGGCAGTTCATCCTTCATGTCCAACACTGTTGAACCATCAACGGTCGAGGTCACCTGGTAGCCTTCAAATTCAAGCAGCATTTCAACGGCATCCACAATTCCCGGGTCGTCATCTGCAATCATTATCTTTTTGTGTTTCTCGCTCATGCTAATAGTTGGTATACGGTATCTGGTGGCTGTATTACGTAACGTTATTTATCCTGTTTTATTGGAGCATCATCCGCGGGTAATGCAAAGCAAAAAGTGGACCCTTTTCCTTCCACGCTGTTTACCCACATTCTGCCGCCTTCACGCTTCACAATTTCTGATGAAATGTACAAGCCTAACCCCAAACCCGGGAAAGTATGCTGCTTGTTGCCGCTCACGCGATAGAACTGTTCAAACACTTTGTCTGCTTTATCATCCGGTATGCCTATGCCAAAGTCTTGAACGCAAACAACCACCTCATTATTCTCCAGTTTTGTACTGATAATAATCTGTTCTGAATGCGGCGAATATTTAATAGCATTAGTAATGAGGTTAGTTATAACCTGGCTTATGCGGTCTTTATCAGAATATATTTTGCCGGTATAAGAGAAATCTTCTACCAGTATATGTTTATTGGTGGTGTGCTGAAGATCTTCAATAGTTTCTTTTACAGCCTGGTTAAAATCAAACCATGTTTTGTTGAACTGTAAGCGGCCGGAGTTTATTTTGGTAACATCAAGCAGGTCGCCTATGAGATTGGTAAGGCGGTTTACCTGTGCATCCATCCTTAAAACCATATCGGCCTTTTTGGTTTCGCCCTCTTTGGTGAGCATGGCTCCCAAAACCTGCGCGTAGGCCTTTATACTGGTAACCGGTGTTTTTAGCTCGTGACTGGCGATGCCTAAAAAGTCGTCCTTTTGGCGCTGTAGTTGTTTTTGATCGTCGATATCGGTATTGGTGCCAAACCATTTTACAATTTCATCATCAACAATAAAAGGTAACGCCCTTGCCAGGTGCCATTTGTAAACCCCGTCTTTATCCTTCAATCTAAATTCAAACTGGTAAGGCTCGCCGGTTTGCAGTGAATGCTGCCATACATGTACGCAGACTGCAAAATCATCTGGGTGCACAAATGATTGCCATGATGCACCAACAACATTTTCGGCAGCAGTACCAAAAAAATCAACAGTTCTTCCATTTACATAATCAATCTGCCCGTCAGTAGTCGCCGTCCATAATTGTACAGGCATAAAGCCGGTTACAAATTCAAACTGCCGTATCTGGTCGTTAAGTTCCCGGTTTTTGGTGTGTAACTGGCTTTCGGCATTTGTTATTTCGGTAACATCGGCGCATGCACCTATATAGCCTGCAAATGTGCCATTTTGTTTATACTGCGGGTTGCCTGTAGCAATGCACCAGCGTATTTCGCCATCCTGACGTTTTATTCTGAAATTAGACCAGTATGTTCTGCGTGCATTAAGATCACTTAAAAACTGCGCGGCTGCAACCTCCCTATCTTCAGGCACAATGGCTTCCGACCATCCGCTGCCTAATGTCTCTTCAGCCACTTGTCCTGTCCAGTCGGCCCAGGTTTGGTTGCTGTAAATAATTTCACCCTTATCGTTCGACATCCATAGTGCCGTTGGGCTGGCATCGGTTATGTTCTTCAGCAAGTGTTCGCTTTCGGTAAGTGCCTTTTTGTCGGCAATTTCACGCCGAAGATCACGGGCTATGGATGCGCGGCCCTGGGGCTTACCTGTAACAGAATCATATACCAGCATGGTTGTGCCGTAAACTGGTATAACTTCGCCTGTTTTAAAGTGTTTATAATTGATCTTGCCCGACCACTTACCTTTATCAAACAGTGATTTGTTAACCTCTTTTTGTAGGCGATCCAGTTCATCGGGCATAATAAACTCGCTGTTGTGGCGGTTAATTACTTTGGTGGTGATGCCCAGCATTTCGCGCCCTGCTTTATTCACGTAAGTAACATTACCATCCAGGTCTGACAAGCTTACAAAATCCGAACTGTTATCAATTAACGATAATAGCTTAAATTGCTCATTACGCGCCGCTTTTTCGGGGCGCAGGTCACGTGCTACCGAGGCACGGCCTATACTTTTGCCCGTAGCAGGGTCATCTATCCTGAAAACATTTAAATGAACTGGTATCGGCTCTCCGGTTTTAAAATGGCGGTAATTTATCTCACCATTCCAGCTGCCGGTTTCCATAACTATGGGCACTACCTGGCTGTATAATCTTTTACCTTCTTCGGGCATATAATACTCAATTGCCGGTCTTTGAGCTTCTTCCAAATTATCGATCCCCAGCATTTCATAACCGGCTTTATTCAGGTACACAAGGTTGGTATCCAGGTCTGCCACGCCAATTACATCAGCGGTATTTTCAACAAGCGCTATTAATTTTTGCTGCTCTTCTCTTGCCTGTATATCCTTTGTTACATCAAGTGCCGTACCCGAAAAGCGAACATTTTCGCCTTTATGGTTAAAGTAAGCTTTGCCCTTACATTTTATCCAACGTACCTTTTTATCGGCACCCCAAATAATTCTGAAAGTATCATCATAATTACCGCCGTTTTTAGGGTCGAGGGCATATCGCACAGATTCAGTGATACGCTCTGCATCATCAGGATGTACATGCTCGCGTACATTTGCTAAAGGCACCACCTCATCCTTTAAAAATCCATACAGTTCCTGGCAGCGTTCATTCCATATCAACTCGCCTTTAACACGGTCAATATCCCACATCCCTAATTCTGCCGATTCAATGGCTAATTGTATGCGTTCTTCAGATTCAGCCAGCTTTTGACGAGTGGTCACCAGTTCGGTTACATCGGCAGCGGTATTTAATACGCCCCAAACGTTGCCATCTTTGTCTTTTAAAGGCTTATAGGTAAAATTAAAGTAGAAAATCTGCATCTGCCCATCAACCAAAAGATCTACACGGTCTTCAGTGGCTTCATAAGCGATGCCGCTGGTATATACATCATCAAGCAGTTGAAAAAATGGCTGTCCCTCCAGTTCAGGCAGTGCCTGGCTAAAGGTTTTCCCAATAATTGATTCATCCTTGCCCCAAACATTTAAAATAGATTTATTAGCTAATCGTATCACCATTTCCCGGCCTATATACAAACCAACAGGTGTGGGCGACTCTTCAACAAGCGTCCTAAAGATATTTTCGTTGTCCTGAAAAGATGAAGATGAATGGTTATTCATTTATTGGCCGAAACACAAATATAGATTTTTAACATAAAGCGCCATATTTAAAAATTGTTTAAGAAAATTTAAGTTGGAAATTTATTTAATCTTAACTATAATTTATCAATATTAATTATAGTTATAAGATATTTTGTATAATTTATTGGATTATGGTCTTCATATTGCATAGGTAATAATGAATTATCAAACTAAAAAAAGGCAACGAATGAATTTATGACGATGAATATTTTTCCTTGTAAAAATTATATTCCGACTTGTAATAAATTATTTACAGAGAAAATTAAGATTTTTTAATAGCCACAAAAACAATTTAATACTGATCCGCATTGTATGCCAATCAGTATTATAACAGCTTATTAAATATTATTTTTTGTATTAATATCATAAGGAATTAAAATGAGTATAGCTCAAAATAAAAACACATCAGCAGTAAAGCACCCACTTTTACCTAAAACCCCAACAGGTATTGCCGGGCTGGATGAGATAACTGAAGGCGGGATTCCGCAAGGCAGGCCAACCCTAATTTGCGGGGATGCCGGTTGCGGTAAAACGCTGATGTCGATTGAATTTATAGTAAGGGGAGCAACAGAGTTTGATGAACCCGGTGTATTTATGGCTTTTGAAGAAAAGGCCGATGAATTAGCTGCTAACGTGGCCTCACTAGGGTTCGACCTTGATCAATTGCAAGCCGATAAAAAGATAAAGATTGACCATGTGCATATTGACCGTACCGAGATTGAGGAAACCGGCGAATATGACCTGGACGGCTTATTTATCAGGCTTAATTATGCCATTGATAGTATCGGCGCTAAAAGAGTTGTGCTGGATACGCTGGAGAACCTGTTCGCGGGCCTCTCAAACCAGGCGGTACTGCGTGCCGAATTGCGCAGGTTGTTCCATTGGTTAAAGGAAAAAGGCGTTACGGCAATAATCACCGGTGAACGTGGCGACGGCAAACTAACCCGCCAGGGACTTGAAGAATATGTATCAGACTGTGTTATATTGCTGGATCACAGGGTAATCAACCAGATCTCCACCCGCAGGCTCCGCATAGTAAAATACCGTGGCTCAGTACATGGCACTAATGAATATCCGTTTTTAATAGATGAAGATGGGATATCTGTATTACCGGTAACCTCGTTAAAACTGGAAAAACCGGTATCATCAGACAGGATCGCATCAGGTATCCCGGCGTTGGACCAGATGCTTGGCGGTAAAGGATTTTTTAAGGGCAGCAGCATTTTGGTATCGGGCACAGCAGGTACGGGTAAAACCAGTATAGCAGCTTATTTTGCTAATGAAACGTGCAAACAAGGCAAACGTTGTATTTACTTCGCGTTTGAGGAATCGCCAAAACAAATTATCAGGAATATGCACTCCATAGGTGTTGACCTACAGCAATATGTTGATAAGGGTAATTTAAAATTCTTTGCATCAAGACCAACTTTATACGGCCTCGAAATGCATTTAGTGGCCATGTACAAACTCATTAAACAGTTTAAGCCTGATGCGGTTGTACTCGACCCTATCACTAATTTAATTACCGTGGGTTCGGTTAGCGAGGTAAAAGCTATGCTGATACGCCTGATAGACTTTTTACAGGAGGAACAGGTTACAGTAATGTTTACCGCCCTTACGCTGAATACCGTTATCAGCGACCAAACTGACGAGGGGGTGTCCTCTTTAGTGGATGCCTGGCTGCTGGTTAGGGATATTGAATATAATGGCGAGCGTAACCGTGGCATGTACATCATGAAATCGCGCGGGATGAAACACTCCAACCAGGTAAGGGAATTTGTGATAACTGATAAAGGGCTCGACCTGGTTGATGTTTACCTGGGCCCTGATGGCATACTCACCGGTTCGGCAAGGGAGGCACAGATATTGCAGGAACAAACCGGCGATGTACTGCGTGACCATGCGGTTACCCGTAAAGATCGTGAAATATCGCGTAAGCGAAAGGTACTTGAAGCCAAAATATCAAGCCTGCAAACCGAGTTTGAATCGGCTGAAGATGAGCTGAATAAAATTTACCAGGAAGAAGAACTAATAAAACAGGTGTCTGATAAAACCCGCAGCGAGATCACAAACAGGCGCGGTGAAAAGGGATAATCGGCATTGAATAATATAAAGTAAAAGGAAGATAACTGTATGGATACAGAAACAGAAAAATATGAATTAAGGTTATATGTTGCAGGCAAAACAGCAAAGTCTGTTACTGCTTTAAATAACCTGAAAAAATATTGCGAAGAACATTTAAAGGGACAATATGTAATCGAAGTGATCGATCTATTGGTACAGCCGCAGCTGGCCGAGGGTGATCAGATATTTGCTATACCAACACTTGTACGGAAAGTGCCGGAACCGATCCGTAAAATAATTGGCGACCTATCAAACGAAGAAAAAGTATTGGTTGGCCTTAATATACGACCGGCGTAA
>Ga0302301_1000709_pt1 | contig 12777 bp, 14 predicted proteins | sample III_Palsa_E1_2_FD_194544 | JGI IMG/M metagenome (GOLD analysis project Ga0302301, IMG submission 194544) | Peat permafrost microbial communities from Stordalen Mire near Abisko, Sweden - III_Palsa_E1_2 | ecosystem: Environmental > Terrestrial > Soil > Palsa > Peat permafrost | place: Sweden... | reverse complement strand
CAAAAAGATCTTCGGTGTCAGTGAGATTTCTTCGGCTGATGCTATCCTGTATTATGTAAAAATAGAAGATGACAAGCGGTGGATGACCGTTGTGTCGGATAGCCAGGGAGACCTGTGCGTAGTAGAGAAGTTCAGAAAAGCCTCATAGGTACGATTATTTAGAATCAAGCAGGTCAAGTTTACATTTCAATTTTTCATCATCCTATAAGCTCGTTTATTAACGAAGTAATTGACTGTCGGAATGAGGTCAAGGATGAGGTTAGGGCCTATTTGATTTATTTGCGCGATAAGGGAGTTACGAAAATTAGTCAAAGGCCCGAAGAACTCCTCATGGTCGTGGTCTGGCTGGCGGTTTATTCCAATAAGCTATACGAATTGGAGGATAAACTACCGCCGGAAGGACCGGCAGCGGAGAGGAAGGTGATGCGGCGAGACCAGCTTTTTGCCTGGATTCTGTTCTTCGAGGGAGTGGCCATCTTCGTAACCTGGATCCTGCTGCTGAATTGCGGCCATTCCAACTGGATGATTTCCCTTTGCGGCCTGGTGGCGGGGTTACATTTCTTTCCTTTGGGTTGGTCGATCCATCAGAAATCCTATTATATTCTCGGTATATGGACTTGCCTGGTAGCGGCCGTGGGCTACTGGCTCATTAACACCGGCCACCTCATCGACCATGATGCCAACGTACTAGTCGCTTATGGGTGTGCGGCCGGCTCTGCGATCGACGGGATCGGGGTAGTCGTGCGGACAAGACATTTGATAAGACGATAAATATTGTAAACCATTCTCCTTCAAACCCATTTCTAACCGCATTTTAACACCTCTTTAATGTCTTTCTAATGACTGGGATGTAGCTTTCCTGGATACGAAATGATGCCCTTCACATTCAGTAAAATATTGATTCCCATTGATTTCTCCGTGAATGCGGAAACGGCTATATATAGGGCCATCAGCCTGATTGGGATCGAAGGCGGTATTCTTCACTTATTGCATATGGTCAAACCGGGGAAATCCGCAGCAAAGAAGTTTTCCCTGTGGGAAGCGGAAAAAAAAATGACGGAGTGGAAGGCAAAGCTTGAGCAGTCCTATCCTGCTTTGCAGGTTGATACCCATATAATAAGGGGAAATTCGGTTCAACTGGTTGTCATTGAATTTGCCCAGCTGATCGACTCAGACCTCATCATCATAGGCAAACAACAGGGGCTGCGTCCCTGGTGGCTGCTAAGGCATAATTCGCCGGAAACGATTGCCAAAAAGACAACCTGTCCCGTATTAACCGTCAAACCAGGGGCAACCGACATCCGAGTCAGAATCATTGTTATTCCAGTTGGGAATTTCATCCCCAAGAGAAAACTCGCTTTAGGAATACTACTGGCCAAGAAATACAGGGCACAAATACACTTGCTGGCAATCCATTCAAACGTATTGGCGGGCCAACAAAATCGCCAACAGATATTTCTTGATGCATACCAGGAGTTGAAGGAGAAAGTATCTCGTCCGATTCAATGTTCATCCGCAGTCGGGCATAATCCGGCAAAAGCCGTTTTGGCATATGCCGAATCCGTAAAGGCAGACATGATTCTTGTGAACCCGGAAACCGAGAGCGGTCACGCCGGTCTGACCGGCTTCCGTCATCTCAGCGAGATGCTTGAGCGTAATTCAAAGATTCAGATACTGGATGTTCTTCCTTATGCACATTAATAAAATTCTAATCCCATTCTAACATCCTTCTAAGAATGCTTGTTTAGATTTACGCTCCCCTTCAATAAATACGTAGAGTCATGAGTACCTCCGTTGACAATATTCTGATACCGATCGCGCGTTCTTACAATACACAAAAGGCCGTGGCAGAGGCGACAAAATTGGCAAAGCCTAGGCAAACGACCATCCATCTCGTCTCCTTGATGCGCCCGGGGAATCCTTTTCTCATCTTCCGTCCGGCTTCTGCCTTCAAACAAATGCTCAATAATAACTTGGATTCGTATTTGAAGGCGTTGCTAAATTTGATGCATTGGAAAGACCTTATTGAAAAAAGCAGTCCAGGTGTTGCCGTGCGGATACACATAAAAGCAGGGTTTTCATGGCAGTCCCTGATACTGCGAACTACGCAAAAGGTGGGAACCGGCGTGATTATCCTGGCTCCAGGGCCGGTAAGACATTGGTTCAGCCTCAGGCCTATAATTCCAATTCACCTGCTCGCAAAAAGGACCGGGTGCAACATTTTGTCCCTAAAAGCCAAAACAGCATTAGGGCTTAGCGAAAAAGTCGAAATACTTTGCAACCCGTTAACTAAGAAATTACATAGCACCAATAAAAGATTTGCTGGGTTTACTTTGCATACGTTCCATCAGTCGTTATCAAAGAACTGAAATATGCATATTTACCGGGCTAGCCGGAAAAACGTTTATCTGTAGTCAACCTTTTTCGTATCAAAAATAAAACCTCTTGAAGAAGTACATTTTGATCCTGTTTGGCATAGCCCTGATGCATCCCAGTTCTGCACAGACATCCGACACTACTCTCGCCACAGACAAGAATATCCGCAACAAAGTCTTGAGCGATATCCAGGACAACCTGGACAAAAAGACAAAAAGCATCGACCAGACCCTTTCCAGGCTCGATAACAAGGTGGACTCCCTCGACGTGGAAATTGTCGCCTCCCGCGATGCCCGCGATAAGGTGGATAAACTCCTGCAGCGGGTCCAGGCCCTGGAACAAAAGCAGCAGGCCATCGAAGAGAATGAACTCTATGTCTACCAGGCTAACTACCAGTCGGCGATCATCAACCTGGTGTCGATGGATAAGGAGATCAAGCCACTGTTGCTGTTCAACAGCGCCAAGAGCTTCTTTTCCACCCTCAGCGAGACGGCCGACCCCATGAAATACCCCGGCTACCAGGAATGGTACAAAGGATTCTATAATTATATCGAGAAGGTAAAGGATAAAGATCCGGCTATGTCAGTCCTCGCGGACATGGTCACCATCAGCGGTAATATCACTAACGCCACCCCTATCGCCGGTCCCGTCTTCCAGGCCTTGTTCATCGGCATCAACGACTATGTCAATACCCAGGCAGGCAGAAGAAAAGAGTTGAAGGAGCAAAGCATGAAAATGTTCCTGCTGACTGCCAAACTGGGTGAATTCAATTATGACAAGGACCTCATTGAGCAACAATGGGAGATCGTCACTAATGACCTGGAGAAACTGCAGATCCACTACGACACTATCCTCAATCAAAACCTGGCGCTCCTGCAGGTGAAACCGGGCGAATACCAGCAGCGTTTTTCGAAGCAGACGGATGCGGAGCAACGCTATCAATTCCTGACGGAGTTGCGGAAGAAGGCCTCTAGCCTCGTGACGGCCCGGAAAGCAGCGGATATCAAGAACTGGAAACAGCCCATTTATTACGAACTCATGGACGTCCAATCCCTGAAACTGCGGTTCGGCGAACTCACCTTCGAGATTCGCGGCATCATGTCCAGGTACAATGAGCTCGTATTAAAATATAAGAACGATCCAGAGATCGGGCTCAAAGTGCAGGAACTGGGCGTAAAGCTCGATGCCATGAGCGACACCTTCGACGGCGCATTCGATCCGACAGAATACATCAATTCCACCACGCGGATGTACCTTGTCAATTAAGCCCCACGCGCGTCCTGACATAACAAGACCCCCTGGCATCCACCAGGGGGTCTACAGTGCACGGATGATCACCAATCTAAAACCGCCAGTTGTCGCTACTTATGTTCCAGTAATTTGAAGAATTGATCCAGTTGCGGAAGGATCACGATCCGGGTGCGGCGGTTCAGCGCCCGGCCGTCGGCAGTAGCATTGTCCGCCACCGGCATATACTCACTGCGCCCGGCAGCAGCCATTTTCGCCGGCTCCAATCCATATTTATTCTGCAGGATCCGCACGACGGCAGTAGCCCTCTTCACACTGAGATCCCAGTTATCCAGCAGATCTCCATGACGATAAGCAACATTGTCGGTATGCCCTTCCACCATGAATTCGATATCCGGTTGAGCTTTCAGTACAGTGGCTACCTTACCCAGCACCTCCTGCGCACGGGTAGTCACATTATATTTGCCGCTCGCAAATAGCAGCTTGTCGGAAATATCGACATAAACGACACCCTTTTCTACCTTTATATTGATATCCTGGTCGTTCAGGTTGCCAATGGCGCCTTTCAGATTATTGACAAGGGCCATATTCAGTGAGTCCTTATGCGCCAGGGCTGACTGCAGACTTTGGATATACGCATCCTTTGAACCCAGATTATCCAGGGATTTCCGGATGCTCTGCGCCTGCGTACTCGAGATCACCGACATGTCTTCCAATTGCTTCAACGCCTGGGTATTGTTGTCCTTCAGAAATGCGATCTGTTTGTTCAGCGCAGCCACCTGCGCGTCGCAATTAGATTTGTCACGGGTAAGATCGGCGGTCTTGCTATTACAGTTCTTCAGGTCATTTTGCAGCGCGCTGTATGAATTATTGAGACTGTCATACTTCGACTGCAGCGTTTTTAGCTTTTTACTGCTGGCACAGGAAAATAGCATAATCGGCAAAAGGCCGGTCAATGCTATATTTTTGATACGCATACTTTTTTGATTTAATTGTTTAGAGAGTTGGAGACACTAAGATTGGTTCGCCGGATTAACGGGGACTTAAATTTGCATTAGAATTGCATTAGAATTAGCCACCACCCGGCGTCCGGGCTCTCTATTTGAGATTTCCGGCTGTCGGCAGCCGCACATAGAAGACTGATCCCTTTCCTGGAGTAGAATTGACCGTAATTCGGCCCTTGTGCAACTGGATGATCCGGCGGGCAAGGGACAAACCCAGACCGAAACCGGGTACGGAATGTCCGTCCTCGGTCCGATAAAAGGGCTGGAAGATGCTTTCCCGTTCTTCTTCACTTATGCCACGCCCCCGGTCTTCGATGCTGACGCGGATCTCATTTTCCTGGACGCTGAGTCGTATAGTCGCATGGTGGTCTTCAGAATATTTGCACGCGTTGGAGACTATATTCTTGATAGCGGTGAAGAGCAGCTCCTCATTGCCGAACACAAGCAGCGCCTCCTCCGCCTCGGGAAGCTGCTCGAATTCGAGCGTAACACTGAACAGGTCATTGGTCTTAGAAATCTCTCCGGGCAACCGCAGCAGAATCTCGTCGATGCGGATCAGGTCAATCTCCAACCCGGCTGCAGTACCGGAAGCTCTGGCGAATTCGAGCAGCGTTTGGGTCAGCTTGTTCAATTGCTGCGTATCCTGATAGACCGATTGGATCACCTGCCGGTATTCTTCCACGCTCCTCATCCGCTGGAGCGCGACTTCCAGCTGACTGGAAATAGAAGTGAGTGGCGTCGACAGCTCATGCGAGGCATTTGCTATGAACCTTCCCTGGATCTCAAAGCTCTCCTGTAGCCGGTTTAGCAGCTGATTGAGCGTGTCCGATAAATAGAACCATTCGTCTTTGGCAGTGGTACCGGCTGAACGGATCCTGCGGGCGAGATTGCGCGCCGAAATTTCGTTGACCTCATCGGAGATCCGGCGCAGCGGCCGCAGAAGGCTGATCGAAAATAGATAGCCGCCAATGACCGAAATAAGAATACCCCCGACAAAGCTGAGCGTGAGCACCAGCCGGAGATGCCGCAGCTTTTCATTGCCCGCCTCGTCATAAGCGGCTGCTATGATGACAAAAATGACATTTTCATCACGGTAATAAAAGGCAATCGCATCTTTGGCCCCCTGTTTGAAATAGATCGGCGACTTTTCGACTCTGGCCCGATCAATGACAGCCAGGTTGGTCCGGATCGTATCGGCAGTATTGTCGCTATACCAGTAGATCCTCTTATCAAAAGCATCATAAGCTTCCACCACTTTGTCCTTCATCGCAACGGAAGTGGACGCATCAATTTTCCGGATGAGCGTTTGATCAAAAACACCGCCCTGACCCAGGAGACGGCCCGTCGTGATCGCCCGATTGGCCAGCCGGGTTTGGATATCCTTGATCCGATTGGTATAGGAGAAGTAGTAGACGGAAGCGCATACGAGGGTTAGGATTCCCCACACCAGCAAGGTGAACAGCAGTGTTATGCGTATCTTGACTGGCATCAGCTGCCGTGTGTTCTTAAGATATAACCCATGCCGACATGAGTCTGGATCAGCTTTTGGTCAAAGTCCTTATCCACCTTGTTCCGGACATAGCTGATATAAACATCGATGACATTGGTGTTGGTGTTGAAATCGACGTCCCAGACATTGATAGCCAGATCGGCCCTGGAAACAACCCTGTTTTTGTTTCGCATCAGGTATTCCAACAGCTGGAATTCCTTGGCTGTCAGCTTTATCTTTTTGCCGCCCCGCTTCACTTCTTTAGTATCGAGGTTCATTTCAAGATCAGCAACCCGAAGCATATTGCCTACCGGCATATCCTGCCCGGGTGTATGTTTCAGCAGGGCCCGGATCTTCAGCAGGAGCTCGCGGAATTCAAAGGGCTTCACCAGATAATCGTCCGCTCCGGCATCATATCCTTCTATCTTGTCATCCAGGGAGCTCATGGAAGTGAGCATGATCACCACCGTATTCATGTTACGATAGCGGATAGCCTTGCAAAGATCATAGCCATTCATACCCGGAAGATTGATATCCAGGATGACAAGGTCGAACCTCCTGGATGTCAGAAGTTGGTAACCGATCTTGCCATCATAGGCCACCTCGACATAAAAGCCATTTTCCGTCAGGCCCATTTTCAGCGTATCGGCGATCTTCTTTTCGTCTTCGACGATCAATATGTTTCTTTCATCCGCCATTCTTTAGCAATATTAGCTACGAATTTTCTAACTATCAAAGAATTGCCCCGCCAATCATCGGCTCTAATCCAATTCTAATCAGACTCTAATTATCCGTTAATCTTCATGGTCTATATTGGCGGATTTACAGAAAGTTCCCTTGCGGCGGAAGTTCATGTGCTGTTGCCTGGTTTTCTTCTATGGCCGGAGCGGCATTTCCGGCATGAGTGACGTCATGGAAATACTGCGTTCTTAGATGATCGTAAAAAGAGTGTTTGTCGATCACCAGGGCAGCCAGGCTCGCGGCCATCCCCGCGAGCATCAGGTAAAAGATGACGTTGTGCCTGTCAGTCATTTCCAGCACTAAGATGGCGGAGGTGAATGGGGTCCTCGTAACACCGGTTAAAAATCCTACCATTCCCGATAACACCAGGAGATTAGTGTCGGTGCCGGAAAGATGAAACCATCCGGCGAGCAAGGAGCCCACGCTGGCCCCGGCGGCAAGGGAAGGTGCAAATACGCCACCGGCTGCTCCGCTGGTGAAGGATAAAACGGGTCCTGCTATGCGTAAAATGGCAATATACCAGGGGGAATATTTTTCATTAGTAAACAAGACCCTTGTGATCAACTCCTTCCCGGAGCCAAACATGCCCTCCGTCACAAACACAGCTAAAGAAGCAAGGCCAGGCCCAGCCAGAGAAGAGAAGGAGTGAATACGACGATGCCGACGCCGTCGTTAAAGAGGGCTTCGCCGGTTATTTTTACTTCGAGAGAGGCAGGTATCCGGGCGTGTCTCAGGATGCCAAGGACGGCAATGGGGTCGGTAGGGGATATGAGGGCACCGAATAACAGGCAATAGACAAAGCCGACGGGTTGTTGGAAGAGACGGCATAGAAGGTACAGCAGGCTGCCGACGAGGGCAGTGGAAATAAGGACGCTAATAGTGGAGAAGGTTAAGATCGAGTTTATCTCCTGCCTGAGCTCCCGGGCATTAATATGGATAGCGCCGGCAAAGAGAAGGAAACTCAGCATGATTTTTATGAGAATGGTATAGAAGTCGATGCTTCGGATGAACGTAGTGGCGTCCCGGAAAATCCCGGGTTGAATTAGACCGATGCCGAGGATGGCCAGGGACGCCACCAATGATATAATCATGACGCCGATAATGTCAGGTAGTTTGATAAATCGGTAGTTAATATAGCTGAATAGAGCGGCCAGGACGGTTATGATGGCCAGGGCATTATACAGTTGCATATGCATAAAAATATAACAAAAAAAACGGTCCATCCTTCAAATAATAAGAGAGGCCGCCCTTTTTTGGGCGGCCCCGTACACTACGAAAACACAGTTTACATATTAGTTTTCCTGGAATTTTTTATAGTCCAGCCCTAAATTCTCCAGCAGGCTGACGAACATCCCCCTGGTATTTTTGACATTTCTGATCTCTTCTATTTTGTCGTCTTTCAGCGTTATTTCGAGCTCAGCCAGTAAGCCGTCAACTTTTTTGTTGGTGGCAGGAATTTCATGCCATCCTCGCATTAAGGCGGGAATAGAGTGAGAATTAGTGCCCGTAATTTTCAATTTTGCCGTCACTTTGTCACCATTCGTTTTGACATTTTGAATGGTGAACTTCAAGTCGGGTATGCCCTCACGAAGGGAACGAAAGGCGGAGATATAGATTGGCCTGTTTACCTCTTTTCCTAACAGGAGAGCTCTGAAATCATCCGCCAATATGGAGTTGGCCCTTTCAAATTTGCCGGTTTCGATATCGGTAAATACTTCGGTAATTAAACTATTCGTGTTCATTTTAAAAATCCTCCTTTTTTGTTAATAATTAAAATACATAAAAAAACTTTCCAACGTGACATGCTATTTCGGGGATGTGCACATTACTAGCTGTTCAGGATTGAACTGTTATCGGTCTTCTTATTGAAAGTTATCTTACTGCAGGAGACAAAATAAAATTACGTCATTAAATAAACTTAATCAGTATAGAACAAGTATCATAGCAAACATTTAACACAGTTGACCAGTTTTTAAAATCTGGAATTAATAAAAGCATGTATCCTATACAGTTATATCTGTAGTTAATTTGTTGGTATTCTCATTTATCAATTTACCTGAAAGTCAATGATCCGCCAATAGTTGACCATTCGGGTTAAAGAATAGGATTTTTCTGCCCTGATCACTCTTCGTTACTACAATATGATATTGGGTCACCCCGCCCGACAATTGCAAGATATAAGCAGACGTCCCCTTCCAATCGGCGTATTTACAAGATTTCAGGCTGTCCGCGACTATTGGTGGCAGGCTATCCCATTGAATTGCCTCCTCGGTACTGATCCAGCTGCCGGTAGTCGCAAACTTCGCTTCACACCGCACGCCCTTGATATTGAAAAAGGCGGCAAAATTGTTTATTTTATCTTTCCATTGTACGTCCAAAGCGTCAGGAAACATTTTATTAAAGTTACTGGTAACCTCTGAAGGGGTGGGTCTGGCTTGCCCAAGGCAAAGCATGCTCATTAGATTCAGACCTACCAGCAATACCCATAAGTTAAGTTGCTTCATATTGGCGTTTTTATGGCAATCGCTCAAAAAATTATAACTGCTGAAGTCAAATCAAACGTAAAAAATAGTTCTTAAAAAGACATTAGAAATGGATTAGAATTCTGTTAGAAATTCGTAGGCAAATGCAGAAGATTTTCAATCTCTAATCCCATTCTAATACCGATCTAATTGTCTTTTAATCCGTGCGGTTTACTTTAGAAAGAACATTAAAATGGTGGATCTTATGACCCAGGCATCTGATAAAACCAAATAAGACCAACTTAAACTAAGGAATGATTATGAAAAAGCTACTTTTTGCGGGTGTGATCATATTAATGATGGGTGGCCTCAAGGCTCAGTCGATAGTGGAAGCGCGGAAACTGCTGTATTACGAACGCTACGACGGGGCCGCCCATCAATTGCAGGCGCTGCTGAAAGCAGACCCTAACAATACAGAGGCCTGGTGGCTGCTGACCGAAGTCTATTTGCACCGGCATCAGCTGCAGCAAATAAGCGATAGCCTGAATAAGATGCCGGTATCTTTGGGCGAACAGCCCTTCGCCCTCTGCGCGAAGGGGCAGATCCTGCTGGAACAACACCAAAAAGATAGCGCAGCGTTATATTTCAATAAGGCCCTGGCCATTACCAGGGGAAAAGATCCTGTCATCCTTTCTGCCATCGCTCAGGCGCATCAGGAGACTGATTCCGGGGATGCGCAATATGCCGTAGAACTGTTGAATAAGGCGATAAAAAAAGAAAAACATAACCCGGAACTATACGTAGAGCTCGGCGATGCTTATCGAAGGCTCGGGGATGGGGGCGGTTCCTACCAGGCCTACCAGGATGCGCTGGCTGAGAACGGCAAATATGCGAAGGCTCTGTACAAGACCGGGAAGATATTCGTTACACAGAATAATCCCGAACAGTATCTGAAGTACTTCAATGCTGCCATCGCCGCCGACAGCCTCTATGCGCCCGCCTGGTACGAGCTATATTATCACTATTATTTCCGGGATGTCAACAAGGCCATGGACAATCTCAAACATTATATCGCGACAACGGACCCGGGCATCCTGAACGATTATCTGGTCACCGATTTGCTGTACTCGTCACGAAAGTATCAGGAGGCTATCCAAAAGGCCCAACAACTGATGGATCAACTGGGTGGAACCTCAGAACCCCGGTTGTACAAGCTGATCGCATATTCTTATAAAGAACTGCGCGATTCCGCAAAAGCCCTGGATTTCATGCAAAAATATTTTAGCAGACAATCAGATACCGGATTTGTCGTCAAGGATTACGAGACCATGGGTCAAATTTATGACATGCTGAACAGTCCGGATTCGGCGGTCGCCTACTATGTCAAAGCGAGTACCCTGGAAAAGGACAGTATAGAACGTATAGCCTATGCCAAAAAAATAGCCGGATTGTACAAAAAAGTAGAAGATTATTCTAGCCAGGCATTATGGCTGGGGAAGTATTACCAGGGAAATTCAAAAGCTACTAATCTTGATCTTTTTAATTGGGGGCTGGCTTCATATATGGCAAAGGAGTACCCGATGGCTGATAGTATTTTCGGGATGTATGAAACAAAGTACCCTGAGCAGGATTTCGGCTATTACTGGCGGGCGAGGAGTGACGTGGCCATCGACACAGCGATGCAGACAGGAATGGCTATTCCGCACTATCAGAGGCTGATTGAAATCATCGGCAAAGACACGTCAAACAGAACGAACCGTAAGCATCTGATCGAATCCTATGGTTATATTGCGGCGTATAAGGCGAATATGGAAAAAGACTATTCCGGTTCCATTGACTATTTCGAAAAGCTGCTGGAACTTGACCCGACCAATTCGGATGCGCGGAGATATGTCGAGATCCTTAAAAAGAACCTGAGCAAGGTTGAATTAAAGGCTTCGGCAAACGCCACTCAAAATGGGCATGGACGCTAAGAGCCGGCAATAAATACATGTTGCTGCGATTCGGCTTTGTCGCCTTCGGGAATGATGTAGTCCCATTTGTCGACTGGAGTGCTGTTTTTAATGGATTCGACAGTTGTGTCGACGAGGATTTTTGCGTTTTCCCAATGTACTGCTGTGATGTGGTGGACGGCTACCAGGACATTTTTGCCGCCGATCCAATGGTGCGTGTGGACGACGAGGTAGGAAATCTGCCAGGTCTGATCGTCGACGATGAAGTCGTTGACGTGGCCGATGTGGCCGTCGATGGCGTGGAGGTGGTATCCGGTGATTTTGTGACAGCTTCTCAGGTGGGGGTCTTCGGTGGGTTTCTTTGTTGTTTCCGGCGCCCTTATCAGGTCGGGGTCGATGACAGGCGAAGATGGAATAACGCCCCAGACGTGGCCTGGAATGAAGGCTGTGTTCCAATAGGGCTGCCAGGCATAATAGTCGACTAATTGTTCCTCGTGTTGACGCGAGACGGGCTTGTGGGTATCGATGGCCGGGCTGTTGCGTACTTGTTCGCGGGTGAGGTTTACGGGGAATATCCCGGATTCCCAGGAATGTTTCAGGAGGGCGTGGGGGGAGATCAACACTTCGCGCCCAGACAGCCAGGTGCCGGTTTTTACGATCAGGTATCGGATGGTCCAGGTTTGGTCATCAAAGTAGAAATCTTCCACTTTCCCAATTTCTCCGTCGGTGGCGTCCAGGTTGTTGCCAATTAAATTTTTTATAGTTCGTTGCATATAATATTCTTTCGGGTGATTTAATGCCTGGTATCTACGTCGGGGCCGATAAAGTTAATGGATCGGGGAGGCTGAATTGTTACACATTAACGGGAGACGATTACAAGATTCACACATTTAATATCGGTGCTGATAAAATGTGAATCATGTAACAAAACGATGGAAATGAATAAAGATAACAGGGATAGCGGTCGTACCTTCCACATCATATCTTAGATACTCGCTACCTAATCATTTTTAAAAATAAATATTATGCTGTATAACGGCGGTTTTTGGGGAATGCACCTCATTTGGTGGTTCATTTGGATGGGTTTGATCTTTTGGATATTCGCAACACCGTATAGTATTCCAGGTCAGCGATATAAAAGGGATACGGCATTCGATATCCTGCGCAAAAGGTTTGCTGCAGGAGAATTGACCACGGAAGAGTACAAGGAGAAGAAAAAGCTGTTGGAAGTCGATTTAGGGAAGGTCTGAACGCCTGTCCCGGAAACTAATGGGCGGAATAATGACTAACACAGAAATGGATATTGCAGAAAAGGTCAAGCCGACCATCGTCGTCATTTTTGGCGGCTGCGGTGACCTGACGAATAGAAAATTGATGCCCGCCCTCTACAATCTTTACCTGTCGGGCCTGTTACCGGAAAGACTGGCGATATGGGGACTGGATATTAAAAATATTGGAGAGGCTGCCTATATAACGGCCTTGCGTGAAGGCGTGGACAAATATTC
>Ga0302301_1000708_pt1 | contig 12781 bp, 12 predicted proteins | sample III_Palsa_E1_2_FD_194544 | JGI IMG/M metagenome (GOLD analysis project Ga0302301, IMG submission 194544) | Peat permafrost microbial communities from Stordalen Mire near Abisko, Sweden - III_Palsa_E1_2 | ecosystem: Environmental > Terrestrial > Soil > Palsa > Peat permafrost | place: Sweden... | reverse complement strand
CTTGGCATAATAGTTCATTACATAGGCCACGGCAATATATGCGGGCACATAATTCCGGGTTTCAACCGGTAAATACTGGCGGATTGTCCAGTAATCAGTAGCGCCGCCGGCTTTTGCCATGGCATTTTCCACATTACTTTTACCACAGTTATAGGATGCTATAGCCAACAGCCAATCGCCGAATTCTTCATAAGCATCTTTAAGATAAGCAGCGGCAGCATAACTGGCACGTACAGGATCGCGGCGCTCATCAACGTAACCATCCATGTTCAACCCATACAATTTAGCTGTGGTCGACATGAATTGCCACGGGCCGGTTGCGCCTACGCGTGATACTGCAGTAGGATCAAGTTTTGATTCAACTATCGAAAGATATTCTATTTCCGCAGGGATCCCTGCCTCACGAAACACCTTTTCATAAATTGGAAAGTAGTATTTAGATAAACCTATCACCTGCCCCATTTCATCGCGGTTATGCGAGTATAGGTCGATATAGTTTTGCACAAATTCATTGTAATCAAGTGGCACATCTTTTTTAATAGAATCTAACCTATGCTTGATTAAGCTTTGATAATCAGTAAGATTTTGATTGCTATTAAGCTGAAGTTGATTTTGTGTATGTGCAAAATTGGTATCAAGTGTACTTTTGAGTGATGCGCTGCCCTGCAGCATTGCCAGGTTTAATGAGCCTGAAGCAAACAGATTAGTAGTAATAATTTGCAACGATAAAAGGCAGATAACGAAAGTAAATAATCTCTTCATTTATGATTAGGGAATTAACTATACCTGTATTGCCTGCGCCAATACATTTACTAATATATTAATTTTTTATAGTCCCAAGAAATATTTGGAGAAATTTAACAATTCCTGCTCCTCAAATCGCCTGGTTAATAATTGTAAACCTAACGGCAATCCCTTATTATTATTGCCCACAGGCAAAGAAATTGCCGGTAAACCTGTTAACGAAGCCTGTACGGTAAAAATATCGGCAAGGTAAGTTACAACAGGGTCATTCTCTTCTTTACCGATGTTATATGCTGGTTCGGGAGCGGTTGGTGTTAGTATAAAATCATATTCTTCTAATATGTTTTCGGTTTTTTCTCTGATCAGCCTGCGCGCTTTCTGTGCTTTGGCATAATAAGCATCGTAATATCCGGCACTTAAAACAAAAGTCCCCAGCATGATCCGGCGTTTCACTTCTTTACCAAAACCTTCGGAACGGGAACGTTTATAGGTTGATTGCAGATCGACAGCTTTGGGGCTACGATATCCGTAATGTACGCCATCATACCGTGCAAGGTTTGATGATGCCTCAGCAGTAGCCAAAACATAATATGCTGGGACCATATAATCCAGATACTCAAAAGCAATAGGTTTTACGGTATGGCCGTCCGCCCGCAGCTTATCAATATAGCTTACCAGGGCATTCTTTACGTCCGTATCTACTCCGGGGCTTGATATAGCTTCCTGTAAATAAGCGATCTTTTTCTTCCCGGGTTTTTGAAGGTTGGCACTGAATGATGGAACCGCTTTTTGAGCTAATGTGCTGTCATATTCATCGGGGCCTGCCATTATTTCTAATAAAATTGCGGCATCTTCAATAGAGTTGGTGATTGGGCCAACCTGGTCAAACGAGGAAGCATAGGCAATAACACCATGCCTTGAAATACGGCCATAGGTAGGTTTTAAACCAATAACGCCGCAAAATGAAGCAGGCTGCCTAACCGAGCCGCCGGTATCAGTACCAATAGCTGCAAGGCACATACCCGCCTGTACCGCTACCGCTGAACCACCTGATGAGCCACCTGCAACTTTAGTTTGATCGGCATAGTTTTTTACCGGGCCAAAATAGGAGCTTTCGTTACTGGCGCCCATAGCAAATTCATCGCAATTGCAGCGGCCTATGATAATAGCGTCTTCTGCTAATAAACGCTCAACAATGGTTGACGAATAAATGGAAGTAAAACCTTCTAAAATTTTTGATGATGCAGTTACCTGGTGATCTTTATAAGAGATATTATCTTTTATGCCAATTACCATACCAGCCAGGCGGCCGGCTGTACCCAGTTGGATACGAGTGTCAATATTAACAGCGCGTTTTAATGCTTCCTGCTCAAATACTTCGTTAAAAGCATTTAGGTGCGCATTTTTTTTAATCTTATCTAAATAACCTATTACCAGTTTTTCAACGGTAATTTTCCCACTTTGCAGCCCGCTCTTTATTTCAATTAAAGAGGAATAGAATTTAGCCATGGGGCTAAAATAAAAAACTTATCTGTTGAAACTATAAATATCAGCAGATAAGTTTTAAATGATGAGTTTGAATATCTATAATTATGCTGATCCGGGTAGATCAGCACACATTTTCATTTAAGCTTTTGGCTTCTCGTCAGTATTATTAGTGGTGGTGGTAGTAGTACCGTCGCCACTTTGTGCGTCTTTAAATTCTTTAACGCCTTTTCCTAAACCTTTCATTAGTTCAGGAATTTTTTTACCTCCAAACATCAATAATATTACGCCGAATATTAAGATGAGCACTACTGGTGAATCTAATCCCATGATTTTTAAGTTTTATATTATGATTTATATTTTCGTTATGATTTATACTCTTCGTGTGCTGTATTAGCCGGTTCAATAGGTGTTTCCCTTAAATGAACAGGTTCAGTTTTTACCGGTTCAATTGCATCTGTAGAGCCAATTTCAGCTATAGGCATGGAATTGACAGGTACTGTATTGCTTATAACCGGTGCAGTCACGGGTGCTGGTGTTTCTGCAGCAGCTACCGTTACCGGAGCTATAGTTTCAACAGTATTATTTGTTTCAGCAGGTGCCGGTGTTTTTTTAGCTTCGAAATTATCGATCTGATTAGTTATCTCACGCTTTACACCTTCAGATGCATCTTTAAAATCACGGATGCCCTTACCAAGCCCGCGTGCCAGTTGCGGTAATTTTTCGCCCCCAAACAACAATAATACCACCATTAAGATGAGCATTATTTCCCCTCCCCCTATATCAAAAAACAATGGAATTGAACTAAACATAATCTTATTATTAAAAGGTTACAAATATAAACAATTTTAATATTACAAAGTTCCAACTTAATTAGGCACCAGCCACAATTTAGGATTTTCGGGTACTGTACCTTTGTACAAATCAAAGTGTACATCGGTTTCGCCTGTTGTTGAATCGGTAGCTACCGTTCCAATGGCTTGCTTTGTACTTACCTTTTGTCCCTTTGACACACTTGCCGACTTAAGGTTTGAATAAGCTGTAAAATATTCTCCATGCCTTATCAGCACCAAATAAGTACCGCTTATATCAACCACTTTAATTACATCACCTTCAAACACAGCCCTTACATTAGCACCGGGGTTACTCTTAATATCAACGCCTGTACTCTCACTTTTAATACCCTCTGGCGTATAATAAATTCCGAAGCCCTGTGTAATTACCCCGTTGGCTACCGGCCATGGCAAACGCCCGCGGTTACCTAAAAAGTCGTTAGAAAGCTTTGCCGCCTCAGGCGTAGCATTCAGCACCTCGCTATTGGTTGATGCTTTGCTGATCGTCCTGGTTTTTGGCGCCGCTACTTCCTTGTTTTCTGCTTTAGCTTTTGCTGCAGCTAATCTGGCTGCTTCTTTAGCTTCTTCTTCGGCCTTGCGCCTTGCTTCTTCTATCTCCCGGCGTACTGCTGCATCAATCTCGCGATTGGTGGCGGCTATACGTTTCTGTACATCTTTTTGTTGTTGTTTAAGCTGCCCTTCATGTTTTGACAGGTCAACAACTACTTGCACCTGGGTATTTCTTTCTTCGCCCAGTGTTTGCTTCTCTTTTTCCTGATCCTGCAACAGCGTGCTTTTTTCTTTTTTTGTTTTGTCAAGCTCAACTATTTTAACGTTCAGGTCTTTTTCCGTTCCCTGGATATAATCTGCTTGCCGCTCCCGGTAAGTGCCAAATTCCTGTAAATATTTTAACCGTTTATATGCCTGGTTAAAATCCTTGGCTGCAAACACGAACATTAGCTTATTGTATGCACTTTGGTTGCGGTATGCAAAAAGTATCATAGCTGCATATTCCTTTTTCAGCTGGCTTAACTGGTTTTGTAAACTATGTACGGAATTATTGCTCTCAGAGATTTGATTATCTAAATTTCTTACTTCGGAGTTGATCACAGTGATTTTTTCTTCGCGAATGCTAATCTGCGATTTTAGTATACTGAGCTGTTTTAGTGTCGACTTTTTGTTGCTGGCTGTTTCCTGGTATTCCTGGTTAAGCTGCTGCAATTCCTGGTTAAGCTGATCGCGGCGGCGCTTTAGTTCCTGGCTGCTTTGGGCATGCGCATCAATTACTGTGAAAATACAGAGTAAAAAGAATACTATTTTTAAAAATCTCATCCGTTATATAGTAGGTGTTTTATGATAATGGTAAAGCGGTTATTCTTTATCATTACCGGTACATCAAACGCAAAAGTACAATTTAATTTGCCGGAGAGTAATTACCCGGGATATTAAAAGGATATTCTAATGGCTGATTAAAATCAACCTTAACATATCTTAAATTAATTTGTACTTTTTTATCTTTTGCAACAGAAGCTATAGCTATTTGCGATGGCACCTTTTGATTACCCTGCTGCGTAAACGCATTGTTGATCTCTAATGACTGGCCCGCATCCTGGTTTGACAGGTTGGTTTGGGTAACCTTCATATCAGCGCCTACCATTAATTTGTAAACCAGGTCTTTAAGATTACCGCTTAAGGTTACACCATTTGTGTTTGATTGGTATGCCGTACTGTCATTCAGCAATTGAGGAATAGCATTGCCAACCAGCAGCGCCTGCAGCATGGTATAATTAATTTGCCTGTCGGCATAAGTATAAATAAAGCTGAAAGGCTGACGAATATACATGCCTTGCAAACGGTTAACCACCAATATACTATCAGGCGTAATAAGGGCGCGGGCTACTTCAATACCCAGCAACGCGGTTATTGAAACCCATATTTTTTTATCCTTGCTGATGCGGATATTCAGCGTGCAATCATTGTTATTCCCATTTATAGCCAAACTTGTTTTTGCCCTGGCTGAGAAGGTGGTAAAATTAATTTGCTGTGCTCGGATGGGATCAAGCTTGGCTTCAACCTCATTATTGTGCTTTGTTACCGATGTTGTAACAGCAGTATTGTTATTATTTGTTGCTGAAAGTTTTTTACGGGCCGAGCAACTAACTATAGTTACTAAAACGCAAACGATTAGTAGCTTATTCAATATATTTTTTTTCATTTATTTTACGATCTAAAACCGGCGATTGTTCGCCGTGAGATTTAGCTTTTTTCCAGTTTTGTACAGCAGCATTGGTGTCGCCTAAATAAAACATAATATCGCCGTAATGCTCTAATTGTGTGGCGCTGTTTGTTTTATCGTGCAGTATGGCCTTTTCGATCCAAACCTTTGCATCGGTATATTTTTTTTGCTTGAATAAGATCCAGGCATAAGTATCTTCAAACGATGCCGTATTAGGCTGCAACTCATTTGAATGGGCTGACATTTGTGCTGCCTTATCCAGTTGCTCACCCCTTAACGATAAATAATAGGCATAATTGTTTAACGAATAAACATTGTCCGGATTATAACTCAACGATTTTTCATAAGCTGTATCGGAGTTTGTATTATCTTTTAACTCATGGTAACAATCACCTAATGAGGAATAGGTTAATGACAGCAGATCTTTATCATCAGCCGCCAGTGTTACTGTATTCTTTATATAGGTTAGGGCTTTATTATAATTTTTTTGCTGCAGAATAGATATGCCAACCAGGTAATTCATCCATGCCTGGTTTGGGAAAAGGCTGAGGGCACTTTCACCATCCTTAACGGCGGCATCAACATCATTTTCAGTCAGGTCGATACGCACTAATTGTTCATGCACTTCATAGTGGCTGCTATCAAGTGCTATTGATTTTCTGTAGGCCGTTGCTGCATCTTTATAATTATCATTCTGCGCCAGCATATCGCCGTATATGGCATAAGCTTTGGAATCATCGGGATGGGCGGTTACCAATATTCTGCTTAACTCCAGTGCACTGGCTTTAGCATCGGGATCAGGAAATTTTGGCGTATAACCCAAAATGATCTTTAATTCCTGGTCAATGTCCAGATCGGGTATAGCAAAAGCCAGTTTTAGTTCATTAAAACTGGCGTCATAATTTTTTTTATCACGATAGATATCTGCCAGTGCCAAATGCATCCGCCCATTATTGGGATCCATCTTTTCCGCATCCTGCAACGCTTTTAATGCCTTATCGGGAAAGCCGTTTGAGTTATACAGTTCAGCAAGCAGCAGATAATATCTGATTTCGTTTGGATTGGCATCTATCATTTCCTTGATCTCGGAAGTAGCTTTATCTACCTTACCTTGTATCAGGTAAATTTTTTGCCGACCCGCCAATATATCGTCATCAAGCCCGGTTATTTTCTCTAACTGGTCATAAGCTTTTAATGCATCGTCATATTTCTTTTCGATGAAGTAGGTATTGGCTTCATCAAAATAATACTCAGGTTTAGTTGAATCAAGCCTGATAAGTTGGGTGAATACGTTTTCAAGCTTGCCTATGTTATTAGTTTTTTCATAACATTCGGCTAATGCCAGCCAATACCATTCATTATCCGGACTAATGGCTACCGCATGCTCCAGCATTAGCTGTGCATCGGTATAATTGTTGGTACGCTTGCGGATATTGGCCAGCTCATAAAGGGCAGGAGCGTTCGATGGATCAAAATGCAGTACACGGGTGAATAATTCGGCAGCCTGTGAATAATTCTCCATTGTTTTTTCATGCAGCCCCGAGAGGAACAACTGCCTGATCATGACACTGTCTATCTGCGATAAAGAATTGGCAGCTACAAGCACAACACTGTCTTTACCGGCCTTTTTATTTTGTGCAAATAAAAGAGTTGGTATAACTAAAAAAACACTGCATAAAAGCCACCTGATCTTCATTTCTATCCTATCCCTGTATGTCCATAACCACCTGCGCCGCGGGATGTTTCATTTAAAATTTCAACCTGCTCCCAATCTACCTTTTCGTGCTTTGCAACTATCATTTGGGCAATGCGGTCGCCGGTGTTGATCTCAAAATCTTCTTGCGAAAAATTGATGAGCAGCACCTTTATTTCGCCGCGATAATCGGCATCAATCGTACCTGGTGAGTTAACTATACCTATACCGTGTTTAAATGCCAGGCCACTGCGCGGGCGAATCTGCGCTTCAAAGCTTTCGGGCAATTCGATATGCAAACCGGTAGGGATCAGCTTACGTTCAAACGGTTTAAGCGTAATTGTAGTTTCCACATCAGCACGTAGGTCCATACCTGCGGCATGCAATGTTTCATAGGCCGGAAGGCCGTTTTTTGATTTATTTATTATCCTGATAATCATCGATTAAATATAGCCCTTAAGTTTTCGCGTTCAAAATAAAAAGCAACGCCTACATATCCTAATAAAAGTGCATCGCCTATAAATATATTCCTGTTAAATACATAGAACGACAAATAAACGATAACCATTGATGAAACAATATAAGCCACATTCTTTTTGATTCGATATGGAATAGGGTAATTCCTTTGTCCCCACAGGTAAGACAGCACCATCATAGTAGCATAAGCTATTAACGAGATCCATGCTGATGCCATATAACTATATTTTGGAATGAACAGCACGTTGAGCACAATGGTTAAAATGGCGCCAATGCCTGAAATGTAAAGGCCATATTTGGTTTGATCCGATAGTTTATACCATACCGAAAGATTCATATATATACCCAGGCATACATAACCAAACACTAAAGGAGGTACAACCCGCAGGCCCGTCCAATACAGTGCGGTTTGTGTGGGGTTGGCCCCATGAACAAAGTATTTTAATATTTGAATATTGGCAACCAATGCTATAAATATTACACAAACGGCAATTACAAAATAGTCCATAATGCGGGCATACGTTTGGCCTGCATTTTTATTTTTTGAGTGGCTAAAAAAGAATGGTTCGGCACCTAACCTAAAGGCGTTCACAAAAATGCTGAGGAAGATAGAGATCTTGGTACAAGCGCCATAGATACCAACATCATTAAGGCTATTGCGCGGCAATAGCCAGCCCAATAAAATCTTATCCATATTTTCATTTACTAAATAGGATAAGTTGGCGATGAGTACCGGCCAGCTATAGCTGTACATATTTAACAGCATTTTAAAGTCCAGATCAACCCTGATCTTTAATAACTCAGGCAGTAGCAAGATGAGTGTGGCTACGCTTGATATTAATTCGGATACAAACACATAACCTACCCAGCCTTTGGTGTACCAATGCATGATCCAGGCGGAGCCCGCTAAGTTATGCTTTAACCAAAATGGTATCACCAAAATAAAGGTTAAGTTAAAGGCTATGAAAATAAGTACACTCGCCAGCTTTATTAGCCCATACCGCGATGGCTTACCATCAGAACGAATCTTGGCGAATGGGATAGCGCACCAGGCATCAATGACTACTATGGATAGGAAAAGCCAGGTATATTTTATAAAATCGGTATGAGTGGTGCCGATCACTCCGCCCGGATGAATGCCTTTTGCAGCCATTTTTTGCGAATGGCTCACATCAACAAAACTGGCAATGTGGCCAACAAACGGCAGCGCAAACAGCAGGAATATAATAGTTATGGCAAATACTGATGCAAAAGCATTGTTGTATACCCGCTGTTTGTTATCGGCATGTTTGTTTAAGTAGCGAAAAAATGTGGTCTCCATCCCGAATGACAGCAATGCATTCGTCATGGATACATAGCTGTACATTGTGGTTAATATACCGTAGGCTGCCGTAGGGTACGCCCAGGTATATAACGGAGTAAGAAAAAATGTAAGTACCCGGCTTGCAATGGTACTTACGCCATATATTGCGGTTTGCCCCGCGAATTTTTTAGCTGTTGACAATGATCCTGTTCTGAATTAATTATGCGGCCCAGTTACCACACATGATTTTTTTTAACTACCTCAAAATTACGATAGTTTTTTAATTCGCCTTCATGCGTTTCTATAGAAGTTACATCGGCATCCTGAGGCCCCTCATTACACCAATCCAAAAACAGTTCAAGCAGGGTATTATCTGCTTCAGCAGCTATTAATACATCGCCGTTGTCTGCATTTTTTACAAATCCGCGTACGCCAAGCTGGTCGGCAACGGCTTTGGTTGATACCCGATAGGCCACGCCTTGTACTTTGCCCTTTACTGTTATATCAAGATGTTTTATCATTAGTGAGTAGTGAATTGTTGAGTGGTGAGTAGTTTTTAATTAATATTCACATTGCAAATTTAACTTAATCCAACTCAATCAACTATTCACAAACTAAATTAATCTTCTGACTTTTGATTCGGGGGTTAGGTTCAGTCCATCGGTACCGGTTATAAGATTTAAACCAGGAGTTTTACCAACTTCAAGTGTTCCTTTTTCGTTATCGATACCTAAAAATTTCGCACCGTTTATGGTACCCCATTCCATCAATTTTTCGGTAGATATCTCCGGGAACTTTTTCTGTATGGTTTGCATCTCGTGCAAAATGCACAGCTTGGTGTTTGAGGCCAGGCTATCAGTACCCAGTGTTATATTAAAGCCCTGATCAACAAACAGGTTAATCTTCGGTAAACGATTTTCGATGTATAAATTAGCATTAGGGCAAAAGCACCAGCTTATTTTACGGTCAAACCGTTTCAGGAAATAAATATCTTTAAGATTGGTACATGTATTATGCACCATTAAAATATCCTGCTTGCTGGTTAGTAACGGGATAATGGATTGCAGCGAATTACGCGCCTGTGGCTTAAAGTGGGTAGTATCCATCCCAAAAAACTCGTACAGCTCATTAAACTTTCCTAATTTATAACGGAAGAATTTATTTTCATCCTCACACTCCTGGTTGTGGATGCTGAGCAGGTTGTTCACGCCTGAATCGCTATACTTTTTTATAAGCCTGAATAATTCCTTAGACACCGAATAAGGCGCATGCGGAGTTATAGAACAAGATTGCGGCTTAAATTCATCCAGCAGCATTATACCGTTGGCATATAATTCATGGGCACGGTCGGGTAAAAAACCCAATATCTCAACAAACGTATGGTAGTATAATTTACTATCGGCCTTTGTTTGTATGGTCAAATTATTGTTTGAAATATCGCCCACGGCAACAATGCCGTTCTCGTACATGTCGTTGTCCGACTTTTTGGCTGCGGCTATAATCAGTTCAGCGTCGGCACTCCTAACCTTCAATATATCCTTAATAAAATCAACCAGCCCTGTTTTGGTGGCTACTTTATCCTGAAGGTGTGAAAGTTCCAGATGACAATGTGTGTTTACAAACCCCGGGCAAATTATGCCATTTAAATGTTCAACAGGCGGGGCCTTATCTGATGAGTGTTGATCGGAGACTGATATTATCTTACCATGATCATCAACTGTAACAATTCCATTCTTAATTGGTTCGGCATAAACGGGGAAAACGTAATCGGCTTTAAAACTTTTCATTAAATAATATTAACTAAGCATCTTCTAAAAATCCTTTTAAAGTATACTTACGTCCCTTTTTATCAATTACAATTAACTTAAAGTTATTGTTTTTAATTTGACAAAAAAAGTATATACTAAAAAAAGCTATTGATTTTTTATTTAAGTACCTTTGCAAAGTGACCATTAAAAAAGATAAAATAGATATCCGCAGCATCAGCCTGCAAACCCTGCAAGAACATTTCATCCGCATGGATGAAAAAAGCTTCAGGGCAAAGCAAGTCTATGACTGGCTTTGGAAAAAATCTTGTTTCTCTTTTGATGAAATGAGCAATATTTCAAAAGAACTCCGCGCTAAACTCGATGAAAATTTTGTAATTAATAACGTAAAAATTAATAATTCGCAATTTAGTGCAGATAAAACTATAAAAAATTCTTTTATATTACACGATACTCATTTAATTGAGGGCGTTTTAATACCCACACCGGGCCGAATGACGGCCTGTGTATCATCACAGGTGGGTTGCAGCCTCACATGTAAATTTTGTGCTACAGGATATATGGAGCGCAAACGCAACCTAAATCCCGATGAAATTTATGACCAGGTGGTGCTGATCAGCCGCCAGGCAATGGAAAATTACGGACAGCCTTTAACCAACATTGTTTATATGGGCATGGGCGAACCCCTGCTGAATTATAAGAACATGATGGAGTCTGTTGAAAAGATAACTTCAGAGGACGGACTGAACATGGCTGCCAAGCGTATCACGGTATCAACTGCAGGCATCGCCAAAATGATTAAGAAATTGGGTGACGACCAGGTGAAGTTTAACCTTGCCCTGTCATTACATGCTGCTAACGACGAAAAGCGCAATACCATTATGCCGATTAATGAGCAAAACTCGTTAAAGGCACTGGCCGAAGCTTTAAAATACTATTACGCAAAAACAAAAAACCCCGTAACCTACGAATACATTGTTTTTGATGGTTTTAACGATACGTTACAGGATGCCATTGAACTGGCTAAATTTTGCAAGCACCTGCCCTGCAAAGTGAATATTATTGAATATAACCCCATTGCCTTCGCCAACTTTATAAACGCAGGCGAAGATAAGATCGAAGTTTTTGCAGATTATCTGCGCAAGCAAGGCATTAACACCAATTTGCGCCGCAGCCGTGGTAAGGATATTGATGCAGCTTGCGGACAATTGGCAATAAAGGATAAAAAGGAAGCGGTTAGTTAACTCTATGGTGCGCATGCGTTGCGCGTTCCGTTTACTCATTCGATCGTTGCTTCACTCGACCACCCTCTCTGCGGCAAGCCGCAAAGAGAGTGAAAAAATTAAAATCTTATTATTAATTTCATTGCGTGAAATTAACGCGCGGCTACCTGGCTGATTTTGTTTCCTTGCTATTTCCTGAACTTTGCCCGGCATGCGGTGAAAGCCTGATGGCTAATGAGCATATTGTTTGTACAGATTGCTTGTACAACTTACCTGTAACTAACTTCCATTTACAGCCTGATAATATTGTTGCCCGGCAGTTTTGGGGCAAAATAAACCTGGAAAGCGCCTATGCCTTATACTACTTTGCCAAAGGCGGCAAGATCCAAAACCTGATGCATCATTTTAAATACAGAAGCATGCCGCAGATAGGAAATTTATTAGGCAATATTGCCGGCGTGCAATTGGCAAAAACCGATGTATTTAACTCGGTTGATGTGATCATACCTGTACCGTTGCATAAAAGCCGGTTAAGACAGCGAGGCTATAATCAAAGCACCTGCTTCGCCGATGGCTTGGCGCAAAGGCTGAATGCCTTTGTAGATGATAATAACCTGGTACGTTTAAAGGCAACGGAAACACAAACCCACAAGTCGCGGTTTATGCGGTTTGAAAATATGCAGGAAGTATTTGCTGTAAAAAATCCTGAATTGTTACAAAACAAACATATTTTGTTAGTTGATGATGTGGTAACAACAGGCTCAACGCTGGAAGCCTGCGGACTGGAATTATTAAAGATTGAGGGATTAAAACTGAGCATAGCAACTATTGCTTATGCGGAGTAAAAAATTAAAGATTAATAATTGCTTAACATAATGACCACTCACTATTGTTTCTGATACTTACTCAATTTATCGAACAGTGATTTTGGCTCAAATGGTTTAAGGATAAAATCATTCATCCCGGCTTCGGTCATTTGGGTTATTTCAGTACTAAGCATTGATGCTGTTAGTGCTATTAT
>Ga0302301_1000707_pt1 | contig 12797 bp, 8 predicted proteins | sample III_Palsa_E1_2_FD_194544 | JGI IMG/M metagenome (GOLD analysis project Ga0302301, IMG submission 194544) | Peat permafrost microbial communities from Stordalen Mire near Abisko, Sweden - III_Palsa_E1_2 | ecosystem: Environmental > Terrestrial > Soil > Palsa > Peat permafrost | place: Sweden... | reverse complement strand
ATTTGCAGGATTCTCATAACAGCGCCGGTGGCACCACTGGCGTTATTTATATGCGTTACGCCGAAATTTTACTGATCTATGCTGAAGCCCGTGCGGAATTGGGTTCAATAACTCAAGCGGATGCGGATATAACAATTAATGCACTTAGAGATAGGGTTGGAATGCCACATTTGAATATTGGCGCTATAGCTACTGACCCGAAATGGAGTTACCCGGAACTTTCCCCGGTTATAAATGAGGTAAGGCGCGAGCGCCGTGTTGAACTGGCTTGCGAAGGCTACAGGCTTGATGATATTAACCGCTGGGCCGCCGCGCCTGACGTGATAGCAGGCAAACAGCCATTAGGCGCCATGGCAAATCAATTTGTTACTGTTGTTCCGGGTTTTACTATTGGCAGTACTATATATGTTAATGCACAGGGTTATATTGAACGCTATGCTATGACAACTGCTATGGCAGCCGGTTACCAATTTAATGTGAAGAGGGATTACCTTTTACCACTTACTTTGGCGCAAACAATTATAAACCCTCTAATAACACAAAATCCGGGGTGGTAATTTTTTTTAAAATCTTAAATAGTAAAAAATGAAAAAGATATTAATGATAATATGCGGAGCAATTATTGTTCTTAATAGTTGCAAAAAAACGGTCAATGAGACGGTAGCAGGAAGCAACACATTATTGCTGGCTTACCCTTCTGGTACCATTTTTAATACCTTAAGCAGCGGTTTAAATTATTTCAATAACTCATTGCTTACTTTTGCCCTCACCGCTAAAGTAGATACGCTGAATGTTTCGGCTAATATAGGTGTCCCGGCAAGTAAAGATTTGACCGTAACGATAGGAGTGGATCAAAACGCCTTTGATGCCTATAATGCAAATACAAGCAATATCGTCAAATACGCGGCTATGCCTACTACCTATTACAATATTGCAATTAGTAGTGTAACTATTAAAGCCGGGCAAACCAGTGCTATATTTAAAATCGCGTTTTACCCCTCTTTGTTTGATATTACCCAAACGGGCTACCTTTTACCATTAAGTATCAACAATGATCCGGGTTACGCTGTAAATGGCAGTATGAAAACAGTTTATTTCCATATCAACCAAAAATAGTGTAAGGCGTGGACTAACCTTGCAGAATTGAAAGCCTATTAGCACGGTTTCAACAAAAGGCTTTCAGCCAAATTATCCTATAAACAGTTGCCTTTCACAAGTGGTGAAGGCAACTGTTATTGAACTTATTAGAAAACTAACCTTTTTTAATAATAGATCCTGATTTGATTATAATGAAAAAAAACACAAAACTACCCAAATTTTACACTGTTTTGGCTAGCATTATGTTGATGATGCCCCTACAAAGCTGTAAAAAAAGTACTGCTGCTGCGCCTAGTTCCGGTTCAAGCCTTGCATCAAATTCTATTAATAAGAACAGCAGTTTTGTGACACCAAATTCAACAAAAGTGGTAGAGGCTTATTTAACATTGTCGCAATATTATGGATATTCCTATAACGATATCAATTATTCTAATGTAACCCATATCGATTTTAGTTTTATGACTTCGGCATCTGCAACTGATGCTACTTTAGTATATCAAGATCAAGCCAACATAGCTACCGAGGCCAGTTATTATTCTGACCTGACTGATAAATCTTTTCTGGGGTATGGAGACAAACTGCTTGCAAAAGCCCATGCAGCCAACGTAAAGGTGTTAATAGGGTTAGCCGGAGGTAAATCCGGTGGTGTTACAAATTTGCAAGCCATTTTTGCAAATAACACTTTAACAGGGCAGTTTGTAAGCAATATTGTAACGCTTTGCGAGCAAAAAGGTTATGATGGAATCGCTCTGGATTACGAATATCCGGGCAGTAACACAGATGGTGCCAATATCCTGACGTTCATGCAGGATCTAAGGGTCGCTTTCGCAAAATCCTCCATCCTGAAAAGTAAACAAATGTATATCTCGATGGCTATGCCTACAGGGGATTGGGCTGCTAAATATTATGACTTAGCCTCGTTGGCAAAATGTGTGGACTGGTTTTCGCCAGAGACTTATGAATATGGTTCCGCTACGCAAGCAAATATTAATTCTCCGTTATATGAAAATTCGGCAATCGGAAACACAAGTGCTACAGACGATGCTATTACCTATTATTTAAATACACGTGGTGTAAATCCGCTCCAGTTGACCATAGGTGTGCCGTTTTATGGTACGCAATACACAAATTATACAGCTTTGGGTGCTGCAGCAACCGGTGCTTCCAGGGCTACAAAAGATATGTATCATGATTTTATCCAAGGTGGAACATTTACGGAAATGTGGGATGCTACTAGCCAGCATACTTATTTTGTTAACAGTAGCACGGGCATGATGATCACCTATGATGATGCACAAGACTTTACAACCAAATCAGCTTATATAAAAGCAAAAGGTCTGAAAGGCGCAATGGTATGGGAATTATCAAGAGGTTTCGTTTCTGGCGCCACCGATCCTAACCCTTGGGGTACGGAGCTTGCAACAGGAGTTCTACACTAGAAGATATTCCTTTTTTAATAATAGAACTTAATTTGACTATATAATAAAAAAATACTTATTCCTAAGTATAAATGTAATTTTTCTTATCTTAGATGTATTATGTATAACATAATACATCTAAGATAAATGTCAGCCAATTAATATCACTAAATATAAATCGATATGAGAAAACAGTTTTTTAATCGAGTAATTGTAATAGCCCTTTTTATTGTATGCATATCGTCGATAGCGTGCACTAAAGCGAGTGTGAAATCAGCCCCAACAACTCCAGCCCCGGCTTCCTCAAGCAGCTCAACTCCAACCTACCAGTTGGTTTGGTCAGATGAGTTTAGTGGCACAGGGGCATTTGATTCAACTAAGTGGGCTTTTTGTCCGCGAGGTACTGCGGCCTGGACCAAATATTTGACCTCTTCACCCGCGTATGCGTCCCAGGATGGCGGTGGTAATTTGGTGCTTAAAATGGATAATGCTACAATACCCGGTGATCCAGTCGCTTATCATTCTGGCGGCATACAATCGCAGGGAAAGTTTAGTATTACCTATGGCAAGGTAGAGGTGAGAGCGAAATTTTCACAAGGGCAGGGATCATGGCCGGCAATTTGGATGATGCCCGAGCCGGCAACAGCCCATCCAGGTGGTTGGCCTACTTGTGGCGAAATAGATATAATGGAACATGTGGACAACACGTCGGTTGTTAACGGAACAGTACATAACAGTGTAACAGATAATGCTAATGGAGCAAGTTCGGCTACCTTTTCAACGTCATATAATACAACGGATTATAATATTTATGACTTGGTGTGGACTCCTACCGACATTACTTTTTACGTTAATAACGTCCCTGAGTATACTTACAGCAAGGTGGCCAGCGCAGGATGGCAGCAATATCCTTATGATGTGCCTTTTTATATCATACTTAACATGTCAGGGGGCGCAGGGTGGCCTGGGGCAATCACCAATACCGATCTTCCTTTTACCATGCAAGTAGATTATGTCCGCGTGTATCAGTTAAAATAACGAAACAGAATACCGTATAATAAATATTAAAAACTATTAACGGAAAACTTTTAAAGTAATCTGGCGCCTTTTTGAGGTAAGAGTTTTTACTGCCAAATCTTTATAATGTTAATTTGACAGTTTATATAAATATGTAAGAAATAAAAAGAATATAAGGTATAATTTTTATCAGGTTGAATTACTTAGCCACTTTAAAACCCAATTATATGAAAAAGAACATGCTTTCGTCTTTTCTGCTTGTAACAGTATTGTTTTGTTCCTGTAAAAAGCAATTACAGGACTCTATTCAAGGCCCTGATGGTATTAAAACATCATTTGTAATGAAAACATTGAGTTCTGGCGACAGTACATCCTTATTAGGGTGGAACCTAATATTTAATGATGAGTTTTCTACCGGTTCGACCTTTGATAACACAAAATGGGGATATTGCCCGAGAGCTACTTCTGATTGGGCAAAATATTTAACCTCAAGTACTAACTATGTAAATGTTTCTAATAATAATTTGCAACTGAATATGGATAATGCAGTGGTATCCGGAGATACTGCTAAATATCATTCAGGAGGCGTTCAATCATCAGGTAAGTTTTCATTCACTTACGGTAAGATACAGGTCAGGGCTAAATTTACACAAGGTCAGGGTTCATGGCCTGCTATCTGGATGCTACCTCAAACTAGTACCTATGGTGGCTGGCCTAATAGTGGCGAGATTGATCTGATGGAGCACCTGAACAATGATAATATAGTGTACCTTACACTTCACGGTCAGTCTTTAAGTTCAGGGTCGGCATACACTACAGGCTTTACTGCTAGTCAGTATAATACCTATGGCATAGAATGGTTCCCTAATGCACTTACTTTTTATGTAAACAACACGATTGTAGGTACTTATAGTAGGTCTGCCTCAGGTGGAAGCGCCCAATGGCCTTTTAGCATTCCTTTTTACTTAATACTCAATCAGTCAGGTGGAGGTAGCTGGGGTGGGCCAATTACAAACAGTGCTTTGCCATTTAATATGGGAGTTGATTATGTAAGGGTATATCAACCTGATACCAGTGTAGTTTCAGGAGGTGTTTATAACATATCTACCTCCCTGAATAATACGAGTAGTTTGGATTTATATAATGGTGTTGCACAAAATGGTACAAATGTTATTTTATATCAAAAAACAGGTGGCACCAATCAGGAATGGACTTTCACCGGTTTAGGCAATGGTTACTATAAAATTATCCCTGTGAATGGTACTTCGTTAGCCCTTTCTGTACCTGGTAATGTGAGCACATCCGGTACACAATTGCAGTTGAATACTTATACAGGGGCTACAGGCCAGGAATGGAAAATAACAAACCTGGGTAATGGCCTTTTCGGTTTGTTGCCAGCGTGCGCCACCTCTTCAAATATGGATGTTTCCGGAGCTTCAATAACCAATGGAACTAAAATTGTTATTAATCCATCAAGTAGCGTTATAGACCAGCAATTTATTTTAAGAAGGGTGCAGTAATTGTAGGTATGTTAACATACAGAAGCACTTTAAACATGCATCTATTCGGTGCCCGAAAGTGAAGCGCAAGAATTTATGAAATGAATTAAAATATCATTTGTTTTAAAGAGAACAGCCAACAAGGTTGGTTAGTTTGTGTTAGTGAGGCCGGCTTCGGCCGGTCTTATTATATCCTGAACACTGAAGGTGCAAAAATATAGATGATAAAAACAATTTGAACTAAATTTAATATATGAACAGAATAATTTCTGCTTTTACAATCCTGGTTTTCCTGCCCGGTTTATTAATCCTCCTGGTTTTATCAGGAAGTACGGCATTTGCTCAGCAAACAGAGGATGCCATAACAATAATTCCTAAACCTGTTTCAGTTGAAAAAGGTTTAGGGGTATTTACCATAACCCAAAACACCAACATAGTAGCAAAAGGAACAGATGCTGAAAAAGTGGCTGGTATGTTCAATTATTTTTTGAATAAGAAGTATGGGTTTGTATTAAAGATAAATAATACGGCAACTAAAGGCGCTATTGTTTTGAATATCGCATCGCGTATTAAATTACCGGATGAAGCCTATCAACTTAAAGTAACCGGTCAAAGCATAAATATATCAGGAGAATGTAGCGGTGTTTTTTATGGTGTCCAATCCTTGTTACAATTAATCCATGAAAACAGCAGGCAATTATCAGTTGCGGCAGTAACGATTAATGACGCGCCGAATTTTGCCTATCGCGGACTTATGTTGGATGTTGGCCGGCATTTTTTTGAGGTGGCTGAGATAAAAAAAATATTGGATATAATGGCTTCCCTCAAATTAAACAGGTTCCACTGGCATTTAACAGATGACCAGGGATGGCGATTAGAAATTAAAAAGTATCCAAAATTAACTTCTATCAGCGCATGGCGCGATTCAACTACTATCGGGGGGTATAATGAGTTTAAACCATTTATTTATGATGGACAAAAGAGCGGCGGTTTTTATACCCAGGATGAGGCGCGAGAAGTTGTAAAATACGCTGCGGAAAGAAATATTGTAGTGATCCCTGAAATTGAGATGCCTGGCCATAGTACCGCTGTGTTAGTGGCTTACCCTGAATTAGGCAATGGAACCGGCCCTTATAAAGTGCCGGGTTATTGGGGCGTGCTTCATACCATTTATAACCCAGGCGAGCCAACCTTTAAATTTTTGGAAGATGTGCTGACCGAGGTTATGGCTATTTTCCCGAGTAAATATATTCATATCGGCGGAGATGAAGTCCCTAAAGATGAATGGAAAAATTCACCAGTTGCGCAACAGCTAATAAAAGACAATCACTTAAAAGATGAAAATCAACTACAAAGCTGGTTTATAGGCAGAATAGAGAAGTTTTTAAATAAGAACGGCAGAAACCTGATAGGATGGGATGAAATATTAGAAGGCGGCTTGTCGCCCAATGCCACTGTAATGAGCTGGCGGGGTGAACAGGGAGGCATAGATGCCGCAAAATTAGGGCATAATGTAATTATGTCGCCGGGTGGGTATATGTATATAAACCGTGCTCAGGCTAAGGATAAAGCAACAGAACCCCTGGCTATGGGTAATTTTTTACCGTTGGATGTGGTGTATAATTATAACCCTCGTCCTGCTGCTTTAACTCCCGATCAGCAAAAATACATCTTAGGTGTGCAGGCAAACATGTGGACGGAATACGTGGCAACTGACAATAAGCTGGAATATATGTTATTTCCTCGTGTTGCTGCTCTTGCAGAAGTTGGCTGGACCAAACCGGAAAATAAAGACTACAAAAGTTTTAGCGAAAACAGGCTGCCGGAGTTTTTAAAGAATATGGAAACATCCGGCATAAATTATAGGATACCAGAAGCTGATGTAGTAGTTAATGATGACGCGCAAACAGGAAGGAAAACAATAACGATCACTCCTTTTGTTATAGGCGGTAAAGTATATTATACGATTGATGGACATAAGGCAGATAATACGGCTAATTTATACACGAGCCCAATACTGACCCCTTATGCCAATGGCCGCCCGCTAACTTTAAAATATATAATAGTTACAGCAGGCAATAGGGTGAGTAATGAGTTTAGTGTGGATATAAAATAGGTCTGACATAACATCGATCTATTGTCTTACTTTAAGGAAGAAGGTAGGTTGATTTGAGTTGAGAAAAATGAAATTATTAATAAGAGTAAATAGAATGTATAAAGATTTATTTAGAATTACACGGATGGCTTTGAATAGTGCATCTAAACTGGTCACTATGGGTATACTGGGTTGCATCTTTGTCAGCCAATGTCATGCTCAAACAAAACCCAATATAGTAATCATTATTTCGGATGACCACGCTTACCAGGCAATCAGCGCTTATGGCAGTAATCTGATGCAAACACCTAATATCGACCGGATAGCCAACGAGGGTGTGATCTTTAACAAAGCATACGTTACAAACTCTATCTGCGGCCCCAGCAGGGCCACAATTTTAACCGGTAAATACAGTAATAAAAATGGGTTTAAGGATAATGAGAGTTCCACGTTTGACGGTTCACAGGATTCGTTTATCAAACGCCTGCATGCCTCGGGTTATTTAACGAGCTGGATTGGCAAATGGCACCTGGAAAGCCAGCCGCAGGGCTTTGATTATTGGCAGGTATTGCCAGGGCAGGGGTCATATTACAACCCGGATTTTTTGATGATGGACGGTTCAAAAAAACAAATAAATGGTTATGCCAGTAATGTAATTGAAGATGTTGCTGAAAATTGGTTAAACAATCGCGATAAGACCAAACCGTTTTGCCTGGTAATAGGGCATAAGGCAACACATCGCACCTGGCTGCCTGATACTACCGATCTGGGTCGTTTTGATAAGGTAACCTTTCCTTTGCCCCATGATTTTTATGATCAATACATTAATCGTAAGGCAGCACAGCTCCAGGATATGACGATTGCCAAAACCATGCTGCTGGGATACGATTTAAAAATGTTCCCTGATGCAGAGTCGGAAGACAGGGAAAGTACAATTAATAGGATGAATGCTGCGCAAAGAAAAAGAATGGATGCTTATTACAAACCTATATATGATGATCTGAAGGCAAGAAACTTGACCGGGAATGCCTTAACGGAATGGAAATATCAACGTTATATGCGCGATTATTTAAGTACCGCAGTTTCGCTGGATCGGAATATCGGCCGCACGTTGGATTATCTGGACAAGCACAACCTTACTAAAAATACGATAGTGATCTACATGTCTGACCAGGGTTTTTACCTGGGCGAACACGGTTGGTTTGATAAGCGCTGGATCTATGAAGAATCGTTCCGTACAGCAATGGTGATGCGTTATCCGGCAAAAATAAAACCGAATACAAAATCAAACGATTTTGTGCTGAATTTAGATATAGCGCCAACAGTATTAGATGCTGCCGGAGTGGCAATACCAAAAGACATGCAGGGGCAGTCGATGCTGCCTTTGTTCGCAAAAAAGAAGGCTAAAGGCCGGGATGTGATCTATTATCATTATTATGAAAATGGGGAGCATTCGGTATCACCGCATTTTGGCATCAAAACCAAACGCTACAAACTGATCCGTTTTTATACTCGGGTAAATAACTGGGAGCTTTATGATCTACAAGTGGACCCTCACGAAATGAATAATATTTATGGTGAAAAAGGATATGAAAATATCACCAGGCAGTTAAAGGCAGAATTGAATCAACAGATTGATAAGTTTGATGACAATGATGCAAGACAAATATTGATACATGGGAAGTAATAAAAACAGCAACACAATGTTAAAAAAATGCACTAAAGTTCTATTAGGTTTATCTTGTTTAATCTCATTTGCCCATGCACAGTCATCAACAGAGAAGAATTACCTGGTTATAAAGCCAACCGATACGCCCGAAGATATTGTTCACCAAGCTGCAATGCTAACTCCATCTGCACGACAGTTAAGGTGGCAGCAACTGGAACTGACATGTTTTTTTCATTTTGGTATAAATACCTTTACCGGTAAAGAGTGGGGTGATGGCACAGAAGACCCACAACTATTTAACCCAATCGCGCTTGATGCCGGCCAATGGGTAAAAACGGCTAAAGATGCTGGTATTAAACAGGTGATAATTACCGCCAAACATCATGATGGCTTTTGTTTATGGCCAAGTAAATATACCGAACATAGTGTAAAAAACAGTCCTTGGAAAGGTGGCAAGGGCGATGTGGTTAAAGAAGTTGCCGACGCCTGTAAAAAATATAAAATGGGTTTCGGTATTTATTTATCGCCATGGGACAGAAATTCTCCACTTTACGGAACCGATGCCTATAATGATTATTTTGTAAACCAGCTTACCGAATTGCTTACGCAATATGGCCGTGTTGATGAGGTATGGTTTGATGGCGCTAATGGTGAAGGCCCAAATGGCAAAAAGCAGGTGTATGATTTTAACAGGTGGTATGCCCTGATCAGGAAATTACAACCTGGTGCTGTGATTGCAATTATGGGCCCCGATGTACGTTGGGTGGGTACCGAAAGCGGACACGGGCGCGAAACAGAATGGAGCGTTGTGCCTGCCAATAATTTAGATCAGAACGATATTACGAAAAACTCACAACACGATAAAATTTTTAAGCCGGAAGGTGATATGCGCGGAAGTGACCTGGGCGGCCTCGACAAAATTAAAAACGCTAAAGGATTGGTTTGGTTTCCGGCGGAAACAGATGTGTCTATCAGACCCGGATGGTTCTATCACGCCGCCGAGGATGATAAAGTAAAATCGCCCGAAAAGCTGCTCGATATTTATTATAATTCTGTTGGGATGAACAGTGTGCTATTATTGAATATCCCGCCTGACAAAAACGGATTGATCAATGAAGCTGACATACAGGCCCTGCAAGGCTGGAAAAAGCTGAGTGATGAAACATTTAAAATTAACCTGGCCGCGAATGCTATAGTTCAATGCACAAATGGGCTGCATTTAAATGCCATGTTAGATGATAACTATCAAACTTATTTTACTACCCGCGGCAACGATACCTCGGCAATAATTACATTTACTTTAAAAGATGCTAAAACTTTTGATGTGCTGCTTTTGCAGGAAAACATCAGCGTAGGGCAACGGGTAGAAAAATTTATGCTGGAATACTGGGATGGCAAAACATGGATTAAAGCAACCGAAGGTACCACTATTGGGTACAAAAGGTTACTTCGTTTCCCTGCCATTACAACCAGCAAAGTAAGATTAAGCATATCGGCCCGTTTAAACCCGACAATTGCTGCATTTGGGTTATATAAGCAACCATAAATAACCTGCGATATAGAATCGAAATATGAAAATGAACCATTATCTCAACATTGTTATTGCCATTTTGTGGCTAACCGGATTTAGTGCCACTACGGTAAAGGCACAGAAAAAGCCGAACATTATTTTTGTATTAACAGACGATATGGGCTATGGGGACGTAGGTGTGTTTTTCCAAAACCAGCGCAAAAGATCGGGCGACATGAGTAAGCCCTATGAACTTACACCGAACCTGGATATAATGGCAGCTAATGGGGCGCGGTTTACACAGCAATATGCAGATGCCCCGGTTTGCGCACCTTCAAGGGCATCGTTGTTAAGCGGCGTTAACCAGGGTAACGCTTCTGTTAGGGATAATGAGTTTGACAAACAAATTGAAAATAACCATACCATTGCAACCGTTTTGCGCCAGGCCGGATATAATACCGTGGGTATTGGCAAATGGGGATTGCAGGGTGTTAAAGAAGAAGGCCCAAATTGGCCCGCTCATCCCCTTAAAAGAGGCTTTGATAGTTATTATGGATATATGCGCCATAAAGACGGGCATGAACATTATCCATTTGAAGGTATTTACGATGGAAAAAAACAAGTATGGAGCGATTATAGTGAAGTGTCTGCAGGTTTAAGTAAATGTTATACTACAGATCTATGGACCGCGGCTGCAAAAAAATATATAATAACACATCAAAAAGGAAAGAATGCTGCCAAACCTTTCTTTATGTACCTGGCTTATGATTGTCCGCATGCGGTTATAGAATTGCCCACACAGGCATATCCTCAAGGCGGAGGGTTAAAAGGCGGCGTGCAATGGCTGGGCAAGCCAGGGCATATGATCAATACAGCTACTGGTAATGTTGACACATACCGCTACCCCGAAATGCTACTTATGACGATGATAATAACCCTGCTACACCAGACGTCCCCTGGCCGGATACTTATAAAAGATATGCCACAGCCACACGCCGGATAGACGATGCCGTAGGGGATATTATGCATTTACTGGCCGATCTAAATATAGCCGATAATACACTGGTTGTTTTTACGTCGGATAATGGCCCGTCTATCGAATCGTATTTGCCCGCCTCGTTTAAACCCAACCAGCCTACTTTTTTTGGGAGCTATGGCCCTTTTGATGGTATAAAAAGAGATTGCTGGGAAGGCGGGTTAAGAATGCCTACAATAGTCGAATGGCCAAGCCATATAGGCAGGGATAAGGTGATCACGATGCCAAGTATGCTGTCAGACTGGATGGCCACTTTTGCTGTTGTTGCCCACATACAGCCGCCTGCCCGCACCGATGGTGTTTCACTATTGCCAGTATTAACCGGTAAGGGAGAACAACAAAACAGTTTAGTATATGTAGAATATTATGAAGGAGGGAAAACGCCTAACTTTAAAGAATTTGAAGCAAGCAGGAGGGGGCGAAAACGCGACCAGATGCAGGTAATACGCATGGGCGACCTGGTAGGGGTACGTTACCAGATCAAAACTGCTGATGATGATTTCGAGATATATAACGCCATTACCGATCCCAAAGAAATTGACAACCTGGCCTTAAAGCCGGGCTATGAAAGTACACAGGCGCAAATGAAGGCCAAAGTATTACAGGCACGCCATGCCGATACCGAAGCGCCGCGCCCGTATGATAGCGTGGCTATACCCAGTGTGGATATTACTACCAAATTATTACCCGGTATAGGATGGAAATATTACAAAGGCAGTTTTCCCTGGGTGGCAAATTCAATGGGCCTAACCGCAATCAGCGAAGGCACAAGCCCTGGTATAGACGGGAATAAAACGAGCGGTATGCCGGGTATGCTTTGTTACGAAGGCTTCATCAATATCCCAGCCGATGGGTTTTACACTTTTTCTTTACAATCGCCGGGTAAAGCTTACGTGCGTTTGCATGAAGCTACTTTAATAGACGCTGATTTTGGGTATGTGCCGGGCAAAATGATTGAACAGCGCGTGCGTTTAAAAGCCGGAATGCACCCCGTAAAATTCAATTATCTTATCCCATTAAAAACCACCTCAAAAATACAGTTCCTATGTAAAAATGATAAAGGTGAAAGTATTAGCGCTTATTATCATTAACAAAAGGTTGTTTTGGTATTTTATATAAAGCGGATTTAAGGAAATTTATGATGATGTATTTGCTAATCAGGAAGAAGATATGCTCCATATCTGATAAGGATATGGAGTTATTGAAGAACACGTTTTAATTTATTAAATCATTAAATAGGATGAAGTATTTTTATATCGCTATCATATTATTGTCAGTACTACGTGCTAACGCTCAGCGCGATACTGTCAGTTTGAATGATGACTGGAAATTCAGTATCGATAAAAAGGCTGAAGGGTTGTCGCGGCAATGGTATAAAACAGATCTTGCTAATAGCCGCAATGTTCAGGTACCCCATACCTGGAATGTAGAGCCCGAAAACCAGAACCACTATGG
>Ga0302301_1000701_pt1 | contig 12865 bp, 9 predicted proteins | sample III_Palsa_E1_2_FD_194544 | JGI IMG/M metagenome (GOLD analysis project Ga0302301, IMG submission 194544) | Peat permafrost microbial communities from Stordalen Mire near Abisko, Sweden - III_Palsa_E1_2 | ecosystem: Environmental > Terrestrial > Soil > Palsa > Peat permafrost | place: Sweden... | reverse complement strand
TTACGCCGTGTGGCATTAGGTTTAAAACCTTTGAAAAAAGGTGAAACGAGACCTAAAAACGAAGACCTGGATTTTGTAAAAATAGAAGCCGGCCAAATCATGACCGACTATATCAACATCAACAATAAGGTTACGCAGACAATGCCACAGCAGCTCTCTAAATAAAATAACTACAACAAATCCCGGTTGAGCCGGGATTTGTTGTTTAAAGGGATTACGTTACCTGTTCTGTGGGATGCTGAAACAAGTTCAGCATGACATGAGTAATGCATCTTGATTCTTCAGCCAAAACCAATTCCTCTTTTCACGGTTTATTCTACATGGCTAAAAAACCACTGCTTGAGTTTACCGACAAAGGCATTTACTGTGCACACGGTAAATTTTATATCGACCCATGGAAACCGGTTGATGACGCGGTGATTACTCACGCCCATTCCGACCATGCTTATTGGGGGCATAAACATTACCTGGCGCATCATTTATCGCGCGAGGTGCTGCTTTATCGCTTGGGTGAGATTAACCTGCAAACTATTGAATACGGCGAAATCATCACTAAAAATGGTGTTGAAGTCACTTTATACCCTGCTGGCCACGTTATCGGCTCAGCACAAATTAAAGTTGAATACAAAGGCGAAACCTGGGTTGTTTCCGGCGATTATAAAACCGAAGATGATGGTATTTCCACACCTTTTGAGCCTGTACAGTGCCATCATTTTATATCAGAATGCACTTTCGGCATGCCCGTATACCAATGGAAGCCTCAAGCACAAATATTTGATGATGTAAATAAATGGTGGCATAATAATTTGCAAAATGGATTGGCTACGGTAATTGTCGGATACTCGCTTGGTAAGGCCCAACGCATCCTGCAAAATCTAGATCTGAATAACGGAACTGTTTATACCCATGGCGTAATTGAGAATACGAACGAAGCGCTCAGACGTAATGGTGTGATATTAAACCCAACTACACGTATAACTGCCGACACACCAAAAGAGGAAGTCCGCAAAGGGATTATTTTAGCCCCGCCTTCATCTGTAGGCACGCCATGGATGCGTAAGTTCGGACCATATAGCTTCGGTTATTGCTCGGGATGGATGGCTTTGCGTGGAGCAAAACATCGCAGAGCTGCTGACAGGGGTTTCGTCATGTCTGATCATGCTGATTGGGATGGCTTGATCAGCGCGATAGATGCCACAGGATGCGAAAGCGTGTACCTTACCCATGGTTATACTGCAACTTTTACAAGATATTTAAATGAGATAGGTTTTGACGCGCATGAGGTGCACACACTTTATGGCGGAGAAGAGGAAGAAGAATTAGCCCCCACCCAACCTCCCCCGGAAGTGGAGGCTTTTAATGAAACTGTTAAAGAAGTCTCCCCTTCCGGGGGAGATTTAGAGGGGGCTGGTATATGAAAGCATTTGCCCAACTTTTTCTTTCTCTTGATGAAACCAATAAAACCAACGAAAAGGTTAAGGTTTTAAAAGACTATTTTAACTGCGTGCCAGATACCGATAAAATGCACATGCTGGCGCTGTTTACCGGGCGTAAACCAAAACGTATCATTAATGCAACCAATGTTAGGCATTGGGCCGTGGAGGCATCAAATATACCGCCCTGGCTATTTGAAGAAAGCTACCATGTAGTTGGTGACCTTGCCGAAACAATGGCGCTGCAACAAAACCCTTACCGAGTGGATTGCCGAATTAAATGACTTAGCCCCTAAAACTGAAGAAGAACGCAAAGAATGGCTGCTGAATTCATGGGCGATGCTGGATAGCCAGGAACGCTTTGTGTTTAATAAACTGCTAACGGGCAGCTTTCGGGTAGGTGTATCGCAAAATTTGGTGGTAAAGGCTTTGGCTGATATAACTAAACTTGATGCCGCTACCATCACCCATCGCATAATGGGCAACTGGATGCCGGAAACTTACACTTATGAGCAATTGATACAGGAAAGCGGTGCGGCCGATGACATCTCCCGCCCTTATCCTTTCTTTTTAGCTTACCCGATACAGGAAACTTCAGAAAAACGAAAATCGGCTGAAGAAATAGAAACTTCGTTAGGCAATGCTGCCGACTGGCAAGCCGAATGGAAATGGGATGGAATCCGTGCGCAAATGATCAAGCGTGATGGCAAAATATTTATCTGGAGCCGTGGCGAGGATTTATCGACTGATAAATTTCCTGAACTGCATCCTTTTCTAAACGCTTTACCTGATGGTACGGTGATAGATGGCGAGATCCTCACTTTCCAAAATAGCTTACCCATGCCTTTTAATGTGCTTCAAACACGCATCGGAAGAAAAAACCTGAACAAAAAAATATTGGAAGAAAGCCCGGTGGCGGTAATAGCCTATGATTGTTTAGAGTTTGAGGGTGAAGATATCCGCAGCAAAACACAATCGGAAAGACGATTAATATTGGAAGGATTGCAGGCTGCAACGCCATTCCCTGAAACTTTTAGGATTTCGGCCCTTATCAAATTTAATAATTGGCCGGAGTTGGAAACTATTCGCGAACAATCCCGCGCCATGATAGCCGAAGGCATTATGCTGAAACGCAAAAGCGCCACCTACCAGGTTGGCCGCCGGCGTGGGGATTGGTGGAAATGGAAAATCGATCCGTTATCAGTTGATGCAGTGATGATTTACGCCCAAAAAGGCCATGGCCGCCGTGCTGATTTGTATACTGATTATACTTTCGCCGTTTGGGATGGCGATAAGTTAGTGCCATTCGCCAAAGCCTATTCGGGCCTTACGGATGCTGAGATTAACAAGGTAGATTACTTCATCAAACGCAATACACTCGAAAAGTTCGGCCCGGTAAGAACTGTAAAACCAGAGTTGGTATTTGAGATTGGTTTTGAAGGTATCAATCGTTCAACAAGGCATAAATCGGGCATTGCCTTGCGCTTCCCTAGAATATTAAGATGGCGGCATGATAAGCCAAAAGAAGAAGCGGATACTTTGGATAATTTGAAAGCGTTGCTGGATTAATGCCTACTTACCATTCTAAACAAAGCGAATAATGACAATGGTAAAATTCCTAATTTTATCCCATGAGTAAAACTTACATCATTAGCGGCGCTGGCAGTGGCATAGGCCGGGCAATAACACAAAAACTATCAGCAGATGGCAATAACTGTATCTTGTTAGGTCGAAACATAGCCAATCTTCAGCAAACACTCGACACCCTTAAACAAGGCGATAATCAAATCCTGATAGCGGATATCCGCAGTAAAGAAAACCTGCAAACAGCATTTGAAAAGTTAGAAGGAATAGCTATAAATGGACTCATAGCTAATTCTGGAATTGGTGGCGAAAATCAATGGGGTGAAGATGATCGCTGGGATGAGATCATCGATACAAACCTAACCGGCACCTATAATTTTGTAAATACCTTTTTGTCATTGATTCGTAAAGCCGATGGCACAAAACAAATATTGATCACTTCATCGGTTTTAGCAAGGTTAGGTATACCCAATTATTCTGCCTATTGCACATCAAAGGCCGGATTGCTAGGATTAATGCGTTCGTGGGCAGTGCAATTCGCGGCCGAAAATATACTGGTTAACGCGATATGCCCGGGTTGGGTTGATACCGATATGGCGCAGCAAGGGTTACAAGGCATAGCTGATGGAATAGGCATCAGCAAACAAGAATTTTATGATATAGCCATGCAAAGTGTTCCTTTACGCCGCATGAGTCAGCCCGAAGAAATAGCCGATCTTGTGGCTTATCTCGTTAACCAAAATTCAATAACCGGGCAGGCAATCGATATTAACTGCGGTGCAGTAATGAATAGTTGAGTATACATAAGTTTGGGAATCGTAATATTCCCGCTACGCCATATCAAAACATTGGCTACATTGTTTATCTTTTATAAAGTTGAAACAATGGAAGATATATTGCACGTCCTCAACGGCGACCATACCCTGAACGTTTTTGAACAAACCGATCTTGATGGCGACATTTTGGTTTGGCGCGAAGTACTTTCTGAAGGCCCGGTGGAAGAAAATATTGTATCTGGTAGCTTTTGGCGAAATCGTTCAGCATGGATCAGTCAGTCATTTGCAGGCACTGCGGATACTTATGAAGATAAAGTGCTTAACCAATTAAGTAAGCTGAATGATCCGTACCGGGAAATAAATCTGTGGTTTGAATACGATCTTCATTGCCAGATCAACATGCTTGGTGTGATTATGATGCTGAGTAAACACACCGATCTATCGGGGCCTTCAATCTATTTGATTTGTCCCGGTTCTCATCCGGACATAGAAAATTTTAAAGGTATGGGTGAGCTTAATGCGGATCAGTTAGAAAACTTATATGATGACATTCGCCTGCAACTTGGCGAACCTGATTTTTACATTGCTGCTGAAGCCTGGAAATATTATACTGCTAATGATATTTCCGAATTAGAAAAATGGCTCCACGAAAATAATTATTGGGCTAATCTGCGTTTCCTGAAAGCCGCTTTAGAGGCACATGTTAAAAGGTCAACCGTCAATCAAAACGGACTAAATTACATTGAGCAAAAGCTGTTAGATATTTACAACAGTGGCATTATCGGCAAGTCTCACATTCATAACGCCTTTTGGGAATCCGAAACTATTTTCGGTATGGGCGATATGGAAATTGATATTTATTTGAATAGGTTGCAGGATAAGCAGCTGATTAGCCTTGCGGGCTAACCCAATTGTTATTGCGAGGAACGAAACCATCTCGTCGATTACACAGCTGCGAAATTGCTTCGTTCCTCGCAATACATAAGATTTAATTACTTCGGCACCACAACCGCAATACTCGGCGACCGGTCACTTTCATTTTTCAACCTATCTAAAGCGGTTATGATATACAAATAGGTTTTACCTTTCTGCACCGTTTTATCCTGGTAACCAAGCGCATTATTATAGGCGATATGCAAAATATGATCGGGACTATTGATATCGATCTTATCTGTGCCTTCGAACCTGTAGATCACATAACCGTAAACTGGTTCGTTATCCTTTGCAGGCAACGGTGTTTGCCAGGTTACATTCACCATATTCCCTATCAAGTGCGCCACTACATTTTGTGGCACATTAGGCGGTATCGAATCCAGCCAGAGCATCACCGGCGGCAAAGCCGGATATTTATAAAAATTACTGGTTAGCGAATCTGCAAAACCGCCATAATTATTGGTTAGTGAGTTAGAACTGAAGAAAACACTGCCCTGCACCCGTGGGTTATTCCGCAAATCGCGCATTTGGTTGGGTAATTCCGATGGGTTTTTGAAAGCGATTGATGCCTTTGATTTTTCGGCTATGCGATACACCGCCTGCCCAATATATAAATGCCTGTTAAATGTATTATTGCTCCACCAGTTTAATAAAGTATCGAAATTAGCAGCATGGCTGTTGCGTGGCCAATAAATTTGCGGCACCGCGTAATCTACCCAGCCTTCTTGCATCCACTTGCGCACATCTGCATAATTTTCGTAATAAGATGAACCACCATGCGTAGCTGAACCTTCAGGATTTTGATACTGGTTTGCCCAGATACCAAACGGACTAACGCCAAACTTAACCCGCGGTTTATGCTTGTAAATGCTATCACTCAGCATCTCAATTAAGGTATCTACATTGTGTCGACGCCAGTCTTTGATATCATCATAACCAGCTCCGTATTTAGCAAAAGTGGCGGCATCAGGTATTTGCTGACCATCAATTGGATATGGATAAAAATAATCGTCCATGTGTATGCCATCCACATCATAGTTATCAACCACATTTAAAATAATATGGATGATGTATTCCCTTACCTCTGGTATCCCCGGATTAAACAATTTTTGGCCGCCATAAGTAAAAAACCATTCAGGCTTTAAGTTGGTAATATGATCGGGACTGAGCGCGTAATATTTACTGTCGTTTGTTGCACGATATGGGTTGAACCAGGCGTGCAGTTCCATACCGCGCTTATGTGCTTCATCTATCGCAAACTCCAGCGGGTCATAAGCCGGGTCGGGCGCTACGCCTTGTTTACCCATTAACCATTTAGACCACGGTTCGGTGCTTTTAGCATAAAATGCATCTGCAGCCGGGCGCACCTGGAAAAAAATAGCATTGATGCCGGTTTCCTGGTGTTCATCTAAAATTTCGGTAAGCTGTTGCTTTTGTTCATCAACGGTCGACTTTGGTTTTGGCCAGTCGATATTCTCAACTGTTGCAATCCACACGCCCCTAAACTCGCGCTTGGGGCTAATTTGATAACGTTTTGAAGTATCTGCCTGTACTTGTGCATTTACTTTTTGCAGCATGAAGAACGAGAGTATAAATGGCAGAAGGTATTTATGTAGATGCATTAAACAGGTAAATTTTAAAGCCGCAAAGATATAAAACTCTGCCTGTAGCTATTTTATTATAACTAATAATAAATACCTGTTTTTTTGGCTTTTTATGTTTTTGTAGTTACTTTAGCAAAGCATCCAAGTATAATTTTTACTTAAAACGACGTTATATTACCAAAATTTTACATTTTTAAGCAGTATTAATCAACCAACAGCACAATTAAGTGTTACTAATTTGCTGTTGCAATAATTAACCAACCGGATGGATGTAAAAAACAATTAACGCCATCTTTATATTTAAACGGATAAGCAAATTTACTCGCTTAAGTATTTTTTAACTAAAACCAACTACTATGGAAAACCAATCTGGGCAAACACCTAAAAAAAATTCAAATGTAATTTACTTTCTAATTGTTGTTGTTGTAGCTTTATTAGGTACTGATGTTTACCTGTATCTGCAAAAAAACAAGTCTGATGTGATAGTGGTAAGCCAGGGCGATGAGAAACAAAAATTACAGAATGAATTAGATAGCCTCGAATCGCAGGTTGAGCAGGTGAATGCCGGCAAAACCAAAATGAGTGCCCAAATGCAGGCTAAAAACGATTCGCTTCAAAGCAAAATCAGAGTTTTAAGAAGCGAATTGGCTAAAGGCACCTTAACTAAAGAAGAACTGGCTAAAGCACAGGAAAACGTAAAACAACTACGTTACTTTGTAACCAATTATACTGCGCAAATAGATTCATTACAAAAATCAAATGCCTCATTAAAAGTTGAGCGCGATACCTTAAAAACCAACCTAGCTGTTGTAAAAACTAAGGCTGATACCCTCACTAAGCAAAATCACGACTTAAGTAATAAGGTGCAAATAGCATCGGCCCTTAAGGTTGCGGTGATTGATGTGGCCGCCTTTAAAGTAAAAGGCAGTGGTAAAGAGGTTGAAGTGAGCCGCTCATCACCAGCTAAGAAAATAAAAATCAGCTTTACTGTAGCCAGCAATGCGGTTGCGCAAAAAGGCATGCATGATATTTTGATCCGTGTGATTGACCCAACAGGTAACTTGATCACCGAAGGCGATTCTGGTACATTTACTGCCGATGGTACAAGCTTGCAATTCACCTACAAAACATCAATCGACTTTAAAGATGATGGCAGCAATTATGTGATTGATTGGGTTAACCCTTCAGCTTTCCAAAAAGGCACATACACGGTATTGCTTTATGCTGATGGCTACACTATGGGTAAAACAAGCTTGACGCTGAAATAAAAAACAGAGATTACAGCTATAAAATAGCCACTATGTAATATACATAGTGGCTATTTTACTTTTATTTAAGCCTTTATGTTGTCCTGATTATCTTTCGGTAGCAATATGATAGGTTGGATCTTCAATGATGTTAACTTCAATAACTTCTGCTGCATTTTTAAGCAGTAATCTACAATCGTCGCTCAGATGTTTAAGATGGAGTTTTTTGCCTGCCTTATGGTAACGCTCTGTCAATTTGTTTAAAGCATCGATACCTGACATATCAGACACGCGGCTTTCTTTAAAGTCGATTATTACGTTTGCCGGATCGTTAGCCAAATCAAACTTCTCATTAAAAGCAGTTATCGAACCAAAGAATAACGGACCAAAAATTTCATAGTGCTTTACTCCGGCATCATCTACATATTTCCTGGCTCGGATCCGTTTGGCACTTTCCCAGGCAAATACCAGTGCTGATATAATAATACCAATTAATACGGCTAAAGCAAGGTTATGCAGCCAAATGGTAATTAGCGCGACTACAATTCCCACAAATACATCCTGCCGGGGCATTTTATTGATTATACGAAAGCTGAGCCATTCAAATGTACCAACAGCCACCATAATCATCACGCCTGTTAATGCGGCCATTGGCACACGCTCGATAACCGGTGCGCCAAATAAAATAATAGCTAAAATAGTTAATGAAGCTATAATGCCCGATAACCTTGCCCTTGACCCGGCCGATAAGTTAACCAAAGTTTGTGCAATCATGGGGCAACCGCCCATACCAAAGAAAAAGCCATTCAAAATATTGGCGCTGCCCTGGGCAATAGCTTCACGGTTACCATTGCCGCGGGTAGCCGTCATTTCATCTACAAGGTTAAGTGTTAGCAATCCTTCGGTTAAACCAACGCCTGCCATAATAAGCGCGTAAGGAAAAATGATGCTTAACGTACCCCTATTAAATGGTACAACAGGGATATGAAACGGAGGGAAACCACCATTTATAGCTGCGATATCGCCAACTGTTTTAGTATGTATCCCAAAACAAAGCACCAGTATAAACACAATTATAATGGCAACCAGCGATGGTGGCACTGCTTTAGTTATACGTGGCAATAAAACAACAATACCAATGGTTAAGGCTACCAATCCAGCCATGGTGTAAAGCGCCGGGCCGCTTAACCAAGTTTCGTGGCCACCTATAACTGTTTTAAACTGCTGTAGCTGGGCCATAAAAATAATTACAGCTAATCCGTTAACAAACCCATACATAACGGGTTGCGGCACAAGGCGTATAAATTTGCCCAACTTAAATAGCCCAATCAGTATCTGAAAAACTCCTGCAAGTGCTACCGCAGCAAAAACATAGTCGAGCCCGTTTGATTTCATTAACGCTATCAGCACAACAACCGTAGCCCCTGCACCGCCCGAAACCAAACCCGGCCTGCCGCCAAATATGGATGTTATAAAGCCCATAATAAAAGCCGCGTATAAACCCACCAAAGGTGGAAAACCAGCGAGTATTGCGAACGACAGCGACTCTGGTATCATCGTCATGGCAACGGTTAGGCCTGCTAATATTTCATTTTTGTAGTTGACCTTTTGAGAGAAATCAAACAAGCGCAATTTTAAATCTGGCATGCGGATACTTAAGTATTTAGTGATGAATTTGTCAGGTACTGTTATGATACGCGCGACAGTAAGTAGAATGTGTTTATAATTTCTCTCTTGTTTCTCGTTCAGCCTGCGGTCGGTGTTTTCACCGCACCGCTAATGTACTATAAAATATGATTTTAAAAATAGCGTATTTAATGGCTGGTATTTTCACCCACTATAGGCAAAATAGGTTAGAGACTGAAGAAATTATTTTGAGATCAGCCGGATACTAATCTGTACATAAATAAATAAATACTTACTATCTTACGACCTTGTTGCCCTTGCCAACAATGAAGGCTTTTTAATAAAAAGATTTAATATGTTAGATGTGCTACTTGGCTTTTTTTTATTAATTATCGGAATTTATCTATCTATAAGGCAAATAAGGACTTTTATTAGAGGAGAACAAGGTAAATTAGGTTTTGATATCCAATTATTATTTGGTGGACTTATGGCAACTATTGGCGGGATTATTATGATTGTGCAGAACATTTAACTTGATTTATGCTCATGTTAATGTTATCATCAAATATGCAGAATATAAATCCGAAATCTTGATAATAAGGGCTTTGTATTAAGACTTACGAAAGTAAATACTTCGTAAGTCTGTTACTTATTTAGCCGAATCAAATCGTTCAGCCTGCGGTCGTGCTTTCACCGCACCGCTAATGTTACTATAAATTATTTAGCCGAATCAAATCTTTCTTTTAGGAATTGACCTGTATAAGAATCTTTAACTTTAATTAAATCCTCAGGTAAGCCTTCAAAAACTACTTTACCGCCTTTGTCGCCACCTTCGGGGCCGATATCAATAACCCAGTCGGCACATTTGATCACATCCATATTGTGTTCGATAACAATGATAGTATTGCCATGATCCAGCAAGGCATCGAATGATTTCAGCAGCTTTTTAATATCCTCGAAATGCAAACCAGTAGTAGGCTCATCAAAAATAAATAGTGTTTTATGGGCATTATTCCCTTTAACCAGGAATGATGCCAGCTTGATACGCTGCGCCTCACCACCAGATAAAGTATTTGATGATTGCCCCAACTGTACATAGCCTAAGCCCACATCAACCAACGGTTTTATTTTGGCGATAATCTTAGGCTCTTTTTTGAAGAATTCAAGCGCTTCGTCGATAGTCATACCCAGCACTTCGGATACATTCTTTTCGTTGTAAGTTACATCCAGGATATGCTGTTTAAAACGTTTACCGCCACAGGTTTCACAAGTCAGGAAGATATCTGCCATAAATTGCATTTCTATCTTCACTTCGCCTTCGCCCTGGCAAACATCACAACGGCCACCCTCAACGTTAAACGAGAATGCTGATGGTTTTAACCCTGCTGCTTTAGCCACAGGCTGAGCTGCAAACAAGTTACGGATCTCGTCCCAAGCCTTTACATAAGTAACCGGGTTCGATCTTGATGAACGGCCGATCGGGTTTTGATCCACCAGTTCCACCTGTTCTATTTTAGCGTAATCGCCTTCAATGCTATCGTATGATCCGGTTTGCTCGCCCGAATAATTACCTAAAGTTTTTTGCAATGCAGGAGCTAAGATCCGTTTAACCAAACTGGTTTTACCCGAGCCGGATACGCCTGTAACCACGGTTAAAACACCTAATGGAAATTTAGCATCTACATGCTGCAGGTTATTTTCCCTAGCACCTTTTATGCCGATATAATCATGCCATTTGCGGCGATGATCCGGTATCGCAATCTGCTCTTTCCCGCTTAAATAACGACCGGTAAGACTGTTATCATCTTTAATGATTTCATCGTAGGTGCCTGTAAATATCAACTCACCACCATGTGTGCCGGCGGCAGGGCCAATATCAATGATATGATCGGCAGCTTTCATGATCTCTTCTTCGTGCTCAACAACTAATACCGTATTGCCAACATCGCGAAGTGATTTTAGCACGGTTATTAAGCGTTGAGTGTCTTTAGGGTGCAAACCAATACTTGGCTCATCCAGCACATAGATAGATCCAACCAAACTACTGCCTAATGAAGTTGCCAGATTAATACGCTGTGATTCACCACCTGATAATGTATTTGACAACCGATTTAGTGTTAAATAACTCAAACCAACGTCATTCAAAAACAATAAACGGTTGGTTATTTCCATCAGCAGGCGTTTACCTACTTTGGCATCGGTTTCGTTCAGTTGCAGGTTGCTGAAGAAATCTAAAGCCTTATCTAAAGCCATCAGTACCACATCGGTAATTGACTTACCATCGATCTTCACATAAGATGCATCCTGCCTTAAACGACTGCCCTTACATTCGGGGCAAGTGGTTTTACCGCGATAACGCGAAAGCATTACACGATACTGGATCTTATAAGTCTGTGCTTCCATTTCAGCAAAAAACTCATCCAAACCACGAAAATGTTTATTACCCGTCCATAACAGGCGTTGTTCTTTTTCAGTAAGTTGGTTGTATTGGCGATGGATAGGAAAATCAAACTTTAAAGCAACGCTGATCAATTTATCATTCCACTCGCGCATTTTTTCACCGCGCCATGGGGCAATAGCACCTTCGTAAATGCTTTTGCTTTTATCCGGGATAACCAAATCCTCATCAATGCCAATTACCTTACCATAACCTTCGCAGCGCTTACAAGCACCGTAAGGGTTATTAAAGCTGAAGAAATTGGCGGTTGGTTCTTCAAATTTTATCCCGTCCAATTCAAACCTGTCGCAAAAAAAGCGTTCGGTTTCCTGTTCCGCATCCGGCTGTTGGTAACGCACGTAGCAATCACCTTTGCCTTCAAAAAATGCAGTTTGTATCGAGTCGCCTAAACGGCTATAGGTTTCATCTTCTTCGTTTTTAGTTATACGGTCAATCACAATACGCACCGCCTGGTGGGCAGATGTAGCGCTTTCGTTAGTCGCCTTTTCACCTTTAACCTCTTCTTTTAACCATTGCCCGTCATCCACAATGCTCATATCTTCCAGCAAAGTTTCAATACGCGATAGTTTTTGAAGATACTCTACCCTCACAAAACCTTTTTGCATTAGCACTGCCAGTTCTTCTTTTAAACTGCGGTTATTGTGCGGGTATAGCGGGCAAAGGATAGTAACCTGCGTATCATTGGGCAAGGTCATGATGAAATTAATCACATCGGTAACCGAATCTCTTTTAACCAAATTGCCTGATACCGGTGAGATAGTTTTGCCAATACGCGAAAAAAGCAATTTCAAATAATCATAGATCTCGGTTGAAGTACCCACGGTTGAACGCGGGTTTGAGGTGATCACTTTTTGCTCGATAGCGATAGCCGGGGCAATGCCTTTAATGTAATCAACATCGGGTTTATTCATCCGGCCTAAAAACTGGCGGGCGTATGAGGATAGGCTTTCTACATACCTGCGCTGCCCTTCGGCATACAAGGTATCAAATGCAAGTGATGATTTACCCGAACCCGACATGCCCGTAACCACAACCAGCTTATTTTTAGGTATAGCCACATCCAGATTTTTCAGGTTGTGAACACGGGTACCTTTGATGATAATATTTTGTTGCGGATCTTTTTCTGCTTCTTTAATCATTAAATTTTATATCCCTCTTTCAAAACGCAAAAATCCTAAAATTATTAGCCTTTTCCAAATGCGTA
>Ga0302301_1000696_pt1 | contig 12907 bp, 10 predicted proteins | sample III_Palsa_E1_2_FD_194544 | JGI IMG/M metagenome (GOLD analysis project Ga0302301, IMG submission 194544) | Peat permafrost microbial communities from Stordalen Mire near Abisko, Sweden - III_Palsa_E1_2 | ecosystem: Environmental > Terrestrial > Soil > Palsa > Peat permafrost | place: Sweden... | reverse complement strand
CTATCATAATCATCTGTATCATATTAATTTATAATTACACTTTTACTTCATCTGGTTTAGCCGGTTTTCGTTTGGATCAACCACTACTTCTATAACTGCCGGCTTATTTGAGGCAAATGCTTTTCTTAAGGTGTATTCCACTTCTGATGACTTGCTAATGCTATACCCTTCAGCGCCACAAGCTTCGGCTATCATTGCAAAATTGATGGGCTGAAGATCAATGCCATAATCAGGATTGCCTAATTCTTCCTGTTCGTATTTATCCATGGTAAGAATACCATTTTTAAAAATAACGATCTTTACCGGCAAATTATACAACACTGCTGTAGCCATTTCACCCATCAGCATGGTAAAACCACCGTCGCCCACCATCGCTACCGACTGCCTGCCTGGAAAAGCTACCTGTGCGGCTATAGCATAAGGCAAACCTGGCGCCATACTGGCCAGGTTACCGAAAACTGCTATTTGTTGTTTGAGTTTGATCTGCAAATGACGGGCAGTAAAAACTGTATGCGAACCGGTGTCAATAGAGATCAGCGCGTCATCATTTAATAGCCTGCTTACTGCCGCTACTAAAAATTGTGGTTTGATTGGTTCTGCCTGTTTCTGCTCTACTTGTTTGATAAGCTGTTGCCAGTCTTTCATTCTATCTTGTGCAAGTTTATATACTTCGGTGCCGGGTCCATTTTTGCTTCTATTCCCGGCTGACGGTTTTGTTTTGCGGGTGTTTTCATCAGCTTCCTGGCTTTAGAACTATCTTCACACAATCTTCTTCTTTTTCATCAAATATTTTGTAAGCATGGCTAACCTCGCTAAGCGGTAAAGTATGAGTGATAATATCATCCAGCACTACCTTTTCTTCTTTTACTAAGTCAATAAGGTGATCGATATAATTTAATACCGGAGCCTGGCCCATTTTTAGAGTAATACCTTTATCAAATATGCGGTGCAGCGGGAAATTATCATAAGTTGAGCCATAAACACCCATTATAGATACTGTACCCATGCGGCGTACAGCTTTGAAAGCCATTTCCAATACTTTCATGCTCCCTTTTTCAAAGTTGACAGTGGCTTTAACCTTGTCCATAAAAGTACGGTCCGGCTCAAACCCAACAGCATCTACACAAACGTCTGCTCCGCGGCCGCCGGTCATTTCACGGATCGCTTCCACTACATCTACCTCATTTGGATTCAGTGTATCAACTTTATTAACAGCCCTCGCTTTTTCAAGCCGATAGTTTAAGGGATCGATCGCGATTACACGACTGGCACCATTTATCCATGCGGCTTTTTGTGCCATTAGGCCAACAGGTCCCGAACCGAAGATGGCGACCACTTCACCACCTTTCAGTTGGGCCCAATCAATAGCCGACCAACCGGTCGGGAAAATATCGGTCAGGAATAATACCTGTTCGTCAGTCATGTTTTCAGGCACAATACGGGGGCTTATATCTGCATAGGGTACCCGGACATATTCAGCTTGTCCACCAGAATAACCACCGTACAGATCAGTATAACCAAAAAGCGCAGCGCCTTTTTGATCGGCCAGGTCGCCATCAGGCCCGTAATGTTTATAGTTTGAGTTTTCACAAGCAGGTGATGCGTGGTGCTGGCAAAAGAAGCACTGCCCACAGGCAATTGGAAAAGGAACGACCACACGATCGCCTTTTTTCAGGTTTTTAACTTCAGCGCCTACTTCCTCAACAATACCCATGAATTCATGACCCATGATCATTGGTTCTTTTTGCGGAACGGCACCGCTCAGGATATGCAGGTCGGACCCACAGATTGCGGTAGAGGTTACCTTAAGTATTACGTCGGTTGCCAATTCAATTCTCGGGTCTGGCATGGTATCATAAGTGATCTCGCCCGGTTTGTGAAATACTGCTGCTTTCATAAATTAATTTTATTGTGAAAATGAATTATTGAATTTGCGTTAGCTAAGGATTGATGCTTCGGCAAATTATATGGACGGTGCTTCCAATATTGTTCCATTAATTGCCAGTAGCTAAAGTTATTTGCACTTTTTAATCTGTTATACTTAAAATAGTTTCCTTATAATTTAAATATTGTACTAAAACTATTTTTTGTGTAATTTATTTAGAACAGAGCAGGAATGAAATTGTATAGTAAGAAACCATTTCTCATGAAAAACAGTAACATAGCTACCATCAAACGTGACGGTGACCTTAAAAGCCCCTGGCAGGCAGATTTAACAAGTTCAGCAACTACCATTCCTGAAAAAATTTCAGAAACTATTTTTGACTGTCTGGTAGTAGGTGGCGGCATTACCGGGCTAAGTACTGCATTACTACTGCAAAAAGCCGGCAAAAATGTAATGCTGGCTGAAGCAAATTCTATAGGTTTCGGTACCACGGGTGGTACCAGCGCACATATCAATAACTTTGCAGATACGACATACAAAGAAGTTGAAAGCGCGTTTGGAAAAGAAGGTGCCAGTTTATTTGCCCGGGCAATAGCCGAAGGCCAGGATCTCATTAGAGAAAATATAAACGATTATAAGATAGAGTGTGATTATGACTCCAAAACCGCCATTGTGTATGCGGAAGATGATGATCAGGTTGAGCAATTAACCTCACTCTTTGCTGGCTTGGCAATGGTTGGCATTCATGCCCGGTTTACAGATATAATACCGGTTTCTATTCCCTTTAAGAAGGCTATCAGCATTGAAAATCAAGCACAATTTCATCCCTTAAAATATTTGCAGGGATTACAAAAGGCGTACCTAACAGCAGGTGGAAAATTGGCAGAACATACGCGAATTAATAAAGTAAGCACAAGCGACGATATTCATATAGCTGAATCGAGCCAAATGACCATACGCGCAAAGAGTGTCATATATGCCACCCATATGCCGCCCAACATCAACGTTATGAACCTGGAATCAGCTCCTTATCGCAGCTACGTTCTTGGTGTGAAGCTTAAATCAGACAAATACCCTGATGAATTGGTTTATGATCTGCAAGAACCTTATCATTATTTCCGTACACATACGATTGAAGGAGAAAAACTATTAATAGCAGGCGGCAATGATCACAAAACGGGGCACGAAGACCCGGAAAAGCAAATGGCCGACCTGGAAAAATATATCCGGAAATATTTCAATGTTTCTTCCGTCAAATACAAATGGTCGTCACAATATTATGTTCCGGTAGATGGTTTGCCTTATATTGGTCAGATGCCGTTAACCAAAAATGGTATCTACTGCGCTACCGGCTTTAATGGTAACGGCATGATGCTGGGCTCTGTTGCAGCAAAAATACTGACCGATTTAGTTATTAAAGGTGAAAACATTTATAAAGAATTATTTGACCCATGCAGGGTAAAACCAATTGATAGTTTTAAGGAATTTGTAACAGAAAATGCCGATGTGGCTTACCATTTAGTGGCAGATAGGTTTGGTATCCATGAGACTGATTCGCTTAAACGGATTGAACCCGGAACCGGAAAGTTAGTGGAGATTGATGGCAAGAAAGTGGCAGCCTATCGTGATGAAAAAGGAACTATTCATGCCCTAAGTCCTACTTGTACGCATATGGGATGTATTGTTAACTGGAACCAGGAAGAGAAAAGTTGGGACTGCCCGTGCCACGGAGCCCGTTTTGATATTGATGGTAAGGTGTTAACAGGCCCGGCAACTATTGATCTACCACAAATGCAGGAATAATTAAAGGTTTTGCACACTGTTTCCTGGAAAACCCTTTACTCATAGCAAAAAGATTTTGCAGCCAGAAGTTATCGGTTTACAGATGTTACAGGTCTACAGCTGTAAGGTTAATATCGGCGGGGCGTCCAATATGAGTTGAATTGGGAACAATCATATAAGATTGTTCAATTATTTCTTTCATCAGCTAAGGGTAAAAGCATTTGACCGTGTCATCATAACTATACCAGAGGAATGCTTAGATTTAAAAGTCGAATTCCCACTGTAAAATGATAATGCAAGAATAATTTAACAAACCATATCAGTAATGGATAGGGAACCCGCAGTTCTTTTTACCGAAGCCGCTTTTGAAAACATTTTTAAAACACATTTTAAAGAATTGCATGCTTATGCTTTTTCTTTAGTGAAGGATTGGGATAGCGCGGAAGAAATTGTCCAGGGAATGTTTCTGAAAATATGGGAAAAACAGTTAGCGCTTTCAATCACTTCATCGGTTAAATCCTATTTATATAAGGCTGTTTACAACGACAGCTTGAATTATTTGAGAAGCAAAAAAGTTCATCTGCGCTATCAAACGTTAACAGTATATGCTATGAAAAGTGAAACTTCTGATACTGCCAGCAGGGTAAAATTAAATGAAATGCAGCAAAAATTATATCATTCCCTAAATAAGTTACCAGAGAAATGCAGAGCCATTTTTCATTTAAGCAGGTTTGAGGAATTAAAATATAAAGAAATCGCAAGCCAGCTTGATATCTCTATAAAAACTGTGGAAACACAAATGGTAAAGGCACTTAAAATTCTGCGTAATGAAATGAGCGAATATTTACCGGTTATAGCATTCATCTTATTTAATTTATTCAAGTCATGAAGGAAGACATAAGTGACGACCTGCTGATCAGGCACCTGCTTGGAGAGGCAACACTAACCGAGGAACAGGAAATTAATGTTTGGTTACAAGCGAGTAGTACAAACACAAAAAAGTTAGAACAATTCAGATTTCTTTTGGAATCGAGTAAAGAATTGGCAAACGAAAGTCCCGCTGATGAAGAAGTTGAATGGGAAAAATTTAAAGCAAGAAGAGATGCAAACCACGATTATGGTAACTCAGGAGCGCTTAGGCCATACAAACAATGGCTGCAAATTGCTGCTTCATTATTGCTTGTATGCGGATTAGCAGCAGTCGGATATTTTATCATTAACCGGAACTCGCAGACAGCTAATACCTTAGTAACCATAAAAACCCGCAATAACGTTCTTATTGATACTCTTCCGGATGGATCAACGGTTCAACTCAATAAAAATTCAGCTATAACCTATGCAAACAACTTTAATAAGCAAAGGGAAATTAAACTGACAGGGGAAGCATTTTTCACAGTGGTGCACAATGCAAATACCCCATTCATAGTACATGCCGGCAATGTGAGCATTCGTGATGTAGGCACCTCGTTTAACGTAAAAAATAAGTCGGGATATTTGGAAGTAATTGTGGAGACAGGCATTGTAAAAGTGAGCAGGCAAGCTGCATCAATCGTACTGAAACAGCATGAGATGATCCACGTTTCCCCAACAGATCAAAATTTAATTAAGCAAACCAGTGATGACCTATTATATAATTATTACCGGAACAATCAGTTTGAATTAAATAACACCCCGCTTTCGCGCATTGTTGCCGTTTTCAACGAAGTTTATGGTGCGCATATCAGGATCGAAGGACAGGGTTTAAATAATTTGCCTCTTACTGTTACGTTAAAAAAAGATTCACTGGATAAAATGCTGCAAATATTATTACTAACCACGCCTGAAATAAAAATGAAAAAAAACGGTGATGATATTATATTGACAAAATAGCTCGAAAGCAAAATGATGAACTTAATTACCAGCTGTATTGTAAACCAAAACCAATATCAGCACTAAATATGTTCATTGTTTTATTGTTGGTCTCCTGATGGATAACCCAACCTGAACTTTTAATCTGATTGTCGATTGAGCCGGAAGTAAAATTAATAGCCGGAGCCGCGAATACACCAAAATGCCGGGTTAAATGATATGCTGGCAAGGCTTTTATACTGTAGGTTTCGTAGGTATTTTTTACCAAATCGGTTGTAGCCTGCAAGTCGAATTCTCCATCTATAGTGAACTGTTGATATTTTATTATATGTGCTCCTAAACCCAGGTCTATTGCATATTTGTACGGACCATTAACTGTGCTAAATCCTGTTCCGAGCAGCCCATATAATACCCGGCCACCCGAACGAAAATCCAGGTGCATAAATTTTGAATCATCATAGCTTAAAGCAAGGCTTTTTTGCCCATTTTTTATGAGATTGATAATGCCTATGGGATAGTCGCTGCTGTCGGCAATATTAACCGGGCTGAATTGAAAACCATGTACCTTTTTGGCTATATTTAGCAAGCCTGAAAATTGCGACCCGGCGATTTTCGAGTAATTTATTAAACCTGTTAATTGCAATCCACGACTGGTGTCAGCAGAGTTACCTATCATGGAAAGCTGCATCCCCGAAACTAAATTATTGGACTTATTGTACAATCCGGCAATCTGTATACCGGACGTGTTGTTTAAAACCTGGTTATAGATTCCGGCCAGCTGAATTCCTTTTAAATTTCCACCTACAATATTAAAAATACCCGCTGCCTGCAAAAACCCTGCATTATTTCGGTCAATATTGAAGATTCCGCCCAATTCTACACCCTGTATTCCTGCAGTATAGCCGCCTAAGAGGTTGAGGGAAAAATGATTGATTACCTGGCTATTGTACATGCCGTGTGAACTTAATCCCGGCGTAAGGGATACCTGGTAAGGGCTATACGCGAATAGTCCGCCTAAGTTAAGATCCTGAATTTTTTGTTTTGAAGTAATAAAGAATTTACTGAAACCATTTTCAAGCTTTGCACGTTTTTTACTTTCATCAGGGTCATACCTGTAGCGGCGTTTTTTTGTTTTTTCGCCCACAACCGATACGTCCTGAAGCAGAAAAATACTTGTATCACGGAAATTATCTTTTGAAGCAGTTAATACAAGTGAACTATTAGGGTTACTTACCTTAAAGGAAAAGTTACCCTGACTATCTGTAAGCTGGGCGATCAGTAAATTTTTTTCGACAATACTTACCTGAGCAACATTGGTCTTGAAAACAGCATCGCTTACGTGTCCTTTAACCAATAACTCGCCCGATTGATCATTCTCCAGTTCTGCCATTAAGTTTAACCTATTAGGCGCATGACGAAGGATCACATAACCAGGCACCTCCTTAAATTCATAATCAGTGCCAAATAGCGTGGCCAAAAAGTTATAAAGCGTCCCGCGGTATCCGGATATCGTTACGATACTATCTGCCGGTATTGCCTTGTTGTTATAGGCAAATTTAAAGTCTGACCGGGCAGTTATGTTCTGTAAAAGGTTTCCAACGGATATCTGCCCCATGTTGCCAAGGATAACATTTCTACCCATATAATCCTGTGCTTTTGCCCGGAAGCATTGTAGCAGAATGAAAAATAAAAAGAGAATTGAGAGTTTGCGCAGGTTCAAGGATAGTATGTTAGTGCGATATAAATGCGTAATCACCCAGGTTTGTCATCAGCAAATATATCAGTATTAAATATAATCATCACAAATTGATTTAATACATCAGGGTAAACTCCAGGTAACGTGTCCTAATGCAAATGGATAGAATTTAGAATAGGTTTCTCTTCATTATCAATCCTCTTAAAACAATGATATGTCAAAATCGAAACAAGTTATTATTTTACTGTTACTCTTATGGCCAGGCTTATTACCTGCGCAATCAAAAAAAACATTCACCATCTCTGGTACCATTAAAGACAAAGCCTCAGGCGAAACATTACCTGCAGCTGCCGTTACCTTTTTAGAATTGCCCGGCAAGGGCGCAACCAGCAATTCATATGGCTTTTATTCCATTACCATTCCTGCAGGATCCTATACCATGATAACCAGTTATACCGGCTATGCTACAGATACGCTAAAAGTTTTGGTAACTAAGAACATCATCATTAATTCCAATTTAAGATCCGGCTCCGGGCAGCTTCAGGAGGTGAAAATTAAAAGCAGTAGTGGACGAAGTAATAATATTCTAACAACGCCTGCAGGCGTCCAGCGGTTAAACATCAAAGACCTTAATAATGTACCAGTTTTGCTGGGGGAAAAGGACGTTTTAAAGACGATACAGCTATTGCCAGGCATCGTTTCTGCAGGAGATGGTAATGCAGGCTTTTTTGTACGTGGAGGAGCTGCAGACCAAAACCTGATTTTGTTAGATGAAGCAACTGTATATAATCCTTCGCACGTTTTAGGTTTTTTCTCGGTATTTAATTCAGATGCGATCAAAGACATTTCTATTTATAAAGGTGGCATGCCCGCCAATTATGGCGGTCGCCTTTCTTCGGTAGAAGATGTACAGATGAACGATGGTAACAACCAGAAATTTGGTGCCACCGGCGGCATTGGCTTAATTGCATCCCGGCTAACGGTGGATGGGCCGTTGTTTGATAATAAAGGATCTTTCATTGTCAGTGCAAGGCGAAGTTATGCAGACCTGTTTACCGGCCTTGCATCCGATACCACAACCAAACATAGTAAGATATATTTTTATGATGTAAATCTGAAAGCCAATTATCAGCTGGATTCTATTAATCGCATCTTTCTATCCGGTTATTTTGGAAAGGACGTGATGAGTTTCAGGAACAGTTATGGCCTTGATTATGGAAATTCAACCGGGACACTGCGATGGAACCACATTTTCAGCAGCAAGTTATTTTCCAATACATCACTTATTTACAGCAATTATACTTATGATGTTAATTTCGATAGCAGTCTCAATAATATAAAAGTTTCATCAGCGATAACAGACTACCATTTTAAACAGGATTTTAATTATTACCTGAATGCCACCAATAAAATAAGTTTTGGGCTGGAATCAACCTATCATGTTACCCAACCCGGAACGGCATTGGCAACAGCGTCTTCCAGTTATAATGATGTTTTTCTGGAGAAGAAGTATGCGTTGGAAAGCGCGTTATACCTGTCTGACGAATGGAATGCTTCTGACAAACTAAAGATAACTTATGGCTTTAGATTAAGTGATTTAACAGTATTGGGGCCAGGCAATTTTTATACTTATAATAAAAACGGCAATAAAACTGACAGCACTTATTATCAAAGCGGCAAAATTGTTAAAAGTTATATCACACCCGAACCACGGTTTGCCGCGAGCTATCAGCTAAATACAACCAGTTCCTTTAAATTGTCTTATGACCGCAATGCGCAGAACATACACCTGCTGAATAACTCAGCCTACTTATCTGTTACAAATGTTTATTTGCCCAGTAGTAATAATATCAAACCGGAAATTGCAGATCAGGTTGCTTTGGGTTATTATCATACTTTTCATGACAATGGTTTTGAGTTTTCAAGCGAAATCTATTACAAAAACCTGCAGAACCAGATCGATTATAAAAATGGAGCAAACCTGGTTGGTAATGCAGATATAGAGGCCGACCTGCTTTATGGATCTGGAAGGGCATATGGCTGGGAAACCTATATCAAAAAGAAGAGCGGAAGATTTACCGGTTGGCTCAGTTACACGCTATCAAAAACAGAACTCAAAATACCAGGTATAAATGATGATCAGTATTACCCTGCAACGCAAGATCAAACTAATCATATCTCTTTAGTAGGTATGTATCAGGCCAGCAAAAAATGGACATTTTCAGCTGATTTTGTTTACAACACAGGTGATGCCGTAACCTGGCCGTCAGGAAAGTTTTCTGTTGATGGCGCCCCTGTATATTATTACGGTGCAAGGAATAGTAACCGCCTTCCTGCCTATAACAGGCTCGACATCGGGGCAACGCTCCTGGCAAAAAAGACTGCCAAATATGAAAGCAGCTGGAATTTTTCTGTCTATAATGTTTATGGCCAGTCAAATCCTTACGATATTATTTTTCAGACTGATCCAAATAATGCCAACAAAACGCAGGTGCTGCAAACCACACTTTTTAAAATGGTACCATCAGTTACTTACAATTTTAAATTTTAAAATCATGAAAATTCAAACACTCATCATAGTCTTAGTTCTGTTTACCTTGTTTTATTCATCATGCCAAAAAGTAATAACACCGCCACTGTCTAACAGCGCACCGCAATTGGTTATTGAAGGCGCGGTAAGCGATACTACCGGTCCTTATTATGTAAACATCTCAAAATCGGTTAGCTTTTATGCAGACAATACCTATCCTAACGTATCCGGTGCATCAGTAACGATCACCGATCAAACTGCAGGTGTAAATGATCTGTTAACAGAAACATCAGCAGGGATTTACACCAGCCATAGCATTATCGGCACGCCCGGGCACACTTATCAGCTTCAGGTTGTGCTTAACGGGAAAAATTATACTGCCGTTTCTACAATGCCGCTGCCGGTAGCACTTGATTCGATCACTTTTGATTATACCTCCGTAAAAAACATGATCCAACCGGTTGTCAACTATCAGGATCCGGCTGTGTTTGTCAATTATTATAAATATAATATCATGGTTAATGGCGTAAAACTTAAACGGTTTCAAACGGATGAAGATCTGTTAATGAACGGCAAATATATACGTACTGACCTGGTAACCGATACAGGGGCGATTAAGAAAAATGACCATGTGTTGGTGAATCTTATCGGCGTGGACAAAGGTGCCTATAACTTTTTACAGGAAGCGGAGAGTATTGCATTCTATAACGACCAACTGGCAACACCAGCCACACCTACTTCAAACATCTCAGGTGGATGCCTGGGGTATTTCAGCGCACAAACGGTAAGCAGTAAGTCAAAAACAGTAAAGTAATTTGATGGTTCCACTGACTTTAATGACGATATGTGCAGTTATTGTAATTAAGGCAATATATGGTCTTTTACTGTACCTATGTTATTATCAGTAATATTATTTCAATCGTAATTTAACCGTTACAATGCCTGTTAGCTTAAACAATTATGGCTATAAATTGTCAATTACAATATCGCGAAGCTAAAATAATAGCGTTATTTAAAACTGTAAAAAACTTATTAAAACAAAAAGCAAAAAAAATGAAGTATTTGAAATTAATGTTACTATTAGTAGTAACCGCATTATCATTTGGAAGCGCTACTGCGCAGAGTAAACGAAAAGCTGGGCCGTATCTTTACCATGGTAAACACTATTATCATCGTTCACCTTATGTTAAAAACCACCACACTTACTATCGCTATTATTAATAATATCTTCAGTCCCGCAACCCGCGGGACTTTTTTATTTTTTTCTCAATCCTAATATCCTTAGGAAGGATTATTTCCTCCACTGTCCAAAGTTTTCAAACTTCGGACGAATATGCAAGCAGTGTCCTACTACTCAAGAACAAAAAGCCTCAAAACTTTCGACTTGAGGCTTATAACTTGAAATGTGATCCCAATTGGATTATTTTCGAACCATCTTATTGAACAATTAAGAGATTCTGTGAGTGGTATAGCCGTTAGCTGTATATTATAAGTTGGTTTTATTATGGTTTTGCCCAGGTACAACTCTTATTATTTGTCCATTGGGATGAATCTTATAGGTATCATTGTTATCTGTTACACGATGTTGGTCACGATCATCCACTAACTGTATTTCATCTTTGTATATACATCCACTTATAGAGCTATAATAAGGGTGTTTTTGGCTTTCGTCATCTTCGAAAGTACTCATAGGCCCATACCACGCTATGAGTATGCGTGAAATAAATTCGCCTTTTTTATCAATGGTTAAGAAATACTTCGTCGACTCTTCATCGGTTAACTTTTCATACACAAGACCTTTGTACATTGGGGTAATTGTGATAACTTTTATTAAATAATATTCAGCACTTGATATTTCGTCTGGCATTGCTTGGGAAGTATCTTTATTCCAAACGGTTGTGTCTGAAACTGCCCACATGTCATCAAACAAGTGTTCGCGTACATATTTTTCAGACAACTTGGTTTTCCCACTAAAATATCCTTTTCTTTTGTGCTCATATTCTATTAACGTTGATCCTCCATCTGAATAGTAATCACCGGCGTTGTTATAGTCAGCACAAAATAATGAGGTGTCTGCATCAACTTTGCGATTTATGCTTGGCTTGTCAGCTAATTTTATTGTTGACCGAGTGGATTTGGAACTGTGATTGCAAGCAGACGATAAGAAAGCCGTGGATAGTGATAAAATATATATACACTTCATTGAAAGATAAGGGATTTATTTGAAGGTATCAAAATAGTTTGAAATGACAAAAGCCTCAAGACTTTCGAATCGAGGCTTTTCAGTGAACCACGACATACAACTTACTCACCATTTTTTAGATGACATGCAGCTTCTTGCTAATTTGCTGAAGGATTTTGAATATCCCAAGCGGACATAATTACGCACCAATTATTTACAATAATAATTTCCTTTAGTGTAGGCAAAATGAGGTACCGAAGTATCATTGAAAATTAGCTTCAAAAAACTCAAAAATCCTTCATTCGCAGTAACCGGAATTTCCCACTAAATTTTTGAATTGATGGGGCATGGTATTCTCACCCTTTGTAGTGAGTTGCAAGTGTACCCTTTTTCTTTTCTTATTTTTTTACAAGGTTTCGCAATAACATGCTTTTGAGATCAAAATCATAATAAAGTTCTCGCAAGGCCTTCGCAATGGCGTAGCAACATTTTCGCAACATTGAAAAACCTTCCCTTGATATCATTTTCGATAAGAATGACAACCAATTACTTTTGGCCGCTTAACCCGAACTCACGTTAATTACTTAGCTAATAGGTTTTAAAATTGATTCTAGTTTTACTAGTTACTTGATGTATTTTATTTTACACTCCTGAACCCAAGATTGCTCATACCCGAATCATGGGTGCTTTTCATACGCCGGGATACCCGGTAGCCGGAGCAATAACTTTCATTGCACATAAATGAGCCGCCACGGGTAACCTTTTTAGCGGCATAAGGCTCATCCGGGTCGTAACTACTGGCAGGGCCTTGTGGATCATTGTTGTTATTTGCCTGGCGGTAATAGTCGTCACGATACCAATCCGCACACCACTCCCAAACATTGCCCGCCATGTCATACAAATGATAGCCATTGGGCGGATATGATTTTACCGGGGCCAGGCCTACATAACCATCCTTCGCCGTATTTTTATCGGGAAAATGCC
>Ga0302301_1000681_pt1 | contig 13080 bp, 10 predicted proteins | sample III_Palsa_E1_2_FD_194544 | JGI IMG/M metagenome (GOLD analysis project Ga0302301, IMG submission 194544) | Peat permafrost microbial communities from Stordalen Mire near Abisko, Sweden - III_Palsa_E1_2 | ecosystem: Environmental > Terrestrial > Soil > Palsa > Peat permafrost | place: Sweden... | reverse complement strand
TATAGACTTCCAGAAAAATATTTTGGCTTTGAGAGGGAAGTTAGTTCGGATTATATCTTCCCCCTACGGTTAGATGTCTAGTTCAACAATCAATTTGTCTCCATTAAACTCTTTGCATTTTTAACCATCATCTTTGTCGCATCTTGAAATATTATAAATATCTTTTCTTTAGTCCAGTTGTCATTTTTGCAATGCCCTAAGACTAGCTTGGTTAGCTCTAAGGCCCCTTCATGTTGTGCCCTTAAGAACCCAGTCATTGCTTCCATTGCTTCAAGTGCCTCAAGGCCTTCATCTTTTACCCATATGCCATCTTCCATATCATCTTCATCTGAAAACAATTCTTTACTTTTTTTCATAAAATCCACCCACTTAAATCTTTATATGCACGTAAATATATAGTATATTTCTAATACTTTATTTTTCATTTTAAAGTATGACTGAGTTCACAATCAAGGAGAAGTATACAGTGCTCAATTTTCGTCTAACTCTTTCTAAAAAGCAAGTACAAAATTTGAGAAACCATTTAACTTGTTCTGAGCAGGCCAATAACCTTAAAGAAGTTAAACGTTGTTTAGCCGTTTTGGCAATTAATGAAAATCGCTCATTTAGGGAAATCGCCAATATATTAAATGTTTCTGCAGAGTCCGTTCGGCAATGGGTTCATATATTTTTAACAAAAGGACTTACCGGCCTTATTTCTAAGCCAATTCCTGGAAGACCCTCCAAGTTAACCAAGCAACAGAAAATAAAATTATCGGAAATAATAAAAAAAGGTCCCGCAGATTCAGGATTTCCAGGCGCCTGTTGGCGCACACCCATGATCCAGCATTTAATTGAAAAAATATTTAATGTTTCTTATTCAGTTAAATATTTGAGTGAGCTACTTAAAAGTATGGGATTCTCTTTCCAGAAAGCCACCTTCGTAGCAGCTAAAAAGGATGAAGAACGACGAAAAGAATGGCTTAATAATATATGGCCAGAAATTTTGAAGGTATCCAAAAAAAATAATTCTAAAATCTTGTTTGGTGATGAAGCATCTTTTCCTCAATGGGGAACATTAAATTACACCTGGGCACCAATAGGAGAACAACCCACGGTACCAACTTCAGGCACTCGGAAATCCTACAAAGTTTTTGGGTTAATAGATTATTGGACTGGCCGGTTTTACCATAAAGGGCATGAAGAAAAATTGAACTCCGAATCATACATGGAATTTCTAAAGGAAGTCCTGTCAAGTACGAAGCAACATATAATTTTAGTTCAAGATGGAGCTCCCTATCACACCAGTGCAGCGTTGAAGGCATTTTTTAAAAAAAACCAGCACTGTTTAACCGTATATCAATTGCCAACATTTTCTCCTGATTATAACCCAATTGAAAAGCTTTGGAAAAAAATTAAACAAGCAGGCACCCATTTACAATACTTCCCAACTTTTGAAAGTTTAATACTTAAAGTGGAAGACATGTTAGAGTTGTTGGGAAATACAAAAAAAGAAGTTTTATCCTTATTTGGATTTTATGATGAATTAATTTGCACCTAAAACATTATTTTTCAAAAATACTTTTCTGGAATGCTATAGTTGATAAGTTAATAAAAGAATTTACCATTTTTCAATTTGAAAAAATTCAACATGGTAATGAAAATGCTCTTACAATTGATGGTAATGAATACGGAATACTTTTTAAAGGCCACCAAATAACATGGAATGATACAGTATCAAATGATGCTTTGATAAATTTAATGAAATGGTTTCGTAAAATTATAATTACTTTAGATAAAGTATTTTATTCATGACAAGAAAAAGATTTAATTATTTTATTTTAACTGGGGTCAGGCCGAGAGATCATTCTCAGTTATGACATAATTTTTATTTATGGAGTAAAATTGATTTGTATACTAAATATAATTTCAAGAAAATTCATTTAATATTTTTTTTAAAATTATTAAATATTAGTTGATTATTGGATGGTAATTTAGTAAACTAATTAATGGTGGGTTTTTTATTTTAAGTGGGGCCAAAATAAAAGATCTTTTTAGAGCAAAGTGGGGCCAAAATTAGCAATCAATCTCAATAGATCTTGAAAAATAAAATTTATGTTAATGTGTCGGGGCTCGTGAGGCGTATAAATATTTTAAAAAGGTGAAAAATGCAAAAATTAGAACTTAAGGCCGCCATTAAAGAAATTGCACCTAATATTTCTTTAGTTGCAACCGATAGATGTTGGATAGAAGGGGAAGCGATTGCCCAACTCAAAACCGTAGCCAGCTGGCCTGGAATCCAACAGGTAGTGGGCATGCCAGATTTACATCCTGGTAAGACTGGTCCTATAGGCGCCTCATTTTTAAGTAAAGATTGGATTTATCCTGCTTTGATTGGCAATGATATTGGATGTGGCATGGGTTTATGGCAATTAAATTTGCCTATTAATAAAGTTAAATTAGATAAACTTGAAAAAAAACTTGGCAAACTCATGTTACCTCATCCTAGTTTAGCTCCTAAGATAAATGATTTATTAATGGAAAAAAATATTACCCCAACAAGTTTTGATAAATCTTTAGGCAGCATTGGCGGTGGAAATCATTTTGCTGAATTATTAGCTTTAAATTCGGTTGAAGACTTAACTTTATTTGAAAATACTAATCTTAATGCCCACAACACTTTTTTATTAGTGCATTCCGGTTCCCGTGGTTATGGCGAGTCGATATTGCAAGAACAATTGGGTACTGCTTTCTCTAAAGGCTTACTTGGAACGAGTAGGGAAGCACAGGATTATTTCGTTAAACATGATAATGCTTTGCATTGGGCAAAATTAAATAGAAGTTTAATTGCGGCAGCCTTTTTCGAAACTTTACAAGTTGAGGCTACATTCATATTAGATATTTTTCATAACTTTTTAGATAAAATAGATGACAATTTATTTTATCATCGTAAAGGGGTGACTCCTGTTAATCAAGGCATGGTAATGATTCCTGGTTCGCGCGGTGCTTTAAGCTATTTGGTTTTACCCGACAAGAATGCTGTGGGAGGGGCTATTGCGCACGGTGCAGGCCGAAAATGGAAAAGAACCGAATGTAAATCGCGCTTAAAAGAGCGTTTTTCTTCTGAATCGCTTAAACGTACTTGTTTTGGAAGTCGCATTATATGTGACGATAAAGATTTGTTATTTGAAGAAGCCCCCCAAGCTTATAAAGCAATAGAAGAGGTTATAGAGGCTTTAGTATTGGCAGGCAGTTGTAAAGTTATTGCCACTTTTAAACCCTTAATGACTTACAAAAAGGTTGTGCAAAGATGACAATATGGATGCACATTACTGCGGGGCAAGGACCTATTGAATGTTGTGAAGCAGTTTTTTTATTTGTAAATTTTCTTCGTAAGCGCTTTGAAAATAAAAAATATCCGTTTTTAGTCCTTGATAGTACACCAGGCCCAGAGCCTGAAACCTTAGCGTCTGTCTTACTAGCTATACAACATGTTGATCTAGATGAATTAAAAAAATTTGAAGGAACTATTAGATGGGTTTGTAAAAGCAGATTTAGGCCTAATCATTCTCGCAAAAATTGGTATATTGCCATGTCTTTTTTAGAAGAGCCCAAGCAAGATGCTTTAAATTTAAAAGCTATACGCTTTGAAACTATGTATGCAGGCGGGCCTGGGGGGCAACATCAAAATAAAACAGAATCCGCAGTGCGCTTAATACATATTCCCACGAGTGTTCAAATTGTTGCACGAGAAGAAAGGTCACAATACCAAAATAAAAAATTAGCTTTAGCAAGATTAATGAACTTACTTAATTTGCAGAGTGAAAAATTAAAAGCTAACTTTGAATATCAGTGTTGGGAGACTCATAAAAACATTATTAGGGGTAATGAAGTGCAAACTTTTAAAGGCCCAAATTTTTATTTATTAGAATAATGAATCTATTGTATTTAATAAATTGAGAGCGATCTCCGGGGCTGGCCGAGAGATCATTCTCAACTATAGCCCATTATCTTGCAAGCTTGTGATACATTCCCCAATTGTTTAGCAAGCTCCATGACGCCGAGCTTGGGTTTAATTATTTTAAGTGGGGTCAAAATAAAATATCTTTTTAGAGCAAAGTGGAGCCAAAATTAACGATCAATCTCAGTGATGCAAGGCAAAGCAGAAAGCTTGGTTTATAATTGGTATGCAACACAAAAAATTTATGATGAAATGGCAGCGTGATATTTAGCCAGTATCTCGAATAAATCTTTATGATCAGAAGTTTTTACTACAAATTCATTCATACCAGATAATTGGGCAATTTCTTGATCTTTAACATCATTACTAGCAGTGAGCGCAATAATCGGAATATTTTTACAATTTTCAGCAGGCAAGTCCCGGATTAATTTTGCGGCTTCATATCCATTCATCAGGGGCATGTATAAATCCATAATAATAAGGTCGTACACACCGGTTTTAAGAATTTCTATCGCTTCCATACCCGTTCCTGCGGTAGTTACTTCGTAATTTTTTTCTTCAAGCGCATTAGACATGGCAGCTCGGGTGGTTCTGCTATTGTCAACAAATAAAACGTGAAAAGGTCGCGTGGAATTGCTGGAGTCTGTCATTTTTTGTTAAACCCTCAATATCTTGGAAGAAAATCTTATATTAAGTTTAGCCTAAATTAGCCTACATGGGATTAAATGTTGATTCTAAATGCATTTGATTTAAGCGGTGCCACAATTGGGTGCCGCCGACTACGGCAGCTGCAGGCACTATTAAATTCGCTCCGGGCAAGGTCATCAGTAGACCTACGGTTCCTCCAAAACCGATTACTGTAAGCGGTTCTTGTTTTAGTTTTTGTACCATTAACCACAATGAGGCATGTTGATTATCGGCAGCATAATCGACGTATTGAATAGCATTTATCCAAGCTAAGGTCAAAGCCCAAGAAAAAGGGCTAAATGCAAAAGTAATCGGGAAAATCAATATAAATACATTTAATAGTAAGAGGGGAGTAAAGTAAGCTATTTTTTTTAATTCCCTTAAAAGAATTTGGGGCACTAACAAAGCAAGGGGGGATGTTTTACAATTCAGTATAAGTTCAGATTGGGTGGTATTAGCTAAATAGCGAGTGGTGCGTTCTGCCAGTAAACCATAAAAGGGGGCGGCAATTAAGTTAGTAGCTAATGTAAAAATAAGGCTGGTCATAAATCCTACTATAAGAGAAAATAAGCTCCAAATTACAAAGCCTAAAATCCCTAGTATCCACCGAGGGAACCATTTATTTATTATAAGATAGTATTCTTTACAATAGACTACCAAGCAGCCAATAATTACCCCAAAGATTACAGTATTAATAAATAAAGGCACCAAAATAAAACGTCGTAAGCGGGAGTGCAGGCAAAGCCTAAAGCCCGATAACACAAAATGAGCCCCTAAAAAAATATTTCCTCTTAACATTTAATTATTATATAGGCTCCATGACCTCTGGCCAAGGGATAGATTTTTGAGGTATGCTTGTTAGCATGCGACTTCATAAAATTAAGCTGGCTGGCTTTAAATCTTTTGTTGATCCAACAGTATTGGAACTGAAAACTGCTCTGGTAGCGGTAGTAGGGCCCAATGGCTGTGGAAAATCCAATATTATTGATGCCGTACGTTGGGTAATGGGTGAGAGCTCTGCAAAACATTTGCGGGGCGAATCTATGACCGATGTCATCTTTAATGGCTCTACCACGCGAAAACCAGTAGGCCAAGCCACCGTAGAGCTTTTCTTTGATAACTCCGATGGAAGTTTAGGAGGGGAATACGCCAGTTACGCCGAAATTTCGGTTCGTCGCCAGGTAACCCGCGATTCGCAAGTTTCTTATTACCTAAACGGCACAAAGTGCCGCCGTAAAGACATTACCGATATATTTTTAGGCACAGGGCTTGGGCCCCGAAGCTACGCTATTATTGAACAGGGCATGATATCCAGAGTGGTTGAAGCTAAACCAGAAGAGCTTAGGTCATTTTTTGAAGAAGCCGCGGGCATTGCCTTATATAAAAAACGGCGTCAAGAAACCGAAACCAGAATGCGTCACACCCGTGAGAATTTGGTACGACTTGAAGATATGCGCCAAGAGCAAGAAAAGCAAATAGAAAAATTAAAGCGCCAATCTGAAGCTGCTATAAAATACAAAGCCTTAAAACAAGAAGCGGACGCCCTCGAATTAAAGCTTACTGCCTTAAAGTGGCAAGAAGTTGAAAGCCAACAAAAATTAAAAAATGATACCATCCGTGAATATACCATTGTCATAGAAAAAAAACAGGCAGAAAAGGTAAGCATTGATTTAGCATTGGAAAAAGGGCATGCCGAATATACTGAAGAACAAGATACTTTTAATACTTTGCAGAGTAAGATGTATGCCTTAGGGGCAGAGATTGCAGCTATTGAGCAAAATATACAGCATCATTATGATAAAGAGCGAAAACTAAAAGAAGATTTGGAACTTGCTAAATCACAAATAGAGCTCCATAAAAATCAAATTGAAGAAGATAAGGCGATGCATTACAGTTTAGAAGCTGAGTATGCTACGCTTGAGCCTGAATTGTTGCTAGCGCAAGCCAAAGCAGAAGAATTTGAGACTATAGCTACTAATGCAGAAGAAGCATTACGCTTGTTGAATGTACAATGGGATGAATTTCAGACGAAGGCCCGTGCCACGCAAACTCAAGCAGAAGTACAACGCGCCCGTATCGAACAATTTGAAAAACAAATAACTGAAAATGAAGCGCGTCTTAATAAATTGCATAACGAAAATACTAATGCAAATACGGCAGCAATAGAAGAAAAAATATATGAATTTGAAGCAAGGGCGCAAAGCATAAACGACATAATAGAAGAAAAACAAATCGAATATGACCAATTACAAGCATTGATGCAAGGTATGCAACTAAATATTAAAGAGAAAAATAGTATTATTAATACCTTAGAAAAGAAATTACAAACTTTGCAAGGACGCAATGCCGCTTTACATGCTTTACAAGAGGCCGCATTAAAAAGACATATCCCTGAAATCAAAGAATGGCTAGTTAACCATAATATCCCAGAATCTTATTTGGGTGAAAATTTATCGGTAGAGCAAGGCTGGGAAGCAGCAGTTGAGATAACGTTAAATCATAAGTTAAAAGCCTTTTGTACTGAGCAAATAAACGAAGCGATATGGCAAGATATAGAGCAAATTACAGAGGGTAATATTCACTTATTGGCTAATGGAAGCGATAGCTTAATAGGAAATAATGCTACTAAAGACGCCAACTTATTAATCCATAAAATAAAAACCAGTTTACCTATTTATCCCTTTTTAGCGGGTATTTATGCAGCATCAACTATAGCACAAGCACGCGAGCTTGTAGCCAATCTAGAAGCACATGAATCAGTTATAACACCTGAAGGCATTTGGTTAGGTCCTAATTGGATCTCAATATGCAAGGGGGAGAATGCCGAAAAAGGGGTGCTGGCTCGAGATAAAGAGCAGAAGCTGCTAAGTCAAGAAATTGCCTTGCATGAGGTTGAAATTGAACAACTGGTAGCAGAAGTAGACAGCATGCAGACAGAAGCTGCGGATTCTGAGGGAAAGAGCCGGGAATTACAAAAAAATATTCAAGAGCTCACCCAAGAACTGAATGAAGTGTCGAAGCAAAGCAGTATAGAAAATACCAAATTGCAACATGTTTTGCTGCGACAAAAAAATATTTCCGAAGAAATACAGGAATTCACAGTAAATATAGATCTCGCTCAAGAGGAGGCTTCTAAAATAAGATATACTTTAGAAAATGCTTTAAATGCTATGGAAGGCAATAATAAAGAAAATTCGCATTTCCAAGAAGCTCGTGAACGCCTGAGAGCTGAAAATCTTCAAGCCAGTAGTACTGCAAAACAAAATGCGGCACAAGTGCATGCTATAAATTTAAAAGTTCATACGCTGAAAACCCAAATCCAAGGTATGACGCAAGGCCTGGAAAGACTCGAGAAACAACGCCTATTAAGCAGTGAAAGATTGCTACATTTAGAATCGACCTTACTATCTTTTGATGAGCCCCTATTACAATTTAAAGAACAGTTAGATGAATTATTGGCGTTGCGTCTTGAAGTGGAAATGGAATTACAAGTCAGTAGAACTCGAGTAGAAGAATTAGAACATTCACGACGCCATTCCGAAAAACTTCGTCATCAGCTTGAAATTGAAATAAACGATATACGTAATAATTTAGAAACCGTACGCTTAGATTGGCAAACCTTAGCAGTGCGTCGCGAAACCTTGCTAGAAAAATTACAAGCTGCAGCTTGTGATATAGACGCGGTATTACAAAGCTTGGAGCCAGAGCTGGATGAAGCAGAGGCCGAAATAGAATTAGAAAAATTACTGAAAAAAATCCAAAATCTAGGGCTTATTAACTTGGCAGCCATTGAAGAGTATGAATCAGAATTAGAAAGAAAATCTTACCTAGATATGCAATATACTGATTTAACGGATGCCTTAGATACTTTAGAGAATGCTATTCGTAAAATTGACAAAGAAACCAGACAATGTTTTAGCCAAACTTTTGAAAAAATCAATAACCAATTTCAAATTTTATTTCCTAAGTTATTTGGAGGCGGACAGGCTTATTTAGAATTAACAGGCGAGGATTTATTAGAGGCTGGTGTAAGTATAATGGCTCGCCCCCCGGGTAAACGTAATAGTTCCATTCATTTATTGTCAGGGGGAGAAAAGGCGCTGACTGCAGTAGCGTTAGTGTTTTCCATTTTTCAATTAAATCCTGCTCCTTTTTGTATGTTAGATGAGGTAGATGCTCCTTTAGATGATGCGAATGTTGGGCGTTTTTGTGAATTAGTTAAATATATGGCGCAAACCGTACAGTTTATCTTTATCACTCATAATAAGTTAGCCATGGAAATGGCTCAGCATTTAGCAGGGGTAACCATGAAGGAACCAGGGGTTTCGCGTTTAGTGACAGTGGATGTAGAAGAGGCAACGGCTCTTGTAACGCAGTAAAATGTTATGTAGCAGTAGGGGGAATTATGGAAGCTAATTTACAATTGATTTTGTTAGGGGTAGGCGTACTAGTCATAGCTGGCATATTGCTTGATGGCTGGCGACGCAAGTATTTAACGAGCAAGTCTCATGAAAATAGATTTCAACCAGTAAAGAGAACTCCACGCCATAGGAATGAGTTTTCAGAGGTAGTACTTACTGAGTCCCCCATAGAGCCCCTGATTGATGAAGCAGAAATTGTGACTTCGGTAGACGATAGCATCGAAGAAGCGCTCGACCTGGAAGAAACCAATAACAAAGTCGTGTCTGAATTTATCGTAATTAATGTTTTTGCAAAAGGGGGTGAAACTTTTGAAGGATTACCATTATTAGAAACCTTTGATACTTTGCATTTATATTATGGAGAAAAGCAAATTTTTCATTATTATGAAAAACCAAGTGGCACGGGTCGGGTGCTATTTAGCGTGGCTTCCGCATTTGAGCCAGGGTATTTTAATGTAGATTTAGCACACACCTGTACCACCAAGGGCGTGTTATTATTCATGAAAAGCTATAATAACCAAGATGCCTTAACCAATTTCGAAATTATGTTAAGAGTGGCACGACAATTAGCAACACAACTAGATGGTGAACTGCGCGACGAGAGTAGAGAAATTTTAACTATTCAAAGTATTGAACACATACGTAATCGTTTGCGCAAAAACAGTATGAGGGTTTCGAGGCCTTTGCATAGATATCAAGGATAAGTGTAACGTAGATGTCGCCCGCTATAATAAAACGTCTTGACTATTTGAGAGAAATTTTAGAGAAATATAATTATCATTATTACGTTTTGGATGAGCCGTTAGTACCTGATGCCGAATATGATAATTTATTTCGAGAATTACAAGATATAGAAAACTTACATCCTGAATTAAAAACTCCCCACTCCCCTACACAACGAGTAGGCGGTGTCGCTCTTAAAAAATTTCAAGAAATAGAGCATAGTATCCCGATGTTATCTTTAGATAACGGATTTAACTCTGCAGAAATCAAAGAATTTGGGGAAAAAATTGAGCGTTTATTGGCTGCTGATTCACCAACTAATTTACAGGAAGTGCAGTTTGCCTGTGAACCCAAATTAGATGGATTGGCGGTGAGCTTGCGCTATGAAAATGGGCTTCTTACACAAGGAGCAACTAGGGGGGATGGCGTAGTAGGGGAGGACGTGACTGAAAATTTACGGACCATTAGTAGTATTCCCTTACAATTAACTGGTAAGGATGTACCTAGGCTTTTAGAGGTGCGGGGTGAGGTTTTTATGCCTAAAAGCACCTTTGTAAAATTGAATGAAGCCGCAATAAAAAATGGTACTAAATTGCTAGTTAATCCACGTAATGCTGCAGCAGGCTCTTTACGGCAATTAGATTCTAAAATAACCGCTAAAAGACATTTAAGTTTTTTTGCTTATAGTTTGGCTTTCGTATCCAATTATGATTTTGCAACCCATGCAGAGCAATTATCTTTTTTAAAAAGTTTGCACTTTCCCATCAATTCAGAGAATAAGCTAGTAAAGGGTATCGAGGCTTGCCTTGATTATTTTAATAGCTTACAAAAAAAACGTAATCAATTGCCTTATGATATCGATGGCGTAGTCTATAAAGTGAATGACTTGTCTTTGCAACGGTTATTGGGGTTTGTATCGCGCGCCCCCCGCTGGGCCATAGCGCATAAATTTCCCGCAGAAGAAGTGTTAACTGTACTTGAGGGGGTGGAATTTCAGGTGGGTCGTACTGGGACGCTTACCCCAGTAGGGCGGGTAAAACCCGTATTCGTAGGGGGGGTAACTGTAAGTAATGCAACTTTACACAATATGGATGAAATTGCACGCAAAAATATTTGGATAAATGATACCATTGTCATACGTCGCGCCGGTGATGTCATACCCGAAATTGTAAAACCTATACTCGAAAAACGTCCCCCTCATGCTTATCCAATAAAGCCGCCCACGCATTGTCCTACTTGTCAGTCGGAAGTCATCCAAGTGCCGGGTATGGCTGCTTTAAAATGTGTTGGGGGTCTTGAATGCGCGGCACAAGCAAAAGAAGCCATAAAACATTTTGCCTCTCGGCAAGCTATGAATATAGAAGGCTTAGGGGATAAAATTGTTGAATTATTAGTAGATTTACAGCTTATTAAAACCGTTGCCGATTTATACAGTTTAACAGTGCCTCAATTAATAGAGTTAGAGCGTTTTGGAGCTAAATCTGCCAATAATCTTATAGAAGCTATCCACGCGAGTAAAAAAACCAGTCTACACAAATTTTTATTTGCTTTAGGCATACGTGAAGTAGGTTTTACTACTGCCAATCTATTGGCAAATCATTTTAGAAAACTATCAGTTATTATGAATGCTACTTTTGCTGAATTAGAGGCTATTCACGATATTGGCCCCGTGCTTGCGGAATGCATAGAAAGTTTTTTTAAAGAAAAGCATAATCAACACGTTATCCAGCAATTAATTAGAGCGGGGGTGCATTGGGAAGAAAAAGACGAACCTACTTCTACTGAAACATTACCTTTGTACAATAAAACTTTTGTGTTAACAGGTACTTTATTGCATCAAACCCGAGAAGCAGTGAGAGATAAATTATTAGCCTTAGGCGCCCGAGTAAGTGAAAGTGTCTCAAAAAAAACAGATTATGTAGTGGCAGGCGAGAAAGCAGGCTCCAAATTACTCAAGGCACAACAATTGAAAGTTCCTGTTTTAGATGAAGCCGGGTTAACAACTTTATTAAATAATAATACTTAACTCCCCCTTTTTTTTAATTGCTGCATATACAATAAAAAATAAAATGGATTTCAAAATTAATATATTATAAAATACTACTTATATTATTATAATTTAGGAGTATATCATATGCTAATAATGAATGCAGAAGAATTTAATGACTTAATTTTAGCTATTAAAACCAACCAGAAAAAACGCTTGGATTTAAGTCAGCATGAGTGGAATCAAGAGCAAATAAATACTATTTTAATTGCTTTAAAGGTAAACACCTCAATAACTTTATTGAATATCAAAAATGTACCTCTCACCACTGCTGAAAATATTAATTTATTGTCATTTATAATTAGAAACAATACTAGCATTACTTCTTTAACTCTAGGCATGAACTTTGCTGTTGATTATCTTTTAACTCCGCTTGTAAAAAATATAGCAGAATCCATAAAACGTAATAATACCCTCTTAAATTTTCATTTATATTACTCAAATCAAGATTTTGATGACATTCAAGAAGAGTATAAATTTATTACGTTTTTGTTGAAAGGGCTTAAATATAATCATAGTATTAAGCATTTTTTATTAAATTATTATATTGAGCCTCAGCATGATTTGTTTCCTGTGCTTTATAAGCCAATGCAGGAGATTTCGATGTATAAAACGCCTAATTTTGACAATGTTGCCAATGTTGATAGTGCTTTGCCTACTGTGATTGCTGGAGTAATTAAACATAATAGCACCATAGAATATTTGGATTTAAGGGGTAATTTTTTCTGTGATATGCAAAAAATAGCTTTAAGCTTAATGAAAAATGTCACTTTAAAAAATTTGAATTTGCGTGGCAATGCTATTGACTGTGCGGGTGCTAGTTTTTTAGCTAAAATGCTGTCTGTAAATAACACCTTGCAAAATTTAAACTTACAATACAACTCGATTAAAAGCGAAGGGGCAGCTTTATTATTATTTGCTTTGCGTGGCTTAAGTCCGGATGAGGGTTCACAGGAAACAATAGAAAGAAATGCTGCCTTAAAAAGTTTGCAGCTAGATGCAAATCAAATAGAAAATAAAGAAATATCAATAGATATCCATGGTGATCAAAAGTTCAAGCAGCCATTGCTTACTAGTAGTGTAGTCTTTTTGAAAGATAATGCTAATTTGCAGTGTTTGACACTTAGCCTTAATCCAATGTGGCAAGAGAATAAAAGAAATCAATTAGCTTTAACTGGTATGTATCAAAAGCAATTGCATGCCATAACCGTAAGAAATCGCTATCAAACGGAAAGAAAAGGCTTATGTCTTTATTATTTATG
>Ga0302301_1000662_pt1 | contig 13439 bp, 9 predicted proteins | sample III_Palsa_E1_2_FD_194544 | JGI IMG/M metagenome (GOLD analysis project Ga0302301, IMG submission 194544) | Peat permafrost microbial communities from Stordalen Mire near Abisko, Sweden - III_Palsa_E1_2 | ecosystem: Environmental > Terrestrial > Soil > Palsa > Peat permafrost | place: Sweden... | reverse complement strand
AGCAATTGGAAAATATTGCCGGCCTTTCTGCCGAAGAAGCGCGTAACCAGTTAGTTGATAACTTACGCGAAGAAGCCCGCAGCAAAGCGATGGCGCAGATAAAGGATATTGTTGACGAAGCTAAATTAACAGCCACTAAAGAGGCTAAAAAGATAGTTATCCAAACTATTCAACGTACCGCCACTGAGGCTGCTATCGAAAACACCGTTTCGATCTTTAATATCGAGAACGATGAGATCAAGGGCCGTATTATTGGTCGCGAAGGCCGTAACATCCGTGCTTTGGAAGCTGCTACCGGCATCGAGATTATTGTTGATGATACCCCGGAAGCGATCATCCTTTCAGGTTTCGACCCGGTTAGGCGTGAGATTGCCCGTTTGGCCATGCACCGTTTGGTAACTGACGGCCGTATCCACCCGGCGCGTATTGAAGAAGTGGTTGCCAAAACCAAAAAGCAAATTGAAGAAGAAATTGTAGAGATAGGTGAGCGTACGGTGATCGATTTAGGTATCACAGGTTTGCACCCGGAACTGATCCGTATGGTTGGCCGTATGCGTTACCGCTCATCATACGGGCAAAACCTGTTGCAGCACTCGCGCGAGGTTGCCAACTTCTGCGCTACCATGGCTGCAGAATTAGGTTTGAACGTTAAGTTAGCTAAACGTGCAGGTTTACTGCATGATATTGGTAAAGTGCCTGATGATAACCCTGAATTGCCACACGCTATTTTAGGTATGCAATTAGCCGAAAAATATAAGGAACACCCAGAAGTTTGTAACGCTATTGGCGCCCACCACGATGAAGTGGAAATGACCTCCATGTTGTCGCCGATAATCCAGGTTTGTGATGCGATATCAGGCGCTAGGCCGGGTGCAAGGCGCGAAGTGGTAGAAAGTTACATCAAGCGTTTAAAAGAGCTTGAGGAGCTTGCATTGTCATATCCAGGTGTAGAGAAAACATTCGCTATTCAGGCTGGCCGTGAGCTGCGTGTTGTGGTTGAAAGCGAGAAGATCAGCGATGCTGAATCTGAAGTGTTAGCGGCTGATATCTCTAACCGCATCCAAACTGAAATGACCTATCCGGGACAAATTAAAGTTACCGTGATACGTGAAACAAGATCGGTTGCGTTTGCTAAGTAATAAAGCATAATAACGAATATCGAATTATCAATACCGAACGCCGAAGCACAAAACTTCGGCGTTCATCATTCAAAAATACTTCACAAACAGTGTCAAAAACTAAGCTCTCAACCAAAGTAAAAGCCAAATCCGAACCGGTTAAATCCGGCAGTATCGAATTTTACTTTGATAAATTTTCTGCCGCGCATCAGGATCCGGCTAATATTATTATCCATATTGTATTTATCCCGCTGCTGGTATTTAGTTTATTCGGTATATTGTGGGCTATCCCATTTCCCTACATCAAGTTTTTGGGTCAGTACAATGCCGATTTTAACTGGTCGTCGTTTTTGCTGGCGTTTAGCATTTACTACTACCTTAAACTATCGCCCGTGCTAAGCTATTTTATGCTGTTTATTATGCTGGCGTATTGCTACCTCATCACCTTGCTACAACAATGGCAAAAGGCAGGAGGGCCGCCATTAGGCGCTTTATGCGGGTTGATATTTATTATAAGCTGTGCCGCGCTTTATGGCGGTTATAAAAAGGAAGGTAAGAAGCTCTCGTTTGAGTATCGGTATAAAAATATATTGATTGCACCTTTATTTTTAGTGCATTTGCTGGTGAAACGGTTTAAGATAAAATATTAATATTACGCCAATATCAAGTTATTAACCTTCGCGGTAAGCTCATCCAAACCGAAGGGTTTAGCAATAACCGCATCACAACCCCATGCGGATAAATTTTCGCCTTTGTTTACATAAGCCGAACAAATGATGACGGGGATATGCCCCAACTCAGGATGCGTTTTTAGCTGGCGGCAGATCTCATAGCCGTTTTTGCCTGTTAGGTGGTAATCCAAAATAATTAAATCGGGCTGATAATCTTGTGTAGTGCCAATTATTTCCTTGCTATCCAGCGTTACTTTAACCTCGTATTGCTGGTAAACCAATGCTTCCTGCATTATGTCCAAAATGTCCTGATTGTCATCAAGTAACAAAATTCGCTTCTGCATATATTATTTAGATTGAGTTTACAGGATATTAACGCCTCGTTTTAAAGGTAATTGCGTGTAACAATCATTACAACAAACACTTTACAATTAAATGTTAAAGCTAATGTAGGTCAAATTACCAGCTTTAAAACTTGTGGTACTGTGACTGTTTGTTTTGCCAAAGGTTTAATTAAAACCATAATGTTTAGGCCTCATCACAAAAAGGATAATCTCATGTTGGATGTTTTCTCGTTCCTTTAATTAAGGGCTAAGTTGTGTTTGTATCAAAATAGTTATTTGAGCAATGCCCAAACCTTCAATTAAATGAAATATTTAATTAATGAAGCCTGAAAAAAATTATGATATTCGCACTTTGTAAAAAAACGAAAGTTAATTTCTGTTAAATTGTGTTATTGTAAACCTGATTTATTAAAAATAAGCTATAAAATTTCTGATATTTACCCCTGCTTTTAAAATTCTTATACATGCAATACAAAAAAATTAATAATCTATTAGGCTGGTTATGTTTTATTATAGCCTCAATCACTTACATCATGACCCTGGAGCCATCTGTAAGCTTTTGGGATTGTGGTGAGTTTATCTCCTGCGCATACCGCCTTCAGGTAGCACACCAACCCGGTTACCCGGTTTTCGCCATGCTTGGTAAAGCGTTCTCGCTATTATCAATGGGCGATACCACCAAAGTGCCATTTTATACCAATATGGGTTCGGCATTGGCTAGTGGTGGTACCATTATGTTATTATTTTGGTCGATAACCGCGTTATCTAAAAAATTGCTTGCCTATAAGGAAGGCGAAGATGCTGACCAGTCAAAACTATATATGATTATGGGTGCTGGTTTAGTAGGTGCGCTGGCATTTGCTTATACCGATACTTTTTGGTTCTCAGCTGTTGAAACCATCGTGTTCGCGTGGTCATCATTCTGTACCGCATTAGTATTTTGGGCGATATTGAAATGGGATGCCCATGCCGATGAGCCGGGAGCTGACAAATGGATCATATTTATAGCTTATGTAATTGGTTTATCTATCGGTATCCACTTATTAAACTTGTTAACTATACCGGCATTAGCCTTGGTTTATTACCTGCGCAGAACACGCCAAATTACCCTGAAAAGCAGCATTTTGGCAATTTTAGCGGGTATAGTCATATTAATATTTATCCAGTACGGCATACGTAACTACACTGTTGTAGGCGCGGCTTACTTCGATTTGTTCTTTGTTAATACATTAGGTTTAGGTTTTGGCAGTGGTGCAGTGGTATTTTTCATCCTGTTAATTGCAGTGCTGGTAGGCGGGTTATATTTCAGCATAAAATATAAAAAGCCAATATTAAACCTGGCGTTTTTGTGCTGTACCTTTATTTATTTAGGTTATAGCTCATTCGCTTATATCCCGATCAGGGCTACCGCGAATCCTGATTTGGATAACAGTCACCCCGATAACGCGTTTACTTTAAACAGCTACTTAAACCGTGAACAATACGGCGAAACGCCTTTATTATACGGCCCATATTTTGATGCCAAGCCTGTTGATCAAACTGATGGCTCTACCATCTATCGTAAAGGAAAAACCAAATACGAAGTTGCCGGTAAGAAGCAAAACCTGGTTTATGACCACACCACCGTTTTTCCTCGTATCTACAGTTCTGAAGGCCAGGATCCGGAGTTTTACAAGGAATGGTTAAGAATACCTGACGGACAAGCGCCAAACTTCTCTGATAATTTAAAATTCTTATTCAGCTGGCAAATTTACCAAATGTACTGGCGCTATTTCTTCTGGAATTTTGTGGGCCGTTACAGCGATGCCGACGGGCAAAGCAATATGGCAGGTGTAGATGGTAACTGGACTACTGGCATATTTGATGGCGGCAGGCATTTACCAAAATCTGTTGTTGGCGGCGATCAGTCAAGGCCATTAGAAGGGGTTACTTATACGCCTTTATTTGCCCTGCCTTTAATCCTGGGTATATTCGGTTTGATATTTCACTTCAACCGTCGCCGTGAAGATGCATTGGTAGTAACCTTGCTATGGCTTTTTACAGGTTTGGCAATTATTATCTATGTGAACCAGCCATCCGTACAGCCACGCGAGCGTGATTACAGTTATGTCGGTTCCTTTTATGCATTCTCCATCTGGATAGGGATGGGCGTAATTTGTATTGCCGATATTATCCGCAAAAAACTAAATGCCAAAACAGCTGCTTATATCGCAACTGCTATAGGCTTATTATTCGGCCCGGTTGTTTTGGCAAAAGAAGAGTGGAAAGACCACGATCGTTCAACCAAAATGACGCCGCATGATATGGCTTATAACTATTTAATATCGTGCCCTAAAAATGCCATATTATTCAGTTATGGTGATAATGATACCTACTCGTTATGGTACGATCAGGAAGTGGAAGGCATACGCCCTGATGTGCGCATTGTAAACCTGAGCTTATTTACCGGCGACTGGTACATTAAGCAAATGACGCATAAGATGAATGATTCAGACCCATTGCCTATTACCATGCCTTTTGAGAAATATGAAGATGGTGTACGCGATGTGATCTATTTTGATGACAGGAAAGTGCCTGGATTTACTGAATTGAGTGATGTATTTGACTTTATATCTTCAGATAATCCACAAACTATGGTGCAATACCAGAGCGGTGAAACTTCAAATTATCTGCCTACTAAAAACTTTAAAATCACCATTAACAAAGATGAGGTTATTAAAAATGGGGTAGTGCCTGATAGCCAACGCAGCAGATTAACCGATACCCTGAAGTTTAAGTACACCTCAAACTACGTGATGAAGGATAACCTGGCTATGTTTGATATATTGGCGCATAACCACTGGAAACGCCCTATTTGCTTTACCGTAACCGTAGGCCCTGAAAACCTGATTGGTTTACAGCCATACTTATACAAAGAAGGCTTTACTTACCATTTAATTCCGTTTACTCCTGATACTGCTGATAAAGGCCAATCAGAAAAAGTAAACGCGATGGTGATGTATGATAACGTAATGAACAAATTTAAATGGGGTAATTTTAAAACCGCTAAATATTTAGATCACGAATCGGTATTTATGTTTTACCCGGTTATGTTAACTACTTTCTTAGATCTGACTCAAGGTTTAATGGCGCAAAACCGCCCTGACCTGGCAATAAAAGTGTTGAAAAAATATGACGAGGAATTGCCTGATCTTAACCCGTACATTGATGTGGAAGGCAGAAAGCTATACCTTGCACAGGCAGCGTATAAACTTAATGACGTGGTAATAGGTAACAAGATCACCGATGATATTGATGATTTCCTTACTGATCAATTGGATTATAACTATAACCTGTTACAAAACAACAGCGACCAGATAAGCCCACGTGATATTAACATCAGCATACAAATTTTAGCTGCTTTGGCCGAGTTTACCAAAGACGCGCACCAGGCGCCATTGAGCAATAAAATATCTGCCCAGTATAAAGATTACGCAGGCAAATTTGCCAGTATTTTAAACGCCGGAAGGCCACAATAACAAGTATACAATACGCTAAATAAAAAGCCGCTTCAATTTTGAAGCGGCTTTTTATTTAGCCTTTATTTAATGCTTATGCCCTCATTGGCAATTAGCGTTGCCTAAAAGCATGTTAACTAACAACTTTTGAGGGTGCTTTGGCTACTGGTTTCTCCGTTTTTTTAATTAATAGCGTTTGGGCAATGGTATCATCACGCAGGGCTTTGATATTATCATGCGCGGCTTTAAGTTCTTTTAGCTGGCGGCTTAACAGGGTTACCACGCGGTCATCTTTCCAAATGAGTTCCTTATCATCTAAGGCACTTCTATAGGCTGCGTTGGCTACATCTTCGCCGTACTCGCAATCGGATAGGATAGATACACTATCTTTTTTGGTGAATTTGGCTTTTACGTCTATCCAGGTATGGTAAAACTTGCCGGCAATGGTAGTACCGCTGGCCGGGTCGCCGCCTAAAACGTGCAGGTAATCGCTTAGTTCGCTTTTATATTTTTTGCTATCTTCAATATATCCCGCAAAAAGATCTTTTAGTTTTTGATCTTCGGTTCCTTCAATTGCTTTTTCATAACCTGCAGCGCGATCATTATTTATCTTGATCAGATCATTAAGTGCTGATATCTGGTGCTCTATATGTTGTAAAATTCCCATGGCAGTAAATGTTTGTTATAAATTATAACGGGTACTGCAATTAATTGTTTTTAGTAATTATTGGGAATTTGAAAGCTAATTGACTGTATAATAGCTTAATTGGTTAGCTCTTCTATCTTTTTGAGCAAGTCGTTCATCTCGAAAGGCTTGGCTAAAAAATCATCAGCACCTGCATCAATAGCCGATTGTTTGATATCGCGGCTTGCCGAGATCATGATAACGGGTATGTTTTTAGTTAGTGGGTCTTGTTTTAACTTTTTGCAGATATCCCTGCCGTCTTCGCCCGACATCCAGATGTCTAACAACAAAAGATCGGGTAAATCCTCCCTCATATCCAAAACTGTGCTGCCATCCACAGTAGACGTTACCTCGTACCCCTCAAACTCCAATATCATCTCAACGGCATCAACAATCCCCGGATCATCATCGGCAATCATTATTTTTTTTTGCTTTACACTCATTTGTTTCGGCTTGTAAAAATCAAAATATCATTAATTATTCAGGCTGATCCATTTTTGAATCGTTTACAGGTAAAGCAAAGCAAAAAGTAGACCCTTTTCCTTCCACGCTGTTTACCCACATTCTGCCACCTTCACGTTTAATAATTTCTGATGAAATGTATAATCCTAACCCCAAACCGGGGAAAGTGTGCTGTTTGTTCCCGCTTACGCGGTAAAATTGTTCAAATACCTTTTCGGCTTTATCCATGGGCAAGCCTATCCCAAAATCCTGCACGCAAACTGTAAATTCGTTATTTTCTAATTTTGTGCTGATGATAATTTTATCGCTGTGCGGCGAGTATTTAATGGCGTTGGTGATCAAATTAGTAATTACCTGCCCAATGCGGTCTTTATCTGAATATATTTCGCCTGTATTACTAAAATCCTCAATCAACTGGTGTTTATTAGTTGTATGCTGCAAGTCGGTAACACTCTCGCTTACGGCTTGGTTAAAATCAAACCAGGTTTTGTTAAATTGCAACCTGCCCGAGTTTATTTTGGTAACATCAAGTAAATCGCCAATCAAATTCGTAAGTCGGTTTACCTGCGCATCCATACGTAAAACCATATCGGCTTTTTTAGTTTCGCCTTCCTTGGTTAACATCGCTCCCAACACTTGCGCATAGGCTTTTATACTGGTTACCGGGGTTTTTAATTCATGGCTGGCAATACCCAAAAAGTCATCCTTTTGACGCTCCAGTCGTTTTTGATCGTCAATATCGGTACAAGAACCTATATAGCCGGCAAATGTACCGTCTTGTTTATATTGCGGGTTTCCGGCAGCTATGCACCAGCGTATTGCTCCATTTTTATGCTTAATCCTAAATTCAACAACGTAATGCCTGCGGGCCGAAAGATCTTTTATAAATTGCTCACCGGCGCGCCGCCTGTCTTCTTCTACAATGCACTTGGTCCAGCCATCGCCCAGCGTGTCTTCAAAAGGTTGCCCGGTCCAGTATTCCCAGGTTTGGTTGGTATAGGTAATGCTGCCCTTCTCATCCGACATCCATAACGCGGTGGGACTGGCACCGGTTATGTTTTTTAGCAGATGTTCGCTATCTTTAAGTGCCTTTTGATCGGCAATTTCACGGCGCAAATCACGGGCTATGCTGGCCCTGCCTTGGGGTTTGCCGGTAATCGCATCATACACTAACATCGTTGTGCCGAAAACAGGAATGGTTTCACCGGTTTCAAAGTGGCGGTAGTTTATTTGGCCCGACCATCTTCCACTCTTAGCTAAAGCACTATTGATCTCATTTTTTAATTTGTTGGTCTCATCCGGCATCACATACGCGCTGTTGTGCCTGTAAATGGCTGTCGGGTTTATACCCAGCATTTTACGGCCAGCCGTATTTACATAGCTTACATTGCCATCCAAATCAGACAGGCTTACAAAATCAGAACTGTTATCGATGAGTGAGAGCAATTTTAACTGCTCATTACGTGCTTCTTTCTCTGGCCGAAGATCGCGCGCTACAGAGGCACGACCAATTGGCTTGCCTGTAGTTGGATCATCTATACGAAAAGCGTTCAGGTATACAGGTATCGGTTCGCCGGTTTTAAAATGCCGGTAATTTAATTCGCCAGCCCATTTGCCGGTTTTCATAATAGCTGGTATAGCAATATCATGAACTTTTTGGGCATCTTTAGGCATGTAAAGATCACTTGTTGGCCTTAACGCATTTTTAGGTTCATCAATCCCCAATAATTTGTAGCCGGCTTTGTTTAAATAAATTACTTCAGCATCTAAACTGGCAACGTTTATTAAATCAACACTATTTTCAACAAGGGCGATGAGTTTTTGTTGCTCTTCGCGCATGTTTATATCTTTTGTAATATCAAGTGTGGTACCCGCGAAACGGTAACATATGCCATCCTCATTAAAATAGGTTTTGCCCTTGCACTTAACCCAACGGATGGTTTTATCAGCAAAATTTATAATCCGGAATGTATCATCATAATCACCGCCATTTTTTGGGTTGATAGCCTCAACAACAGACTGTGTTATCCGTTCGGCATCATCAGGATGCACATGATCCCGTACATTGTGTATCGTAACCTCTTCGCCGGGTAAAAAACCATAAAGTTCGGCACAACGGTCATTCCAAATTATGGAGCCTTTAATACGGTCAATATCCCAGGTACCTATCCCGGCAGAATCGATAGCTAATTGGGTGCGATGTTCCGATTCGGCTAATTTTTGGCGGGTTATTACCAGTTCGGTAACATTCGCAGCGGTATTGATTACGCCCCAAACGCTGCCATCAGCATTTTTAAGCGGCTTAAAGGTAAAGTTGAAGTAATAGGTTTGTAATACGCCGTCAACAACCAGGTCAACACGATCCTCTGTTGCTTCGTAAGCTATGCCCGATGTATATACCTCATCCAGAATCTTGAAAATGGGCTGGCCTTCCAGTTCGGGCAGTGCTTCATGGTAAGTTTTACCAATAACCGATGCATCCTTACCCCATGTTTGCAGCATAGACTTATTAGCCAGCTGAACCACCATTTCGCGACCAACATACAAGCCAACCGGCGTAGGCGATTCCTCGATCAGCGTTCTGAAGATATTTTCGTTGTCCCGGTAAGATAAATTGGGGTCCACACTCATGCTTTAGGTAAAAAACAAATATAGATTTTAACAATTAAGCAAGCAATAAACGTAAATGTTTGCCCAAAAGCCAATCTTTAATTTTATTAATTAATAAGATGTTATAATGGTATTAATTGCTGTAAATTATAGTTGTAAGATACTTTATTTATTAATAGAATAATAATCTATATTGCCATAAATTATAACAAGAACAAAAAATATAGCTCAACATAAATTCTAAATATTATAAAACAATTTAATACATATTGTAATTATATGCACTTAGTATTTACAAGGCTTTAAATTGTATTGATTACTGCTAGTATCGTTTATTAATTTATTCTAAAAAATGAGTAAGGCCAAAAAGCAAGAATTGCATAATTTTCCAACATTACCTAAAACCCCAACAGGCATTATGGGGCTTGATGAGATTACAGGCGGTGGATTGCCAAAGGGCAGGCCAACATTAGTTTGCGGGGATGCCGGCTGCGGTAAAACCTTAATGTCGCTTGAATTTATTATCAGGGGAGCGATGGAATTTGACGAGCCCGGCGTTTTTATGGCTTTTGAAGAAAAAGCCGAAGAGCTGGCCATGAACGTGGCTTCGTTAGGTTTCGATCTGAATAAATTACAGGAAGAAAAGAAAATTAAACTCGACCACGTACACATTGACCGCAGCGAGATTGAGGAAACCGGCGAATATGACCTTGATGGTTTATTTATCCGTTTAAACTATGCTATTGATAGCATTGGTGCTAAGCGCGTGGTGCTGGATACATTGGAGAACTTATTCTCCGGCTTAACCAACCAAACACTTTTACGTGCCGAGTTGAGAAGGCTGTTTCATTGGTTGAAAGAGAAAGGTGTTACCGCAATTATAACCGGTGAGCGTGGCGAGGGTAAATTAACCCGCCAGGGCTTAGAAGAATATGTATCCGATTGCGTGATCCTGTTAGATCACCGGGTGATCAACCAAATATCAACCCGCCGTTTACGCATCGTTAAATATCGAGGTTCTTTGCATGGAACTAATGAGTATCCGTTCCTGATTGACGAAGACGGAATATCTGTACTACCGGTAACATCATTAAGATTAGAGAAACCGGTTTCGTCTGAACGGGTAACATCCGGCATTCCTTCTTTAGATAAGATGTTGGATGGGCGAGGATTTTTTAAAGGAAGCAGCATCCTGGTTTCGGGCACCGCGGGTACGGGTAAAACAAGCATCGCGGCATATTTTGCCAGCGAAACTTGTAAGCAAGGCAAAAAATGTATCTATTTTGCTTTTGAAGAATCGCCCCAACAGATCATCCGTAACATGCATTCCATAGGTGTAGATCTGCAACAGTATGTAGATAACGGTTTGCTGAAGTTCTTCGCATCGAGGCCAACTTTGTATGGCCTGGAAATGCACCTGGTTGCCATGTATAAAATGATTAAGCGTTTTGAGCCTGAATCGGTTATTCTTGATCCGATTACCAATTTAATTACGGTAGGTTCGGTTAGCGAAGTTAAATCGATGCTGATCCGCCTGATTGATTTTCTGCAGGAAGAACAGGTTACCGTAATGTTTACCGCATTGACGTTAAATACGATCATCAGCGATCAGACCGACGAAGGCGTATCTTCACTAGTTGATGCCTGGCTGCTGGTAAGGGATATTGAATATAACGGCGAGCGTAACCGTGGGATGTATATCATGAAATCGCGCGGTATGAAACACTCTAATCAGGTACGCGAGTTTGTGATTACCGATAAAGGCCTTGACTTGGTTGATGTTTATCTCGGCCCTGATGGTGTATTAACAGGATCGGCAAGGGAAGCGCAAATATTGCAGGAACAAACCGGCGAGGTATTACGCGATTATGCACTAACCCGTAAAGACAGGGAGATACTGCGTAAACGCAAAGTACTCGAAGCAAAAATATCGAGCCTGCAAACAGAGTTTGAATCGGTAGAGGAAGAATTGAACAAAATATCACAGGAAGAACAATTAATAAAAAATGTAACTGATAAAACCCGCACTGAAATAACACAAAGGCGGGGTGAAAAAGGTTAACTATAATACAGGTAAAATATATGGCTGATGAAAAGTATGAATTAAGGTTATACGTTGCGGGCAAAACAACAAAATCTGTAACGGCGCTGCAAAACCTGAAAAAGTATTGCGAGGAACATTTAAAAGATCAATACGTGATTGAAGTAATTGACCTTTTAGTACAGCCGCAACTTGCCGAAGGCGACCAGATATTTGCCATACCAACATTGGTAAGAAAAGTACCTGAGCCGATCCGCAAAATTATTGGCGATCTGTCAAACGAAGAAAAAGTACTGGTTGGCTTGAATATCAGGCCGGCATAAAACAACAAAATGGCAGAGCAAGACCCCGGTTACGACGAATTAATTGAGCAACACTATACCTTACGGTTATTTATAACCGGTGCTTCTCCAAACTCCTCGCGCGCTATAACTAACCTAAAAGATATATGCGAAACCTATTTAAAAGATAGGTACGAACTGGAAATTATAGATGTTTACCAGCAACCCCTGATTGCCGAAAAGGAGCAGGTGATAGCTTTGCCAATGCTTATAAAAGTAATGCCTGATCCTACGCGCAGGCTGATCGGCGATATGTCGGACAGAAACAAAGTTTTAATAGGGCTTGGCCTAAAGGCTATTAATTAATGGAACAGGCTAACAATACATATAACGAACTTTTAAGCGAGAATAAGGAGCTTAAGATCCAGCTGGAAGAAGCTGCGGATACTATACATGCTATCCGTACCGGCCAGGTTGACGCGTTTATTGTGCAAGGAAATAATGGCGACCACCAGTTATATACCTTAAAAACCGCTGACCAAACCTATCGTGTATTCATCGAAAAAATGAATGAGGGCGCGGTTACACTTAACCGCGACGGGCTTATTTTATATTGTAATTCGCGTTTTGCGGCGATGATGGATATCCCCCTGGAAAAAGGGATTGGGTTGGCGTTTGATGATTTTATCCCGCAGGAATTCAAACAAAAATATAACAACCTGATCAATAATGGCTGGGAAGAAGATTGCAAGGAAGAAATAACCCTGGCAAGCAGAAGTGGGCGAGAAATACCCTGCCTTTTATCGTGCAATACATTGGAGCTGGATGAAGGTATAGCCTTAAGTTTGATATTAACCGATCTTACTATTCAGAAAGAGAGCGAGAAGTTACTCAAACTAAAAAACGATCAGTTAGAGATAGCGCAAAATACCACCAAAAAGCTAAATGATGAGCTGGAAGATACGGTAAAGGAACGTACCAGCGAGTTATTAACCAGCAGGGAGCACTTTAAATTGCTTGCGGATAGCATCCCGCAAATGACGTGGACAAACTTACCAAACGGCCATATCAATTTTTATAACAGGCAATGGTTTGAATATACCGGGCTTGATTTTGAACAAACCAAGGAATGGGGTTGGCAAGCGGTTGTACACCCGGATGATTTAACTGCAACGATTGAGAAATACCAAACCGCATTAGCTAACGGGCAAATATTTGAGGTAGAAAATAGATACAAAAATGGTGACGGTATTTACCGCTGGCATTTAAACCGAGCTATCCCGCTAAAAAATGATGCCGGTGAAATTGTATTGTGGGTTGGTACCGCTACTGATATCGAAGACCAAAAGAAACAGATGGAGCGTAAAGATGAGTTCATCGGTATTGCCAGTCACGAGTTGAAAACGCCATTAACCAGCTTAAAAGGTTACCTGCAGCTTATCGCTTCATACAAAAAGGAAGAATTGCCGCCGGTAGTTAAAACCTACATTGATAAGGCAAACATCGCTATCAATAAATTACAGCACCTGGTAAATGATTTGCTTGATGTAAGTAAAATACAAGCTGGCAGGTTAGAATACAGGTTGGATAAAATAGATATCTCGGGCGTGATCGCGGCTTCTATTGAGAATGCGGCACATATTTATCCGCAGTTTGAGTTTGAGAACGAAGCGCAGTTAAGTTATATAGTTAATGCCAATCCGGAACGATTGGAGCAGGTGCTCATGAAC
>Ga0302301_1000633_pt1 | contig 13961 bp, 10 predicted proteins | sample III_Palsa_E1_2_FD_194544 | JGI IMG/M metagenome (GOLD analysis project Ga0302301, IMG submission 194544) | Peat permafrost microbial communities from Stordalen Mire near Abisko, Sweden - III_Palsa_E1_2 | ecosystem: Environmental > Terrestrial > Soil > Palsa > Peat permafrost | place: Sweden... | reverse complement strand
TATGGCTGGACGAATTTTAAATGAACTGCAAGAATGGCATAATGGCAGCGGATATCCACGGGCCTTAACCGATAATAATATTTGTGATGGTGCAAAAATTTTAGCCATAGTATTAACGTTCGAAGCTTTTATGCATGAAGGCCCTGCTCAAAAACACTCGTCTCGCACTTTAATTGCTGCTATTATGAAAGTTAACCGTTTTTCTGGTAGTCAATTTAGTGAGCGCTGGGTCGAAATATTTAATACCGTTGCCAAAGAAATGTATCAAGAACGCCCTATATAATAGAGGATTATATTAAAAAATTATGGAACACTTTCAAGACATACTTATTTTATTAGCTTGTGCCATCACGGTGGTTGCCTTATTTCGTCGTATAAATCTGCCGCCTATTTTAGGTTATCTTTTTGTAGGTATTTTAGTGGGGCCGGGTGCCTTTGGTTGGATTCCTATTACTGAAAAAATGCATTTTCTAGCAGAATTTGGCATCGTCTTTTTAATGTTTACTATTGGCCTTGAATTTTCATTACCTCGATTAATGGCTATTAAACGCACCATTCTAGGGCTTGGTGGGGTGCAAGTATTATTATGTACCGCTCTTGCCACAATAAGTGGTATCTTATTCGGTCTGCCTTATAAAACAGCATTTATTGCAGCTGGAGTGCTCGCGCTTTCTTCTACTGCCGTGGTGATTAAACAATTAAGTGAACAAAGAGAATTACATACTTTGCATGGTAGTACTTCGGTTAGTATTTTACTATTTCAAGATTTAGCAGCCGTATTTTTTCTCATATTAATTCCAGCTTTAAGTAATGAGGGTTCAAGCTCAGTATTTTTACCTATTACTTTTTCTATATTAAAAGGTGCAGGTGTCTTTATAGTACTTGCTTTCATGGGATTATGGCTGCTACGACCTTTGTTACATGAAGTGGCAAAAGCACATTCTACTGAATTATTTATGCTCACAGCACTATTTGTAGTACTTGCCGCTTCCTGGATTACTTATCGGCTTGATTTATCAATGGCATTGGGTGCATTTTTATCGGGACTCATGCTAGGGGAAACCGAATTTAGACATCAAATAGAAATTGATATTCGACCCTTTAGAGATATGTTACTGGGTTTTTTCTTTATAACTGTGGGTGCCTATCTGGATATCAGTGCATTTCCTAAACATTGGATTATGGTATTAGGCTTATTATTTTCTTTAATTTGTTTCAAGACTTTAATTATTATGGGTCTTACTTACTTTATTGGGGGGATTAATAAAGTCAAAGCTTTTAGAACAGGGCTTATTTTGTCACAAGGAGGAGAATTTGGTTTTGTAATTTTAACAGAATCTATCAATCACAAATTAATCGATTTGGAACAAAGTCAAGTCATGGTTGCGACGGTTGTCTTAAGTATTGCTGTTGCCCCTCTTTTGATTCGTTATAGCAAATTAATTAGCGGATTTATTTTTAATCTAAAATGGTTCCATAGTATTGAAGAACGTAAAGGGACAGAGGCTACTGTGGTAACGGCTGCCTACCCTTTAGCAGAGCATACTGCTGAACTTAAAGATCATGTTATAATTTGTGGTTTTGGTCGAGTAGGACAAATCTTAGCCCGCTTTTTAGATCAAGAAGATATACCATCTGTAGCTTTAGACTTAGATCCTATGCGGATTAATAAATCTTCCCTCGCAGGAGAGCATTCTTTTTATGGTGATGCCCGCAACCCTCGTATTTTAGCAGCTGCAGGGCTGGCACGAGCCCGTATGTTAGTTATTAGCTTTGCCGAAGAAGATGCAGCCCTTGAAACTTTACATCACGTAAGAGCCCTACGTTTGGATATTCCGGTGTTTGTTCGCACCAGGGATGATTCTAATATTAGTGCTTTCCAAGAAGCAGGCGCTACAGAAGTAGTACCCGAGACCCTAGAAGCAAGTCTAATGCTTGCCTCGCATTTATTGCTCACTTTAGGCATCCCTGCTTCTAAAATTTTCGCAAAGATCAGAGCCATTCATAGTGATAGATATAGTATTTTAAGAGGTTATTTTAAAGGAATCGAAGATTCAACTGCCATCGAAGACGATAGTGCCGATAGAATGGAATTACATACGGTTACGGTAAGTGAAAACGCCTATGCTGTAGGTAAAACCATTGCGGATTTATTAAATAGTGAAGTTGAAAATGAAACTTGTATAAAATCAATTATTCGGGGTGAAGAACGTATTCTTGATCCTGAACTTGATACAATAATAGTTTTACACGATATTTTAGTTATATTTGGCACTCCCGAAAACCTATATTTATTAGAGAAAAAAATATTACAGGGTGTGTAAAATATAATTATATTATTATTGCCTGTAGTGTACTTAAATGTGTAAGTAGTGTACTATTTTCCCGAAAATTAACTTTTTGAGGTAATTATGACTCTTGCAATTGTTTATAGTCGCACTAGTGTTGGCATTCAAGCTCCTTTAGTAACGGTTGAAGCACATATTTCGCCAGGATTGCCAGCCCTCTCTATTGTAGGCCTACCCGAAGCTGCCGTAAAAGAAAGTAAAGATAGAGTCCGTAGTGCTATTATCAATAGTGGTTTAGAGTTTCCTACCCGCCGCATTACTATTAATCTAGCACCTGCAGATTTACCTAAAGAAGGGGGACGTTTTGATTTACCTATCGCTATAGGGATTTTAGCTGCTTCCAATCAAATACCAGCAGATGCTTTAGCTGCTTTTGAATTTTCTGGTGAATTAGCATTATCGGGGGCGCTACGCTCTATTCAGGCCGCATTACCGATTGCTTTAGGCACGCGTAAAACGAATAGAACCTTAATTTTGCCTACCAAAAATGCACGCGAAGCAACCCTCCCTGGCGACAATAGTGTTTTGCCTGCAAAACATCTTTTAGAAGTATGCGATCACTTAACAGGGAAAAAACTTATACCCCCTTATTCTAGTCAACACACCATTCAAGATATAGTATGCAAATCGGATGTTGACTTGCATGATGTTAAAGGCCAACCTCAAGCAAAACGCGCTTTAGAAATCACGGCAGCTGGAGGGCATAGTTTATTAATGGTAGGCCCACCTGGAACCGGGAAAACTATGCTAGCAACCCGTTTACCGGGTCTCTTACCTCCTTTATCTATTGAAGAAGCACTAGAAATTTCTGCTATTCGCTCTATAAGTCATACTAAATTATCTTTTAAAAATTGGGGGATGCGTCCTTTTAGAGCCCCTCATCATACAGCTTCAAGTGCAGCACTGGTAGGTGGCGGTTCTAATCCTCGCCCTGGAGAAATTTCACTCGCTCATCATGGGGTTTTATTTTTAGATGAATTACCAGAGTTTGATAGGAAAGTATTAGAGGTACTGCGCGAGCCATTAGAATCGGGTAATATTGTAATTTCGCGTGCCATGCGTCAAGCTGAATTTCCGGCCCGTTTTCAGTTAATTGCTGCCATGAACCCGTGCCCTTGTGGTTATTTAGGGGCTATCCCTGCAAAATGTAGCTGTAGCGGTGAGCAGATAAAAAAATATCGTGCCAGGCTCTCTGGCCCCTTATTAGATCGCATCGATATGCATATCGAGGTTCCCTTGCTACCTACAGCCATGTTAACGCAAATCCAAAATAGAGAAGCTGAATCGAGCCATACCGTACGCCAACGCATCATGCAAGCCTATGCGGTACAAATTGCTCGTTCTAATAAAACTAATGCAAAACTTAGCAATAAAGAATTGGAAAGCGTGTGCCAATTAGAACCCCGAGGTCAAGCATTAATGAAAACCGCTATGGATAAATTAGGTTTATCAGCACGCTCTTACCATAGAATATTACGAGTAGCACGCACCATTGCCGATTTACAGGATAGTAAATCAGTGCAGGCTTCTCATTTAAGCGAGGCATTATCCTACAGAAAAATGGATAGAACAGAACATGCCCTAGCTTAGTTTTTTTATAGTTATTATAGTGGATTTAGCAGTTTTTAAACCACAGGGAATTACACCTAAGCTAGGCATTTCAGGAAAAATAGACTATACTCCGAGAATGGCGGACAATTTCGGAGTATAGTCTATAAATGGTTTTTAAGGCACGATTAATTCAACTAAATCTAAAACACAGCTTTTTCCTGTTTGGCCCTAGAAATACTGGGAAAAGCAGTTTACTGACACACACTTATAGCAAAAAAAATTGTTTTTGGATTGATTTATTAAATCCATTAGAAGAAGAAAAATATTTTAAAGATCCCTCATTATTAAGCCATGAAGTCTTAGCATTAGAAAAAAAAATAAAATTTGTTGTGATTGATGAAATTCAAAAGTTACCAAAATTATTAGATTTAGTTCATTATTTAATTGAAAAAACAGATAAAATTTTTATTCTAACGGGTTCAAGTGCTAAAAAACTAAAATATGGTGGCGCTAATTTATTGGCAGGTCGTGCATTTGTGTATCATTTGTACCCATTAAGTACATTTGAAATAGGCAAGGATTTCAATATAGAGGAAGCATTAGCATGGGGTACTCTACCCGCTGTTCTTTATAAAATGCAAACTATTGATGAAAAAATTGCTTTTTTGCAAGCCTATACACAAACCTATTTAAAAGAAGAAATATGGGTTGAGCAATTTGTTAGAAAAATGGCCCCTTTTAGAAGATTTCTAGAAGTCTCTGCGCAATCTAATGGACACATTATTAATTTTTCCAAACTGGCCAAAGATGTCGGCGTAGATGATAAAACGATTAAACAATATTTTAGCGTGTTAGAAGATACCTTGATGGGATTTTTTTTAGAGCCATTTCATAGCTCAGTGCGAAAACGTTTGAGTTTAAAGCCAAAATTTTATTTTTTTGATACGGGTGTTTGCCGAGCACTGACTAGAACACTATCCGTACCTTTAATAAAATCAACCAGTTATTATGGTTGCGTATTTGAACATTTTATTATTTTAGAATGTGTACGTCTTGCCAGTTATTTTTACCCCGAATATCGGTTTTCGTATTTAAAAACTCGAGATGATGTGGAAATTGATTTAATTGTAGAACGACCAGACCAAAGATTACTCTGTATTGAAATAAAAAGCGCTAGTTCTGTTTCTGCACAAAAGCTTAATGCTTTTAGTAAATTAGCTGAAAATTTAGGCGAGGTAGAAGCTATATGTTTATCACAGCAAGTTCGGGCGTCAAAAATAGATAATATTCAAGTATTTCCCTGGCAACAAGGGCTAAAAAGATTTTTTATGAAAAAAAATGAGAACAAAAACACAGAAAAATAGATAGAACAGAACATACCCTAGCTTAGTTTTTAGCAGTTATCGTAGTTGATTTAACAGCTTTTAAACCAAATAATTTAGAGACAAAAACTACTATAGCTCCATTTCCTAAAACATTGGTTGCTGTAAAAAAAGGATCGAACAAAATATATAGGGTAGTAATTAAAGCAGACATTTGAGAATTAAAACCTAAAAATTGCTCTAAAATAGGCACCATCACAATTATCCCCCCTCCAGGAATGGCTGCCACCGAAAATTTAGCTAACACAAAATAAAGCGCAAAATGCAAATAGGTAGCAAAACTTGGAAAAGGTATGCTTGATGCAAGTAAAATAGCAATTGCCATAAAAGGTATACATATACTATCCCCTACTAAATGAACATTTACCACGGCAGGAACTAAGGCTTTTGTTAAATTTTCATCGGTAGTATTTTTTTGTGCGGCGACTAAAGAGGCTGGTAAAGCCGCTATACTTGACATCGTGGTAAAACCTAAAATTCCTGCAGGTAAAACATTTTTAAGATAATTAATAAAAGTGCTTATACGCCCTCCACTTAATACTAAATATAATAGCATTATATATCCTAGACAGGTCGTGAGCATCAACAGTAATATAGGACCGTAGGTTTTTAGGCAGGGTATTAGCTGTCCCTCTGCTTGCATTTTTACCATAAATCCTAATACAAACAAGGGCAACAAAGGAACAAATACTTTTTCCAAAGAATACTTAACTGTATATTTCAAAATATTATTTATGCTAACAGCATACCCCCTATTATATTTTGGAATAAATGTACCTAATAATAAACCACTTATTAATGCATAATTATTAGGAAGCCATATCGGCAAATGGAGTTCCCACAAGGGCTTTAAAAGCTGCTCTTCTATTAAAAAAGCGGTTGGAAAAACCACCCCCCGCAAAGTGCAAAAGGCACTTAGATAAGCAATGAGTGTAGATATAAAATTTGATGTGCAAATCAGCAAAAATAAACTAACAATAAAAAACAATTTTTTACCTTCTTGCTTTAACATATAATTAAACATCCCACTCATAATAATAAGCGGCATTACAAAGACTAAAAGTGCTTTTAAAGATAAACTTAAAGCATATAAGAATGATTGCGTATTACTACTTAAGTTATGGCCAAATAATATGACCATGACTATAACTAACAATAGTTGAATACTTAGGTTGACTTTGAATGTAGGTAGTACCATCCATTTATCCTTTTTAGACCTGCCCAAAAGTTTATTTATTTTTGATGTAAATAATTTCATATAACTTTGAAATTTAAGTTTAAATAATAACTTGGGTTATTCAAGAAAGCTAGGTAAAACATTATTTTATTTTACAATTTACATCCGAAACTGATTAGAAATTTTACCTATCTTCTAAATATCGATTGATTACATTATCTTAAGTTACTAAACAAACTGTTATAAAGATTTGAAAAATACTTCAAGTTCTATATTATTACCACATGCAAATTTTAAACGCCCCCCAACAACAAGCTGTGGAATATATATCAGGTCCTTTAATTGTATTAGCAGGCGCAGGAACGGGTAAAACCCGGGTAATTACTCATAAAATTGAGCATCTCATTACCCACTGTAATATAAAGCCCGCACATATCACCGCCCTTACTTTTACCAATAAAGCGGCCCGCGAAATGAATGAGCGGGTAAGTAAGACTTTAGGTAGCAAACATACTCGTGGGTTAACCGTTTCTACTTTTCATAACTTAGGCCTAAAATTTATCAAAACGGAGCATAAAAGTTTAGGGTTTAAGGCAGGTTTAAGTATTTTTGACCAGGAAGATTCATTAAACTTAATAAGTGAATTATCACATAAATCCCTTGGCGAGTTAGAAAAAGAACAATTACAACTATTATTAAGCCTTATATCTCGTTTTAAAAATGCGGGTCTTTCTCCCGATAGTGCTTTACAACAAGTAGGGAATCCTAATGAAGAAATGGCTGCACGTTTATATTTTCATTATCAAAGACAATTAAAAGCTTATAACGCCGTAGATTTTGACGACTTAATTTTGCTCCCCCTGCAACATTTACAAGCTAATCCTGACATAAAAGAAAAATGGCAAAATAAAATTCGTTATTTATTAGTAGATGAATATCAAGATACTAACATGAGTCAATACGAATTAATTAAAACTTTATGTTACCCACGTGGTGCTTTAACGGTGGTCGGGGACGATCATCAATCCGTATATTCATGGCGTGGTGCGTGTTCTGAAAATTTAACACAACTAAAAAATGATTTTCATAATGTTGCCGTAATAAAATTAGAGCAAAACTACCGTTCTACTCGTACTATTTTACAGGCAGCTAATCAATTAATTAGCAACAACCGTATTGCCTTCGAAAAGAATTTATGGAGCAATTTTCATAGTAATGAGCCTATTCGCGTCATTGTAGCGCTACATGATGAAGATGAGGCCCAGCGCATTATTACTCATATTTTAAGTCATAAATTTCAACATCGAACGTTGTACAGTGATTATGCTATTTTGTATAGAAGTAATCATCAATCCAGAGTGATAGAAAAAGCGTTACGAGAACATCACATACCTTACCATTTAAGTGGTGGCACTTCTTTTTTTGCTCGCAGCGAAATAAAAGATATTATTTGTTATCTAAAAATACTAGTTAATCCCGATGATGATGCGGCTTTTATACGAATAGCAAATACCCCCAAAAGAGAAATAGGCCCGGCAACTTTAGAAAAATTAAGTAATTATGCAGACTCAAGAGGTATAAATCTTTTTGCTGCAAGCTTTGAAATGGGATTAGAGCAAACCCTACAAGGTAAAGCCTTAGAAAGATTACAGCACTTTACTGAATGGCTTTCTCTTATCCAAGATAATGCCATGCGGGGTGATACGATGGCGGTTATTCTAGATATGCTAAAAACTATTCAATATGACACTTGGATTTTAGAAACCTCGATGAACCCTAAAGCTGCAGAAAAAAAACAAAAAAACGTGCAAGATTTATTAGCCTGGATAGCACGCCTTTTGGAAAATGAACAAGGGGAAACTAAAAGCCTAACTGAAGTGGTGAATACTTTGCAATTAATGGATATTTTAGACAGAAATGAAGAAGAAAATAAAGCCAATGCAGTACAGTTGATGACTTTACACGCCGCAAAAGGATTGGAATTTCCTCATGTTTTTATTACCGGTTTGGAAGAGGATATTTTACCCCATAAAAACAGTATTGAAACTGATGGTATAGAAGAAGAACGACGCTTAGCCTATGTGGGTATAACCCGAGCCAAACAAAGCCTTACTTTATCGCTTGCCAAACAGCGCAAAAAATATAATGAAATTATAGATACGATTCCTAGTCGATTTTTAGAAGAATTACCTAAAGAGGATTTACGCTATGAGGGGATTGAAAAAGTAACTACTCCAGAAAGTCGAGCACAACACAGTAAAATCCACTTAAATGCAATTCGGGCACTTTTAGATCCCACCAGCAATTAATTAATGCTTATAAATTATTTAACAGCCGACAGTATGTAGTCGATGGCTTTACAAATATCTTCTTCCATACAGCTAGTGCAAGTGCCTTTTGACGGCATAGCCTTAAAAAACCTTTTAGGGCATGGGGATGCAATAACTCAAGGCCTTGGGCTTTGTGTTTTTCCCAAGCGTTTTTATCTCCAAATTTTGGTGCCCCTGCACATGGGTTAAGAGGGTTTGCCTTCTAATTTCTTTAGCACAGGTTGGACACCAATCGCCTTTATTGATTAGTGACTGTCACCTCCCAACTGTGATTAAACTCTCAAGTATCCCCTCATTTTTTTAAATCATCTTCAATAAAAATAATAAAACTCATTGTTTTGAAAAATTATTATTTACAAAAATATCAAAATGAGTATAATGCGTAACTTACTTGGCTGCTTAAGTTGTGAGATCCTTCTTGTATCTTAACATCAACCAGTAAAACTGGTTAAAATGCTCGAGGGCACTTGAGTAAAGGGTAAATACGCCGAGGTCCTTCTTAAGCTTTTAAGCTTGTTTGGTAGATTATGCGATTTACCCTTACCTTTGTTTATATAGATCGGACGATATCTTGTATCTCTAAATCTAAAGCTTGTGTTACAAGCTAAGTGATTATAAAGGGAGCCTTCTGCGCAAGTTGCGGGTAAATATTTTTTTGATCTGTGCAGCGTCTATCTTAGAATTAACAACTGGATAGATTGTATTTTATTCGATAAGCAAAGTCACTTTTACGCACGTCGGAAGTTGGGAAATACACTTAAATGCAATTCGGGCACTTTTAGATACTACTAGCAGTTAATTCATGTTATTAATTATTTAACAGCCGACAGCATATAGTCGATGGCTTTAAAAATATCTTCTTCCGAACAGCTAGTGCAGGTGCCTTTCGACGGCATAGCCTTAAAGCCTTTTAGAGCATGGGTATGCAATAACTCAAGGCCTTGGGCTTTGCGTTTTTCCCAAGCATTTTTATCGCCAAATTTTGGTGCGCCTGCCAGACCCGATTCATGACAAGTATGGCAAACTTTTTCATAGATTAATTGCCCAGGATGAGTAATTACTTTTACTGTTAAAGGTTGATTGCTCGCGCCTTCTACATCCACTCTACCTAGGGGTTGGAGTCTTTCAATTATCTTTTCAGGGTTTAAGGACCCACTTAAGGCAGCATTGCATGGCAAGGTAAAAATAATACTTAAAAGTATACTGGTCAGAATAGCAAACCTTAACATTATGCAACACTCCCTTTACTGCCTCTAGACATTAATCAAACAACTATAATATAGTACCATAACTACCATTTTTCTAAATTATTACTGTGAAAGACTTAAATTTTATGCAATGCACTCAATCTTTCTTAACTATAAACGAATTACCTCAAGCTATTCATTTATTACAACAAGGCAAACTAGTTGCCTTTCCAACTGAAACTGTTTATGGCTTAGGAGCCGATGCTAACAACCCCTTGGCAGTTCAAGCAGTATTTACCGCTAAAGCTCGTCCCAGCACCCATCCTTTGATTATACACATACCTAATGTTGCTGCAATCTCCAATTGGGCAGTTGAAATTTCAGATACGGTAATGGAATTATGTGAGCATTTTTGGCCTGGGCCTTTAACGGTCATTTTAAAAAAAGCAAAACATGTTTTACCATTGGTCGCAGCAGGGCAGGATACAGTGGCGTTACGAGTGCCGAATCATCCCATAACCCTTGCCTTACTTAAAGATTTTGCGGGCGGTTTAGTAGGACCTTCGGCTAATCGTTTTGGTCGCATAAGCCCCACCTGTGCTATAGATGTCGCCACTGAATTAGGCGACCAAGTGCATGCCATCTTAGATGGAGGGCGATGCCAAATAGGTATAGAATCTACCATCGTCTTAGTACAAGAAAACAAAATACATTTGTTACGACAAGGCTCTATCACTGCAACCGAGATTGAAGCACAGCTACATAAACCAGTCGAGTGGCTAGAAAAACCAAATGTACGTGCTCCCGGGATGGCTTTAAGCCATTATGCACCTAGACACCCAGTACGCTTAGTAGCAACTTCCGATTTATTATTTACCATCCAACAATTACTCACTAAAGGCCTACAACTATCTGTTTTAAGCTTTCAAGCACAGCCTACAGCATTCGATTTGCCATGGGAGCAGATGAGTGCTGATCCTAAAGTTTATGCTTATAATTTGTATGCCTCCTTAAGAAATGCAGATGCTAGCACATGCGACTACATCATAGTAGAGCAAACGCCTACTGATGAAAATTGGTATGCTATCCAAGATCGCTTGCAACGGGCTGCGGCATTATAAAATTTAATTAAAATATTTTGGAAAAAGCATTTAGTTTTTACAAAAACTTCCCTTACACAATAAATACGTACTTGAATGCTTAAAAGTATATTCTGCAACTATCATCCCATATTTAGAGTCAGGTTTGTGCACCAGTACATACCCTTCTTCAAAAGGTAGAGGCAGCCGTGTTATAGCTTTTTTTGGTAAGCGTAAAGTATTTATCCACGCTGCTATACTTAAGCCTTTTGCCGAATCATCTTCTATATATAATGGCTTATCTTTACTAATACTTAATACCTGATGAGCAATATTTTTAAATCTTTTGGCTTGCCAAGGGTCGATATAAAATATATAAGCACTAAAAATAAAATTAATACCCAAAGCAAGCCATGCTCCATAAAAAATAATTTTTTTATTGCTTACCATGTGCTCTAGGCAAAGCGCTAAAATTATTGCAAACCATGGATACAATGGCTGTAAATATCGTATGTGACTTTCTGGTGCAATCCAATAGGGTAAGAGATTTATTGTTAAAATAAAAAATATAATTTTATAGGGCCTTATCTTGCTAACCAGGCCCGTAAAAGTTATTTTACTTTTATATAAAAAAAATAAAACTATGCCACTAAAAGGCATAAATCGCAGAATAAAATCTATGGGAAAATTAAAAATTTTAAATAGATAGCTTGTTACCGTTAATAAGCCCATTCGATTGGTAATATCTGCCAGCATTCCATTCGATTGTAAATCCGCATGTGCGTTTAAGTGATGAATTACAGGTACTAAGAAAAATAAGGCGTGTAGAGCTAAAACTGTAGGCTGTAATAAAAATTTTCTATAAGGTTTATGCAATAAAAGACAGATCCCCACCACTATGTAAAATATATAGGCTGTTAGCGCTTTAGTATAAAAAGCGCACGTAATACAAACAAGTGAAATCAAAAGATAATATAGGTTTTGTTTTTTAGCACTTAGCCACAACAATAAACAACTAGTAAATATAAAAAATGAAAATAAAGGATCAGCATAAGCAAGCCAAGCACGACGCAATAACATATCCAATGAACCCAGATAAATGAATGCCGCATTCTTACTCAAATTTTGATTATTAAATAGTTGCTTAGTCCCCCAAACAATTACTGCAGCGGTAGCAAGACTGGAGCTAATAGCCACTAAGCGTGCTGCTAATAAATTATTTTCAAAGCCTAATAACTGGCATAAAGGGATAATAAACCAATTCAATAAAGGAGGACGCTGATAGTTACCTCCATATAAAAGGGGAGTAAACCAATGCTGGGCTTGCCACATTTCTAAAGAAGAGATAGTGTATACAGCCTCTTCCCCCGTGTAAGGGTAAAATAAAGCTGGAATATAACTTGCTACGACAGCAATAAATAGTAAACGATAAGGGTACTGAGCCATGATTTTATGCATCTATATTTTGCCTTTTAAGTTTTACAACTTGATTTTCTATTTAGATTGTAACTTCTTTTTAGCCTAAGGCATAATATAAGTTTACATAAAATTTTTTTGGATATCGTACTATGTTAACTCCCCCTGCTGCTTTGCTTTCTATCGTGATCCCTGCTTTTAATGAGCAAGAAGTATTAAGAATGTTTCATAAACGATTAAGTTCAGTTTTACAAACCCTACCCTTTGCTTGGGAAGCCATTTATGTAAACGATGGCAGTACAGATAATACCTTATTTATTTTACAAGAATTAAAAAAACAAGATGAACATATTAGTATTATTGATTTAAGTCGTAATTTTGGTAAAGAACTTGCCCTTACTGCAGGCCTTGATCATGCAGAAGGAGAGGCAACCATCATTATAGATGCGGATTTACAAGATCCACCAGAATTGATACCACTTTTAATTAAGGAATGGCAGCAAGGCTTTGATGTAGTGTATGCAACCCGCACGTCCAGAGCCGGAGAAACTTGGTTTAAAAAATTGACGGCACATTATTTTTACCGACTTATTGCCCATTTAAGTGCAGTCCCCATACCTCGGGACACTGGGGATTTTAGATTACTTTCCAAAAGAGCACTTATTGCAGTTAGACAATTGCGCGAGCAACATAGGTTTATGAAGGGTTTATTTAGCTGGATTGGTTACCCACAAAAAGGCGTGCCTTACCAACGAGATGCCCGTTTTGCGGGACATACTAAATGGAATTATTGGAAATTATGGAATTTTGCGCTAGAAGGTATTACTTCGTTTAGCATCGCCCCCCTTAAATGGGCTACTTATCTAGGATTTCTTACAGCATTTAGTGCGTTTTTAGCTGCAGTTTTTATTATTTATAAAACGCTCATATATGGTGAATCTGTACAAGGGTACCCTTCTTTAATGGTTACTATTCTTTTTTTTGGTGGCTTGCAATTAGTCACTTTAGGAATTATTGGAGAATATTTAGGCCGTATGTTTGATGAAAATAAAAAACGCCCTTTATATTTGCTGAAAAATATTGAGCGCTCAGCTTATAAAAAATAATAGAGAATTACTGTTTATAAAGAAGAGCAGCGTTCCCTTTCTTTTTATAATCAATGCCAGTTTTTAACAGAATGGCGGGCCCTTGATGAAAAATTAGCTGCAGTAAATGCACAGTCAGAGCAGGTTACTTTAAAACGTTTAAGCGTTGCCTTTCAAGCTTTTTTTAGACGAGTTAAAAAGGGAGAAACTCCAGGCTTTCCTCGATTTAAATCCTTTCAGCGATTTTCAGGCTGGGGTTATAAAACGCATGGAGATGGTTGGAAGCTATTAGCTGGCAAAGAAATGAAGCACGGTAAAGTGCGTTTAAGCGGTATAGGTAATATCCCCCTGCGGGGAAAAGCGAGGACGCTTGGAATTCCTAAGACTGCTGAAGTATTACATAAAG
>Ga0302301_1000631_pt1 | contig 13993 bp, 8 predicted proteins | sample III_Palsa_E1_2_FD_194544 | JGI IMG/M metagenome (GOLD analysis project Ga0302301, IMG submission 194544) | Peat permafrost microbial communities from Stordalen Mire near Abisko, Sweden - III_Palsa_E1_2 | ecosystem: Environmental > Terrestrial > Soil > Palsa > Peat permafrost | place: Sweden... | reverse complement strand
AATTTTGCTCATTGATAGGCATAATGGTATTACGCTTTTCATCATTAGCAGCATGCAAGCTTAAGGCAAGATTAAATTTCACCTGGTCGTCGCCCAATTTCTTGATCATTTTGGCGATCCCTGCGGTTGATACCGTGATTCTTTTGGCTGCCATGTTCAAACCATCTTCAGATGTGATCTTTTCTATCGAATCCATCACATTCTTATAGTTTAGCAAAGGTTCACCCATGCCCATGTACACAATATTGCTTAACGGGATGCCGTAATTTTCCTGGGCTTGCTGACTGATCAGCACTACCTGATCATAAATTTCATCGGGATTTAGGTTACGTTTACGCTCCATATATCCTGTAGCACAAAATTTACATGTAAGGCTGCAACCCACCTGAGATGATACACAGGCCGTCATTCGGCCCGGCGTTGGGATTAAAACGCCTTCAATAAGATGCGCATCATGTAAAATAAAAGAATTTTTTATAGTTTTATCAGCACTAAACTGTGAATTATTGATTTTAACATTGTTAATCACAAAATTCTCGTTCAGCTTAGTACGTAGTTCCTTTGAAATGTTGCTCATGTCATCAAAAGAAAAACATGATTTTTTCCAAAGCCACTCGTAAACCTGTTTAGCTCTAAAAGCCTTTTCGCCCATGCGCGTAAAGTGCTCTTGCAGTGCCTGCAGGCTTAAATTACGGATGTCTGTTTTTTCTTTTATTATGTTCACTTTTGCAAAGGTACTCAATTTAAAAAAGAGTAGCTTTTTTTAAAATCTTCTTTTTGTCAAATTAAAAAACAATAACTTAAAGTTAATTGTACTCATTTGATAAATCGGTAATGTTTTTAGGAAAAGAGTTTTATGCAGATGCTTAGTTTTTTACAATGAAAAGTTTTACAGCCGATTACGTTTTTCCAGTTTATGCCGATCCGATCAAGAATGGAGTTGTTACAGTTGATGATAGTGGGAAGATCATCTCCGTCTCCGATAAACCCTTAGATAATAGCCCTCCTCCCGAAAAGCTCAGCGGAATCATTTGCCCCGGTTTTGTAAATACCCATTGCCACCTCGAACTTTCGCATATGTTGGGTATGATACCAACCAGAACGGGGTTGGTTGAATTTATAAAAACCATCACCAAAAACCGTGGCACCGATACAGGGCTTGTTACCGCTGCCGCCGAAAAATCCGATCATGACATGTATGAGAACGGTATTGTTGCCGTAGGCGATATCTCGAACAACAATAGCACCATAGCTATCAAAGCTAAAAGCAAGTTGTATTACCATACTTTTGTAGAGATATTCGGATTTTTGCCTGATAGGGCCGATGCGCTTTTTGAGCATGCGTTGGCATTAAAGGATGAATTTAAACCGCAATCCGTTTCAATTACCCCGCACGCGCCGTATTCGGTGTCAAAAGAGCTTTTCAGGCTGATCAAAAAATATGCGGACACACATGATAACCTGCTGAGCATCCATAACCAGGAATGTGAGGATGAAAATAAATTCTTCCGCTATAAATTAGGGAAGTTTACCGAGCTGTATGATTACTTCGGCATGGATATCAGCCATTTTAAGCCGCAGGCCCGCAATTCGATGCAATCCATTATTCCCTTGCTGACTAACAAGCAGGAGATATTAATGGTGCATAACACCTGCACCAATTTAAAGGATATTTACTTCCTTAAACGTTTCGACCGTAAAATAAACTGGTGCTTTTGCCCCAATGCCAATCTATATATCGAACATAAATTACCTAAGATAAATCTATTTGTAGATCAAGGCTTTAACATCACTTTAGGCACCGATAGCCTTGCTTCAAACCAAGGCTTAAGTATTTTGAGCGAGATGCAAACCATCCAGCATAAATTCCCTACAATTTCAACCGCCAAACTGATGGAATGGGCTACCATAAACGGTGCCGGGTTTTTAGGTATCGACAAACAAAAAGGAACGCTTGAAGTTGGTAAAACCCCGGGATTGAACTTAATTAGCGGAGTTAACGACACGCAGCTAACGCCGGAATCGAAGGTAAAACGCTTAATTTAATATAACTACATACGTTAGGATCGATCAGGGCAATCGGCAAAAAAGGTTTTTATAGCGATGAAACCTGCTTTTTCCGGCACCCTATTTTAGCCCCTTTAACTTAGCACCTGAACGTACCCGAACAGCACCGAAACATACCGAAACACACCTAAACATACCCGAACACACCGGTACAAACCCAAACATGTAAGTGTTAGATAATCAGAAATATATAGTTTAAAGCTTGTTTCAGCAGTGAAACATTGCGAATTTGTAATGTGTTGATTTACAATAAGGTTCGTCAATCTTGTTTCAGGCCGTGAAACAACCGGATGTTTAGGCACCTGTAGTTACATGAGCCTGCTAATATTTATTACACTAAGCCCATCTATTTTAACAATAAAATAACTTACTTTGTAAGTTAAAACAGAGTTTACATGGCAATGCAGGTACCCGCCGGAAATTTACTTCAAAATATAAACTATCCATCTGATCTAAAGCAACTTACCGAAGATCAACTGGAGCAGGTTTGCCAGGAGCTGCGCCAATATATTATTGATGTGGTATCGGTAAACGGCGGCCATTTTGCCGCGAGTTTAGGCGTTGTTGAATTAACCGTTGCCCTGCAATATGTTTTAAACACCCCTTACGACCAGTTGGTTTGGGATGTAGGCCACCAGGCTTACGGCCATAAAATACTAACCGGCCGTCGCGATCAGTTTCATACCAACCGTATCCACGGCGGCCTCAGCGGCTTCCCAAAACGTTCAGAAAGTATATATGATGCCTTTGGGGTTGGCCACTCTTCTACCTCTATTTCGGTAGCGTTGGGCATGGCCGTGGCGTCGCAATATAAAGGCGAAACCGACCGCCAGCACGTAGCCGTAATTGGCGATGGCTCCATGACCGCAGGTATCGCTTTTGAGGCCTTGAACCATGCCGGTATCGAGAATTCGAACTTGTTGGTTATCCTGAATGATAACAACATGGCGATTGACCCTAACGTGGGCGCTTTGAAGGAATATTTGACCGATATCACCACCTCAAAACCTTACAACCGTTTTAGGGATGATATTGCCGGTGTGCTGGCAAAGATCTCTGCAATGGGGCCCGATGCGTTTAAGATCGCTAAGAAAATAGAGAAAAGCATTAAAGGCACTTTACTTAAACGCAGTAACTTTTTTGAGGCCTTGCAGTTTAGGTATTTTGGGCCGATAGACGGGCATGATGTAACGCACTTAGTTAAAGTGCTGAATGATTTGCGCGACATCCCCGGACCAAAACTTTTGCATTGCGTTACCACCAAAGGTAAAGGCTATGCTTTAGCCGAAAAAGACCAGACCAAATGGCATGCTCCCGGCTTGTTTGACAAGATAACCGGCGAAATCAAAAAAACTAAATATGATAAACCGCAACCGCCTAAATACCAGGATGTGTTCGGCCATACCATTATAGAACTTGCCGAGCAGAACGCTAAGATAATGGGTATTACCCCGGCAATGCCATCAGGCTGTTCATTAAACCTGATGATGAAGGCCATGCCTAACCGTGCATTCGACGTAGGTATTGCCGAGCAGCACGCGGTAACTTTTTCTGCGGGATTAGCTACACAAGGGTTAATTCCTTTCTGTAATATCTATTCCAGCTTTATGCAACGTGCATACGACCAGGTGATACATGACGTTGCCATACAAAAACTAAATGTTGTTTTCTGTCTTGATCGTGCAGGTTTAGCTGGTGCCGATGGTGCAACTCACCACGGTGCTTATGATTTGGCATACATGCGCTGTATCCCGAACATGACGATTTCTGCCCCGATGAATGAGGAAGAACTGCGTAACCTGATGTTCACCGCGCAACAGGATGATATGGGTCCGTTTGTGATCCGTTACCCGCGCGGCAATGGTGTGATGGTTGATTGGCAACGCCCGATGAAGGCTATCCCGGTTGGCAAAGGCCGTAAAATTTGTGATGGCGAGGAGATCGCGATATTATCGATCGGTGCTATCGGCAACGAGGTTGTAAAAGCAACAGAAAGCCTGAATGCGGATGGTTATAGCCCTGCGCATTATGATCTTCGTTTTGTAAAACCTTTGGATGAAGCTTTGTTACACGATGTTTTCAAGAAATTTAATAAAGTAATTACCGTTGAGGATGGTTGCCTTGAAGGTGGTATGGGCAGCGCGATATTGGAATTTATGGCTGATAATAAATACAAAGCAGATGTTATCCGCTTAGGTATCCCGGATCATGTTGTGGAGCACGGCGAACAACCCGAACTTTGGGCCGAATGCGGCTACGATGCCCCATCAATTGCCGCGCAGGTAAAAGCGATGATGGGCAAACGCAACGCGCATATTATAGCTTCGTAAATGTGCAGATGAACTTCTTAATGTGCAGATGCGTGGATATGCAGATGTGCGAATATGCAGATGAGCTTCAATGCACGCTTTTTAGCTTATCATTCGCACATTAAATCAATCATTTGCACATCCGCACATCTGCATATTCGCACATCAATCATTCAATCATTCAAAATAATTAAGCGTGGTATAACCGCCTTTTTTTAGATAATCATCTTTCTTAACTAAATGCAGGTCTGATTTTACCATATCGCTTACCAAAGCCTGCAGATCATACTTAGGCTGCCAGCCCAGTTTTAGTTTTGCTTTGGATGGATCGCCGATCAGCAGGTCGACTTCAGTAGGTCTGAAATATTTAGGGTCTACTTTTACAACGGTTTGTCCAAATCGCAAAGCATCAGCATTTAAGCCTAATTCTTTGATCTTGTCTTCATCGATATCAATAATAACACCCTTTTCATTTTGGTTTCTGCCACTAAATTCAACCTCGATACCTAGCTCGTTAAAGGCCATCTTTACAAATTCCCTAACCGTTGTGGTTATTCCGGTAGCAATTACAAAATCTTCGGCTTTGTCTTGTTGCAGCATCAGCCACATGGCTTCAATATAGTCCTTAGCATGGCCCCAATCCCGCTGCGCGGAAAGATTACCCAGGTACAAAACATCTTGTAAACCCAACGCTATTTTTGATACCGCACGGGTAATTTTGCGGGTAACAAAAGTTTCGCCGCGCACCGGGCTTTCGTGATTAAACAGGATACCGTTGCAGGCATACATATTATAGGCTTCGCGATAGTTTACGGTGATCCAATACCCATACATCTTAGCCGCCGCATACGGCGACCGCGGGTAAAACGGCGTAGTTTCGCTTTGCGGCACCGCCTGCACCAAACCATAAAGTTCGGATGTTGATGCCTGGTAGATACGTGTTTTGTTGGTTAAACCTAATATTCGTACTGCTTCTAAAATCCGCAGCACGCCAATTCCATCGGCATTGGCAGTATATTCCGGGGTATCAAAGCTCACCATTACATGGCTTTGCGCGGCAAGGTTATAAATCTCATCCGGCTGAACTTCCTGAATGATCCTGATCAAATTGGTGGAATCCGTCAGATCGCCATAATGAAGCTTAAATTTCACATGCGGTTCATGCGGGTCGTGGTACAAATGATCTATCCTATCCGTATTAAATGATGAAGCCCTGCGTTTGATGCCATGCACTATGTAACCTTTCTTCAGCAAAAACTCAGCTAAGTAAGCCCCATCCTGCCCGGTAATACCTGTTATCAGCGCTGTTTTCATCATAAATTAAGCCTTATACAGTACAATATTATTAATTAAAATCGTAGAGACAGGTGCGATACAAAAGATATTTATTGCAAATTCAATAATAATTATTGTAACACCTATGTGACGATATTAATTTTTAAGCTATTTTTATATCTTCAAAATTAAACTTAAATCTTAGTCATTTACCTTTGATATGGTTTTAAAAGGAATTGCAAATTTGATTACATCTTACGCAAACCCCGATAAATGGTATTGGCTATCTTACCAATTCACTAAGCAATACGCTAAACTGAAACCCTTACCTGATAACAACTTAACTAAAATAAACAGGGCCATTAAGCTAGATGCATTATTATGGTTACTGTCAGAAACAGGGCAGCAATTTCCAATACCGGTAAAAATTAATGGGCTTGAATTGTTTAATAAACCAAGGCCTAACGGCTTAATATTGTGTTCGGCACATATGCCGTTGTTACCTGTTGCATTACGAACTTTGGTTGAAAACGAAATTAAGCTGGACGCATTAATTATAAAGCCAATAGTAAAAGACAACCGCTATCCACTTTTTGGAATAAATTACGGCATCCCGGTTATTAATAATAGCCCAAGTGTGTTACTAAAAGCCAAAACCGTGTTAAAAAACAGTGGAATTGTTATTGCGTTAGCAGATGAAGATACCGGCTACAAAAAATTTTCACCCAATATATTCCATTTAGCCCAAAAACTTCAATCAGATATGATCTACTTTTTCTCCGAGTTAAAGCCAGATGGGACTATTGAAGTATCTTTTCATGAAGCACCTAAGATAGCTAACGAGGACGGCGACCTGGCAAAACTTAGGATAAGCACATTAAATGATTACCGCAACAAGATTTTCAATATTCAACAAAACTTTGTTATTGAACACATTTGTTAAAATATCGCCTCTGCAATCTTCTTAGTTGGGCCGGCATTACTCATGGTATAAAAATGGAGTACAGGCACACCAAATTTTATTAGCTCGCGGCATTGGTTTATCGTCCATTCCAACCCGATTTCTTTTACCTCTTTTTCAGATTTAGCGGTGGTTATCGCATCGCTCAAATCTTCCGGCATATCGATATGGAATGTTTTAGATAAGCCAACCAATTGCTTTGACCCGGTTATCGGTTTTAAACCCGGAATGATCGGCACATTGATCCCATTGGCGCGGCAGTTATTTACAAAATCGAAATACTTTTGATTATCGAAAAACATTTGGGTAACGATGAATTTTGCGCCCATATCCACCTTTTGTTTCAGGTATTTAAAGTCGGATTTCATGTTCGGTGCCTCGAAATGCTTTTCGGGGTAACCGGCAATGCCTATGCAGAAATCAGTTTTAAGGTTTTCGTCGCTATGATCGTGCAGGTAAATGCCATTATTCATATTTACCACTTGCTCCAGCAAATCGGTAGCATAGTGGTGCCCGTTAGGTGTTGGCACAAAAGATGCGTCACCACGCCTTGCGTCACCACGCAAAACAAGCACGTTTTCGATGCCCAAAAACTGAAGATCAAACAAACCATTCTCGGTTTCGTCCTTGGTAAAGCCACCGCACAACAAATGCGGAACGGTATCAACCTTATATTTATTCATGATAGCCGCGCAAATGGCGATTGTACCGGGGCGCTTACGGTAACTTAATTTCTCCAGCAAACCATTCTCATGTTCTTTATAAATAAAATCCTCACGCAGCGAAGTAACATCAATAAACGGCGGTTTAAACTCCATCAACGGGTCAATCGCATCATAAATACCTTGTATACTCTGCCCCTTTAAAGGCGGTATCAGTTCGAAGGAGAATAAGGTTTTGCCGTTGGCGTTATTGATGTGGTCGGTGATTTTCATTTTTTAGCGTTGCGATTTTTTATTTTACCGTCATTGCGAGGAGTGAACAACGTGGCAATCCCCAATGTACAGGGCGAATTTACATGTCCGCTCTGTAGGTTGGTGATTGCCACGCTGCGCTCGCAATGACGTTCTGCTTTTCATTAATAATTCAAATTCGGCCCTAGCCAACGTTCAACCTCCTGCAAATCCATCTTCTTCCGCTTAGCATAATCCTCAACCTGATCTTTACTGATCTTACCCAATCCGAAATACCTTGATTGCGGGTGAGCAAAGTAAAAACCACTTACTGATGCAGCCGGAGTCATAGCCAAGCTTTCAGTTAGGTGCATGTGCGCATTGTCTTCAGCCTTTAACAGCTCAAATAAAGTTGTTTTTTCGGTGTGATCCGGACAGGCAGGGTAACCCGGTGCCGGGCGGATGCCCTGATATTCTTCTTTGATCAGTTCAACGGTATCTAAAGATTCAGTTTTTGCATAACCCCAGTAATCCTTGCGGACAAGCTCGTGCATTTTTTCGGCAAAAGCTTCCGCCAAACGGTCGGCAAGTGCTTTAGCCATAATGCTGTTGTAATCGTCGTGATCTTTTTCAAACTCGTCAACCAGTTCATCACAGCCAATACCGGTTGTTACGGCAAAACCGCCCCAGTAATCAGCAATACCGCTTTCTTTCGGCGCGATAAAATCCGACAAAGCATAATAAGGCTCACCTTTAACTTTCTCCGCCTGCTGGCGAAGCGTATAAATGGTAGTTAAAACTTGTGTACGGGTATCATCGGTGTACAGTTCAATATCATCGCCCACACTATTTGCCGGCCAAAAACCGATAACCGCATTGGCTTGTAACAACTTTTGATCTACTATCCTTTTCAGCAATTCCTGCGCGTCATCATAAAGCTTTTTGGCTTCATCGCCCACGTACTTATCATCAAATATTTTAGGGAAACTACCACGCAACTCCCAGGTATGGAAAAATGGTGTCCAATCAATATAAGGCACCAACGCTGTCAATGGATATGATTCAAAAACCTTTGTCCCCAAAAAGGTTGGTCTTGGTGGTATCATGCTATCCAAATTAATTTCGAATTTCTGTTTACGCGCCGCATCAATGCTCACAAAACGTTTATCCGATTTTTTATTCAGATGCGCTTCGCGGGCTTTTTCATATTCAACTTTAATACCTTGAATGTATTCATCACGTCCGGTTTCGCTCATCAAACTACTGCAAACCGTTACGCTGCGAGATGCATCCAAAACATGTATAGCAGCACCTGAATAATTCGGCGCGATCTTAACAGCGGCATGGATACGTGAAGTAGTAGCACCACCCACAATAAGTGGGATTTTAAAATTCTGGCGTTCCATTTCCTTAGCAAAATGTACCATTTCATCCAGCGATGGCGTGATCAATCCGCTTAGGCCGATGATATCAACTTCTTGTTTAATCGCTTCTTCGATAATGCGTTGCGCTGGTACCATCACCCCGAGATCAATCACCTCAAAGTTATTACAGGCCAACACCACACCTACAATATTTTTACCGATATCGTGTACATCACCTTTAACAGTTGCCATTAAAATTTTACCTGCGTTGGAGCGGGCATCGGCGGCAGTATTTTCCCCAGAAGCTAAAACACGCTGTTTTTCCAGTTCGATAAAGGGCAACAGGTAAGCCACAGCCTTCTTCATAACCCGGGCCGATTTTACCACCTGCGGCAGAAACATTTTACCAGAACCGAACAAGTCGCCCACGATGTTCATACCATCCATCAGCGGGCCTTCAATCACCTCTAACGGACGCGCATATTTTTGGCGGGCTTCTTCCACATCATCATCCAGGTATTCAATAATACCCTTTACTAAGGCATGCGATAAGCGTTTTTCAACCGGGTCTTTACGCCATTCTTCATCGCGAACGATCACTTTGCCTTTGCTTTTAATATTATCGGCAAACTCCACCAAACGCTCGGTAGCATCGGGTCGGCGGTTTAATAAAACGTCTTCAACCAATTCAAGCAAATCTTTTGGTATCTCCTGGTAAACCTCGAGCATACCTGCATTCACAATACCCATATCCATACCAGCCTGAATAGCGTGGTACAAAAATGCCGAGTGCATAGCCTCGCGCACCACGTTATTACCGCGGAAAGAGAACGAAATATTACTCACCCCGCCGCTCACTTTGGCGTGGGGCAGGTTTTGTTTTATCCATCGGGTGGCGTCAATAAAATCAACCGCGTAGTTGTTGTGTTCTTCAAGTCCTGTTGCAACGGTTAATATATTCGGATCGAAAATAATATCCTGCGGCGGGAAACCCACTTCATCAACCAGAATATCATACGAGCGCTTACAGATCTCCTTACGGCGTTCCAATGAATCCGCCTGGCCAACCTCGTCAAATGCCATCACCACCGTGGCTGCGCCATAGCTTAGTATTTTGCGGGCGTAATCCTTAAATTTTTCTTCGCCTTCTTTTAGTGAGATGGAGTTAACGATTCCCTTGCCCTGCAAACATTTCAACCCGGCTTCAATAACTGTCCATTTTGATGAATCCACCATGATGGGCAGCTTGGCAATATCAGGTTCCGAAGCAACCAGGTTCAGGAATTTCACCATCACCGCTTCCGAGTCAATCATCCCCTCGTCCATGTTAATGTCGATCACCTGAGCGCCGCCTTCAACCTGCTGTAAGGCAACGGTTAAAGCAGCCTCGTAATCTTCACCCAAAATCAATTTAGAGAACTTTGGCGAACCGGTAATATTGGTACGCTCACCAACGTTCATAAACACGCTTTCGGGCGTAAGCGTTACCGCTTCTAAACCACTTAAGCGCATGTTGGGTTGTATCTCCGGCCTTAACCTTGCGGGATATAGCGCAGCACGATCGGCAATGCATTTGATGTGCTCCGGCGTAGTGCCACAGCAGCCACCCACAATATTTACCAAACCGGCTTGCATAAAATCATCAACCTGGTGGGCGGTTTCATGGGCAGTTTCATCATACTGGCCAAACTCGTTTGGCAAACCCGCATTGGGATAAGCCGAAATAAATACATCGGCAATATTGGAAAGCTCTTCTAAGTGCGGGCGCATTTCCCTTGCCCCCAAAGCGCAGTTCAAACCGACTGACAGCAAATTAGCATGGCGGATAGAATTCCAGAATGCCTCAACAGTCTGCCCTGATAAGGTACGACCTGAAGCATCCGTTATCGTCCCCGAGATCATGATCGGCAAATGCTTACCCGATTCCTCGGCGTATTTATTGATGGCGAACAATGCCGCTTTGGCATTCAGCGTATCAAATATCGTTTCAACCAACAGCATATCCGAACCACCATCAACCAAACCACGCACCTGATCATAATAGGCGCTTGCCAAATCATCAAAAGTAACGGCGCGATAACCCGGATCATTAACATCCGGCGATAACGAAGCCGTTCTATTGGTTGGCCCTACAGCCCCTGCTACAAAACGCGGTTTATGCGGTTCGTTTTTGGTATATTCATCGGCAACTTCACGGGCTATTCGGGCACCTTCATAACTCAGCTCGTAAGCCAGTTCTTCCAGGTGATAATCAGCCAATGAAATTACTTGGGTGCTGAAAGTATTGGTTTCAATAATATCGGCGCCGGCATCCAAATATTCGGCGTGTATTTGTTTGATGATATCCGGGCGTGTAATGTTGAGCAGGTCGTTATTACCCTGCAAATCAGAAATATGATCACGAAACCTCTCCCCACGAAAATCCGCTTCGGTCAACTGGTACCGCTGTATCATGGTACCCATTGCCCCGTCAATTACGAGAATGCGTTTTTCTAATTCTTTTCTTATATCCATTTTTGAGTATCAAGTAATTAGTATCAAGTAGCAAGACCGAAATTGGCGCTTATAATTAGTTATATACGTAGACGATCAATCTAAATACTTGATACTAATTACTTGATACTAAAAAGCTGCTTATATCGAAAAGTCGGCCGGTAAATTGACTTTCGCTTATCTTTCCTATCCGCCAGTAGCCGGATAAGTAGAATGTAGCACCTTGTGAAGCACAGGTTGCTAAGACATCGCAGGGTCTAATCCCTCCGTCTTTCTCTATAAGCAGGTGCAAATGTGCGTAATAAATTGATAATATGCAATAGGGCCTTACCAGCCCAATCTCACCACCTTGTCATTTCGACCAGCGGGAGAAGTCCCCTACAAGAGGGCTTAACGTAGATGCTTCTCTTAGAGGATTTCTCCCGCTGGCTGAAATGATACCAAACAAAAAAAGCCGTCTCTTTTGAAGACGGCTTTCGCATATTCTTTTTTATGTTTAGCGTCTTCTACCAAAAATACGCATCATCGACATAAATAGATTGATGAATGTTGTATACAGCACAAACGCGCCAATGATCACTAATTTTTTAGATTGCTCGTTACCGTATTCAATACCAGCGCCAATGCGTTTTAGCATTTGCATGTAGTAAGCTGTTAAACCAACCATTACAGCGATAAATATAAAGCTGATGATATAATCTAACTGAGCGCTTCTGAAAAAGAAGTTAACCAGGCTAGCTACCAATACGCCCATAAATATCATCGTGAGGATAGAACCGAATTTGCTCAAATCCATTGATGTTCTGTAACCGGCAACAGCCATAATACCAAACACAAGTGATGCACTTAGGAACACACTAAATATAGAGCTTGAAGTATAAATCAGGCCGAAAATACTTAAGGTAACACCTATAGCAACAGAATAGGCCAGGTAAAGAACCACCATTGTAACATACGACAAGCGATTGAAGCCATAACTCAACACCAGTGAAAAAGCAAGCGGCGCAAATATTGCCACATAACCTAAAGTAGTAAAACCACCTGCAACCGGATCAATAATCAGGCTTAGTAAACCAGGGGTAAGGTAGAATTCAAATGCGGTAAAAGCCGAAACGCCCAAAGCCACAAACATCCAGGCAAAAACCTTTGCTAAATACTTGCGCGATGCAGTTTCGCTATCATCTAATTGTACTACACTATTGTAGGTGTAGTTAGGATTATTACTTTCCATTTTTTAAATTTATTTTCTTTTTTGGGTTATACAATAATAAAGAATAGATATCAAATCTACTATAAGGTTTAATCAAATCTTGTACCGTGGTGCTAATTAAGCCGTTTTGTCAGTTGTTCATCAATTTGTTTAAAAACTTGCAGCGGTTTTAGCGCACGCCAGTTCATTTCATCCAGCCCGCCGCCAAAGTTAATGTAGTAGTCGATATTATTCCGTTTAAATTCTTCGATCACATGATCCCGGAAATTTATGCCTGCGATCCAGCCATCTTCAACTTCCTGAAACCACTCTTCATAATAACAATCATCCGACGAATGGAAGTTTAGCACATTTTCGCCGATCAGGATAAAATGTGTAACGCCCTGGTCTGTCATCAGGTCGATCAGCTCGCGTTTCATCAGCATGATATCGTTGTTGATCGCGTCATTCCACTCACCAATAAACTCGATGATGGTGTAACCCCTTTCATAATCAACATACAATACTTTTAAATATAATGTGTTAGAGCCGAACGAATCCCATTGCGGGTGCAGCAAATAGTTGTATACCTGCTTATCAAACTCAAACTCACTGTACTGCGTAGCGTAAAAGGGCGAAAACTCGTCCTCCGATGCTACATAGTCATCTCTCCACCGGTAATATGGTTCTATTTCGTGCATAAGCCCCCTCTAAATCTCCCCCGGCAGGGGAGACTTTATGTTTTCTATTTGTGCAAATGTGCGGATTTTATTAAATGGCAGCCAAATGATTTGATTAAAGCATTTGTATATCTGCACATCCGCATACTTGCACATTATTTATTTTTGTAAGCGTCAACTGCTTTTCTTACACTGCCGTGTTGTTTTAGCAGCTTTGCAGCAGTTTCTTCATCAGTTCCTGCTTCACTCATTATCATTTTGGTACCGCGATCAACCAGTTTATTGTTGGTTAGCTGCATATCCACCATTTTGTTACCCTTTACCCTGCCCAGCTGAATCATTACAGCGGTGCTCAGCATATTCAGCACCAGCTTTTGTGCGGTACCGGCTTTCATACGGGTTGATCCAGTTAAAAACTCGGGGCCGGTAACCACTTCAACCGGGTATTGCGCTTCGGCAGCAACCGGGCTGCCACTATTACATACGATGCAACCCGTTGCAATATTGTTTTGATTAGCCATTTTTAACCCCCCAATTACATAAGGCGTTGTGCCCGATGCCGCTATGCCTACCAAAACATCTTTATCATTGATATTGTATTCCTGCAAATCTTTCCATGCCTGCTGCGCATCATCTTCGGCAAACTCAACCGCCTTGCGTATGGCTTTATCGCCGCCTGCAATTATACCTACCACCATATCAAATGGTACACCAAAGGTTGGCGGGCATTCCGAAGCGTCAACCACACCTAAACGGCCGCTG
>Ga0302301_1000628_pt1 | contig 14035 bp, 17 predicted proteins | sample III_Palsa_E1_2_FD_194544 | JGI IMG/M metagenome (GOLD analysis project Ga0302301, IMG submission 194544) | Peat permafrost microbial communities from Stordalen Mire near Abisko, Sweden - III_Palsa_E1_2 | ecosystem: Environmental > Terrestrial > Soil > Palsa > Peat permafrost | place: Sweden... | reverse complement strand
AAAAACCGAACTGGAAGAGTAGTAGAAGAGGGGTTATTGATAGTACGATCTTCCGTCTACTCTGACATCAACATACTTACTAGGTGTTATGTTCTGAGATTTAAGATAGTTAATAGTTGCCAAGTAGGTCCCTGCTTGTTGCTTAGGATCATCGTTTTCAAGATTGAACTTGATATAGTACCCTTGCCCTGCCAGGCTCACATCAAGCTCGTTGCTGCCTGCTAAAAGAGTCATAGATGATACTGTCATATCTTTAGCAGCTAACTGCCCGTTTACCTCTTGAATAAAGCTTATATAAGTTGTCGAAAGAGCCTGACTATGGAGCTTTATGTTAAGTCCACTTTGATCAACTACTGTTGGCAGATTAAGAGACGCAAAGTCAGCCGGTGTAGAGGCTTCAGAGACGGCAGTTCCACTTTGGTTAATCTCATACGCGGCATCAGTCTCTACTAGCACAAGTGCAGGCTGGGATAATGCTACATAAACCACAGGTCTTCTGGCAGCTATAGGTATTGCTACGCTAACAGTTTGTATCTCTGGGAATTCCTCCGTCAACTTGTTATTTATAGCTTCAGTATCAACAGTGATCTTATTGCCGTTCCAAACAGAGCTTGCCAACACCTTACTTGCGGCATTTTCATACTCGCTTGTTTGTTGAGGTGTAAGGCTAAGATTACCATTGCTATTGAGCTGTAATATCCTGGGTTTAGAAGAAAGACTGAGGACATTAAATGCAGAGATAATAAAAGCTATGGCTAGAATAACTAAACCAAAGCGCTGTAGCCAAAAGTTACCAGTTTTGGCTACTTTCTTCTTAGCTCTATCTGTTTTTCTACCTACATTCATGGCCTCTTCAGACCGACGTGAGCTATAGGCATAAGTCGAACTGGCCGGTAGTTTCTCCGAAGTACCCAAATGTCTCCGTCGGCTGGATGTGCCTTCTTCGGCTTTAGATTTTTTACGTTTCATTTTTAGCGAGTCCCAAGATTATATCTGCTATCTGCCGGGTGGCATCCGGTTTCGCAAATTCGGACAATTTTGAACATAACTCTGTTTGTTTTTTGCTGTTCTCAAGCAACTGACTAATTTGTTTAGCGAGTCTGTTGGCATTGTCGACAAGATCGATTTCATTGGAAACAATAATAGCTTTCTGATCTTCTAGATACTCAGCATTTTTCAGCTGATGCCCCCCTGTTAGAAAGGCACTTGGGATAACTATGCAGGCTTTACCCTGCAAGGCGAACTCGGCTAAGGTTGTCGCCCCTGCCCTAGTGATAACAATGTCTGCTGCCCCGCTGTAGCGGTAGACATCGCTAATATAGCCAAATACTTTTACCCTTCCCCGCTCTTGTGGTGATAAGTTTCTTTCATAATCTGCGTGAACAAAATTTTCGCTACTGGCTCCTGCAATGTGAACTACTCTTAGATCCTGGTACTGCCTTAACAGATGAGGAACTATCTCACAGACAGCCTTATTAACAATTTGAGACCCAAGCCCCCCGCCAATAATAAAGAGCATTTTAGCCTTAACGGGTATACCTATCTCCTCCCTATATTCTTTCTTAAGCGCTGGGGTAACTTTTACGAAATTAACGTTTACTGGTATGCCGGTTGTGACAGTTTTGCTCTGCAAGTAAGGATATATGTCTTTCGGTAAAGCGACAGCGTGCAATGAAGCCCATCTAGCTATTAATCTGTTAGCAAGACTTGGTATAGGGTCTGAATCGTGAGTTATATAAGGTATCTGATTTAAATGCGCGCCCAAGCAAACAGGTACGCTGACGTAACCGCCCCGGCTAAAAACTACATCGGGTTTAATTTCCCTGGTCAGTCTCCAGCTCTGGATTATACCTATAAGCACATAGAAAAAGTCCCTCGCGTTTTTAACAAAAGTTTCAATATCTAAGAGCTGTTTTAAGCCCTCACCATGAAAACGGCGAAACTTTCCAGCATATATGGAATAGGTTTCATCAATATTGGGATCTTGGGCAGGAATGTCGGCCATTTTGTCGCCTTTTTGCCCAATATAAATAATCTTAGCTTCTGGATTAAGCTTTTTAAGTTCGGCAGCTATGGCAATTATGGGGGTGACATGTCCGCCCGAACCACCGCCGGTTAAAACAATGGTCAATAGCTTGTCCTCCTTACCATATTATCCCTGTAATCACGCTTGGATTCACCCTCGGAGCTTATCTTGCGGGCATTGAGGTTAGTGTACTGAGAGGCTTGGAAGACCAGGCCAATCGCTGCAGTTGAGAAGACTACGCTTGTTCCACCATAACTAATAAACGGTAACGTGATTCCTTTTAATGGCAGCAAGCCTATCATCGCCCCTATATTGATAAGAGCCTGGACACTGAACCAGGTCAGCACCCCCATGACGAGTAACCTGATGAAGTCATCGTCTGACCGTTCCGCTATATTTTTTATTCTATTAAAGAACGCTACAAAGATAGCTATTAGAACAATGCTTCCGACAAAGCCAAACTTTTCGGCGTAGATAGCAAAAATGGAATCGTTTGCAGCTTCTGGCAAGTAACCATAGGCCTGTACGCTACTGCCCAGCCCCAAGCCAATCAAACCTCCTGAACCAACCGCTATTAGAGCCTGACATGCCTGATAACTACTCCCTTTACAGCTAGATTGTGGATGCAAATAAGTTTCAAGCCTTGCTCGCCGATATGGTGACGCCGATATTGCTAAAAAGACACCGAATAAGACAATCACGCCAATTAGAGTAATCCGGCCAAGCGGTAGGCCAGCCACAAAAGCCATGGTTCCCATGATGGCAATAATAACGCCACCAGAGCCTAGGTCACTTTGGATACCGACAATTATTAGACCAACAGCTACTAAAGCGTATACCAGAGGTCTAAGTGTCGCTTTACTGTTCGCAATCTTGCCTTCTTTTATTCTTTTAGCTAAGAAACCGGACAACCAGATTAAACCGGCAAATTTAACCAGCTCAACTGATTGAAAGGACAAGCCGCCCAGTCTAACCCACCTATGCGCCGGATAAGACGGATTAACAGGCATAAGTAAGGCCACTAGGGTGGCTAGCCCGGCAATGATCAGCAACGGTTTGTAAGCCTGACGCCATTTCTGTAATGGCACTTTGTAAGTGATAAAGAAAACTATTAGACCTAGGAAAATAGCAATCATCTGTTTGTAGACATAGTAGTTATTGCTGACATGGTTAGTAATAGCTAAAGCCGGACTGATTGCATAAACAACTATTAGACCAATAACTAGTAGTACGGCACACCAAACAATCAGCCAGTAATCGGGTCTATGTTTCCGGCCAAGCTCTAGCTTATCCGATGTTTTTTCGCTATTAGCATTATTGGTGTTAGGATGCCTTCTGCTAACACTTGTGCGACTTGGTTGCATTAATTATGCCCCACTATCAGAAAGACTATTAGCCCAAGCACGCCAGCTATTTGTCCTAATATCCAAAAGCGCATTGTAACTTTAGTTTCAGGCCAGCCTTTAGCTTCAAAGTGATGATGTATTGGCGAAGACAGAAATACTTTCTTGCCATGCCTTAACTTCTTTGAAAGTCGATTAATAATAACCGATCCTGTTTCAACCACATAAACTGCTCCAATAACTGGTAGGACATACACAGTGTCAGTTTGCAGCGCAATGATGCCTAGTGCTGTTCCAAGCGCAAATGAACCTACGTCACCCATAAAGAACCTGGCCGGATAGATATTAAACCAAGTATAACTAAGGAGTGATCCAACAATTGTTAGACAAAAACCAGCGAGAGCAAACTTGTGCTCTACCCCGGCAATGATCGTATAAGAAGTAAACGATGATACCAATAAACCTCCCGCAAGGCCATCTAAACCGTCACTAAAATTAACAGATATAGCCGTCGAGATAACCACCAACCAAAACACAGCAATGATAAGGACACCGATATGCCACATCCCTACCCAGGGCAAGTTAATCGAATTAACGCCAAGCTTAGAATAAAACCACCAACCACCAATTAAAACGACTATGCTGTATAGGCTAAACTTTACCTTGGCGCTCATACCGGCAACGCCTTTGCCATGACTGCTTATATTCATAGTGTCGTCGATTAAGCCGATCAGGCCGGCGCCTATTAAACCAGCAAGCGGAAGCCATGTCTGACCTCTGCGAAGGTTAAAAAATAAGGTTACAAGCGCAATCGAGATGATGAATATCAGGCCCGCCATAGTTGGAATATTACGTTTGTGTTTTTCGGCGTGAAGCTTGTTATAAACGGTAGCCTGCCCACCTGACCATGCTTCGGTCCTTTGACGCTTCCACCACTGTTTTTTATATGCCACATTTGTATAAAGTGGCGTAACGAGCATGCTAAGAATAAAGCCGGCAAAACCGAGGGATAAGATACGAACTAATTCGTGCGAGTTGATTACAATGTGCAAAGTATTCATGAGTATTAATTTTTGTTTTATTATAACATCTGACCCTTAATTACGCGGTGATGCTACTTCTATAAACTAAGTGTTATTATACTATTATTTTCAGTCTATGTCTTGGGTGTCACGTAAGAATCATTTATTAGCATGTGCGCTAGATCAGCAAAGACCGGTTGACCACCGTAAGAACCAGCGTAACCAGATACATTAGGCTTAATGTTGAAGACTACAATCATATACTGCGGCTTATCCCCACCGACAAAACCAATGTAAGTTCCATTGAATATATTCGAGTAGTAACCTCCCCCGGGCTGAGCAACTTGGGCGGTTCCGGTTTTACCGCCAACGATATAGTTGGGGCTAAAGTTCATGTAACCAAAGCCCTCGTGCAAGTAGGTCGTAACCACGTTTTCCATTAATGGCTGGAGTTCCTGACTGACTTTTGGTTGCACGACATTCCTCTCAAGCACTTTTGGTTTATCGTTAGTCACTTTGCCGCTAGGCGAAACTGTCTGACTGACAAGTGTAGGCTGGTAGTAAGTACCACCGTTTATAACGCTGCTTAGAGCCGCAACCTCTTGCAGGGCTGTCAGCTGAACACCTTGGCCGAAAGCAGTGTTAGCGTATGTTAAATCAATACTCGGATCATTCATATCGGCTGCAGGTACGTAACCACCTGATTCATAGCCTTGTTGTATGCCAGTTGGTTGGCCTAGCCTAAAGTGATTAGACATGTAGTCATGCCAAGCATTAATACCTTTGCTATTAATCGTTGTGCCGCCGGGCTGGCTCATCTGCATTAACATCCAGGTTGCACCAGTATTAAGAGACAAGGACAGGATGCTAGATATGCTTTGCTCGCGCGCGCCACCGTCTTGCTCAATATCTGTAATATTAAAGCCATCAACGACCCAGTGTGCTGGATCATAAAATGTCTCATTAGGAGTAATGACACCTTGGTCGAGCGCCGCTGAAGTTGTCAGAGTTTTCATGCTTGAGCCTGGCTCAATCGCATTATCTACAGCCGCATTCTGGAACAAGGAAGCGTTAGAAACACTTTGGTAATTGCTAGGATCGTAAGTCGGATAATTGGCCATAGCCTTTACTTGACCGGTATAAGGATCCATTATTATGGCACTTAAGCCTTGAGACTTGGTTTTTATGTATTCATTTTTTAGTATGGTTTCCATCTGAGCTTGCATCGATAGATTCAGACTAGTAACTACATTGGTTCCATTTGTTGGCGCTTTATCTATATTGCCCTTGCTAGCAGCAAGAGGTACACCACTAGCGTCGGTTACAGCCTTAAGTTCTCCAGGCGTACCACTCAACTCTTTATTTAAGGCTTGTTCTATGCCGTATTCACCTTGCCCTGAATTATTAACAAAGCCCAGCAGCTGCGAAGCCAACGATCCATCTGGGTAAACTCTATAGTCCAGTCCCTGTGTGCCTAGTCCTGGAACCTTCATGGCCAGTATTTTATTGCTTTGCGTCTCAGTTATTTTGTGCGCCAATATAACATAGCGAGTATTCTTGGTTTTCATTAGCGATTCATAGTTGCTAGCGCTGCCACCTAGAATCGAAGCAAGCTTAGGACCGACCGTGTCGATCTTTTTAACTAGCGTAGGATCAACGTAAAGCGTATAAAGCTCCTGATTTAAGACAATAGGAACAGTATTACCGCTTTCATCTGCCTCAATCAGGCCACGAGTGGCAGGAATTTTATACTGTTCCAATTGATCACTTAAGGCTGCTTGTTTGTAGTGGTTATAGTTTATAACCTGCATATAAAACAGACGCACGCCGAACACAACAACTACCAGTAGTAATCCACCGTACCATATACGAACACGGCTAACAGAAGCTGTTGCATCTTTTTTGTTTGACAAAGCCATTAACGCTATTATAAAGCTCTAGCTTAAAAATGTCGAAGAGCCGTGAGGGTTTAGACGCAATAACTAGTTCTGCACTGTCGCAGTAGGTGTAACAGCGACCATGCTTTTAGCAACTGCACTGTTTTGAACACGAGAAAGAGACTGCATTCGAGCAGAATCAACTTCTAAGTTGTCGTGCTCACTCTTAAGGCTAGATTGTGTTTGCTGAAGGTTATTGATTTGATAACCAAACGCGTTGGTCTTAGTGACCTGCGTTAGATAAAGTAACCCAAGCAAACAAGCCAGCACTATTAAGGTTATAGTGTTGGAAACAGGTCCGAGCGTCCTGGTTTTAGCTCGAAAACTGACTGAGTTTTTGTTTCTGCCAGAGTACCTTGAGCGGTTCATGGCTAGAGAATTTGAGTATGTCATTTATTTTAACCTTTTTGTTTTTAGCCCAGCCCTAGGTTGCCCTAGAGCTGGTTCGATACCTAGTTAGATCACTTTAACGTGAATCTTGTAGGCTCGGGAGCTACTTTTGACCTGTATAGGCATGTTAGTTCCCTTTCTTATTTATTTTAACTGCGGCTCTTAGCTTGGCGCTTCGGGCTCGCGGATTATAAGCAACTTCTTCGGGACTTGGTGTTACTGGCCGCTTTGTCAGAAGTTTGAAGTCAGCATCGTAACGCTGACCGCTTACTTCTTGAAAGGCTTGCTTGACTAGCCTGTCTTCCAGACTATGAAAGCTTATTACGGCTATCCGACCGCCTGGACTTAATAACTTAAGCCATAACGGTAGACTTTGCTCTAGTAGACCAAGCTCGTCGTTTACAGCTATACGTAAAGCTTGGAATGTCCGAGTTGCTGGATGCACTCTGGACCTTCCTGGCCAAGCTTTTTGTATAACTGCTGCTAGCTCATCCGTGGTTTTAAGAGGTCTTGCCTCTATTATTGCTCGAGCGATACGTTTGGCTTTTGGCTCTTCACCAAAAGTTCTCAGGATATGAGTTATCTCCGCTTCGCTATAGCTATTAACTATAGTTTCTGCAGTTAGCTCCTGAGTTTGATCCATTCGCATGTCCAGCGGGCCGCTCTTGTTTATAGCAAAGCCACGTGAGCTTTCGTTAAGGTGCGGTGACGACGTACCTAGATCCGCCAAAATAAGGTTAAATTGCCGTTTTGCGGCAACTAATTCTCGGCTAGCCGACAAGAAGTCTTGTCGTCTAAAGTTAACAGTGTTGGCGGGAAATATTTTTTGTAGTTCCCTGACCGCGTTTTTGTCACGATCTATTAATACTGCTTCTATGAGGCTTCCAGTAATACCGATTACTTCTGTTGCGTGTCCTCCATATCCTGCAGTTAGGTCAAGGTATTTGTCCCCTGGCTGTGGTGCTAGATACTTTAAGACTTCGTTAAGAAGAACGGGTATGTGCTGTTTGTTTTTATTTTGGTTTTCTTGGTGCATCTTGTCTTGTGTTTTTGTTTTTTTCAAGGTCACCTAATCAGCAGTCAACTTTTTGTTTTTTTTGTTACGTTTTTGTTTTTGGTTTGGCACAGCAAATTGTAGGACTACGATTCGCTACGCCAGATTTGAGAGACTTATGTGTGAGGTGGAGTTTTGGGAGGTGTTTTTAAAAGGTGCGAAGCGCTTGTTTTTACGTGGTCTGCTATCGATTCCACGTGTTGGCTGCCGAATAGCTAAGCTCGAACTTGTTAATTCGTGTTTACTAATCGGTTATTAATAAATTGTTAATGAACAGTAGCTAATTTATAGGTCTAAGGAGCTACCAGTCGCCAATAGCGACCTACTCCGACTGCGATAATATCCCTGTTGATGCCTGCATATTCCAGCAAGTTATGTTCTAGGGTTATGCGCCCTTGTTTGCCATCGAGCGATTGTTCGACCTTTCCCATCCTGAATTGGACATTTAGGTCTGCGACTCGCTCGTCAAGGATATCTCCGTCCAGCTTTGGTTCGACTAAGTTATCCCATACATCCTTTGGGTAAAGATGAAGGTACTTGCCAAACCCTCGGGTGACAACCGCTCCGCTAGAAAATTTGTCTCGAAGCTCTGGAGGTATAGTTAACCTCCTCTTTTCGTCGAGTTTTCTTTCGAAGTAGTCTACCGTGGCCATTGGTATCCTTTAAGCTACTAGTGGTGTTTTTATTTTTTGTGAAGTGTAACGCTATTTTGCCGTTCCATTTCTACCCACTGACAAGAGTGTACTACCCACTTAAACCCACTGCAAGCGCAATATCATCTAATTAGTGGTGTTTCTGACACCAGTTATCCACAGCTTCTACTGTGGTAACTATCCACACACAACATGCGGTGTCTATGTAATTTGTTAAAGCGCTAGTGCTAAAGTGGCCTAATTCTTACCACGAGTCTTTAGCTGTAATTATGCTACAATCCCTATTAGCATAAAGGTTTTAAGGGAGTGGTAAATGGATTTTAAGCCAACTAATCGTCGGCATGTACCTAGACATAACTATATTAGAGTAGGCCACGCAACTCCTCCTGCTCATCAGCCAGTTCCTACACCAAAACCAAAGCCTGAAACCGCCGTTCCAACTTCCACCCTTGAATCACTAAGGCCTCCAGTTAAGCCTAGCGTAAGCTCAAAGCCTATTATCGCCGGTGTTGGGATTAGCTATAGATACACGTCTAACCCATTCTTATCCACAGTCAAGGGACTGGTAGTTAATCTAGAGCATAACCCGATAGCTTCTCTAGCCAGTGGCCTAATTGGAATAATTGGTACCGGAGTTATTTACGGTGCAGCCATGGCAACTTTGTTCTCCACAGGCTCTGCTATAGCTATAGTTATAGGAGCTTCATTAATAGCCGTGTGGCTGATTATCTGTATCGGGGTCTTCTATTGCATTAGCGCATCGAGCATCAACAAAGAAGAGCTTACTATTGAAGCTTATTTTAGAAGGTCAATAAAGAAGTTCTTCCCTTTCCTTGCTCTCATGATCATCTCCTTCTTCCTGACGATCATAGGTTTAGTCCTGTTGATTGTGCCCGGCGTATATTTTGTCGGTCGGTCATGTATGGCCCCACTAATCATGTTTACGGAAAACTTAGGACCGATCGAGTCACTTTCACGTAGCTTCCATCTAAGCAAAGGTCATGTTAATGAGATGCTTGGCTCTCTCTTTGCAGGCATGTTCATAGGAGAATCGTATTACAGTCTCTTGTTTGGCGCAATCAGCGTATCGCCTATAGTCGGCAGATACATGGATCTAGTCGAGTTAGAAGAAAGCAAAATGCAAAAGCCAAAGATACACCCACTTAACTTTCTCTACCTTATCGCGCTTTTCTTTACTGTTGCCATTTTAGCTGTCGTAGTTTTAATAGCCATAGTTGCCGGTAATCAGGACGAAGTTATGCACACCGGTTTTTATCTTAATACCAAAACCGATACCTACCAGACCAGCATTACGCCTGGTAACCCTACTATTCCCAAGTAAAAAATAAATTTAGTGTTTGCTGGAACGACCAGGTGTTCTTTGGCTGACTGAGTAACTTACATAATTTTGTTCAGTCTCTTCCCTAGTCTTTTGTATAGGATTATTTTTGCCGCTTATATAGTTATTATTAGCGTATGCAAAGACTGGGCGTGCTGGCGACAATATTTGTGCTCTAGCGTGAGCTGGTAAATCAACCATGCCGTAAGTAGATGCTAGTGATAGCACTGCTATACCGATTCCTGATGAGAGCCGATTTAGTTTTTCAGATAAATTTTCAGTTTTTGTTTTAGATTTCATCTAAACATATAGTAGCAAATTATATGCGATTTGTCAACTTTCTGTTTTGGTTATTACAACCTTAGAGCAAGTAAATTGTATTGGTGGGCTGTGGCGTCACAGGTTTGGAACTATTTCGTTAACGTATCAATTCAACCTTCATAGTTTGTTTATATTTTTTGGATAACGCCACGTCAAGAGTCACAAAACTACTACAGCCCTCTCTTATTGCACAAGCAGCCTGCAAAGCATCTTCAAAATCATCCCCTTTAAAGTTCATAAAAGCCCACTGAGCATCAGCTTCAATAATTGGTAACCAACTAAAGCTTTCTAAGAAGTTCTTAACAGACTCCCAAGGAAGTTTATCTCTTTCAATAAAATACATAACTAAATCAAGAGTTAAAGTAGAAATAGCCTTATTTTTATCATTACTTAGAAATTGTTCACATTCTTTTGTGCGGGTTCGTTTTTGAATAACCTCTAACAGAACATTGGCATCTACAAAGATCATCCACTGTACTTTCTGGAACGTAACTCTGAGATTTGTTCTTTAACACTATGAGGGTCGTGTCGAATTGAATCAGGCACTACTATATTTTTTAGGCTCTGCAATCCCTGTCTTATAGCTTCAGGTGAACCGCGTCGTAAGGCCTGACTAGGATTATCAACTGGATGCAGAACCCCTATAACTTTATGGCGGTAGCTAAGCTGTATGGAGTTACCTAGTCTCAAATCATGAATGACTTGAGACATATTCTCTCGTAACTGTTTTGTAGTAATAGTACTCATGTTCTAAGTATAACTTGGCATGAAATACATTGTCAAGTTCAACTTGGCGGGCCGTAGCTGAACAGGCCTGGAACTTTTTTGCAGAAGTTATGCTTTTGGATTATGATCTTTAAAAACTGCTTCAGCCAATCCTGGTCCACTTGTATGAGAAATTAGTTCTAGACTAGGATTATCATTGTCAGGATTTGTTATTTGAGATCCATCAGAAAGATATCCTAGCTCTGCCAGTACTCCAAGCTTATGAGCAATTCCACTATTTTCACTGGTTATAACAATAAGCTCACCCGGTTTACGTGTTGGGGCTTCAGTCGCTATTGAATCACCTAAGCCTTGTCTATGGGTTAAATTACCATAAGGGGTTACAGTTTGTTTGTAGGTTAGAATGCCATTAGGAGTTATCTCCTGCACGTATGTGTTTTTTTGTTGCCGCTTGTTAAAAGGACTGGCAGGGCCAGTATTAAGAGTATCGATTATTTTGACTGCTTTTTCTGGTTTCATCTAAACATATTAGCATAACCTTGTTGATTTGTCAATTATAAGTTTTAACCTTTAAACTAAAAAGTCCCCTTATTTCAGGAGACTTTAAACATAAGCGTATTGGCGGGCCGTGGCTTTGCAGGTGTGGAACTATTTTGCTGGACGCAATGCTGCCACCAAGCCTCTTAACACATTTATTCTTTCCAGCTGCGCACCGTCTGCAGAGTAACTCATATCTACTTCAGGTGTATGGTACAAAATAGCTGCGTCTAGTATTTTAGACGTAATACCTCGAATAAAGGAACTAGGTCTGGTGATTACGTCTATATCTGTCGTATCACAATCAGGGCTTATATCACTAAGCTTTCTATCCCACTGATTTCCAATAACACCTGCCCAGGACTTATACAGGAAACGGGTAACGAAGTTATCCCCGACTGGATACTGTCCCGAACCGACTTCCTTAAAAGTATCGCCTGATGCTTTCATCTCTCCAAAAGTCAGTGGTACCTCATGATTATCAAGTAATTTTGATGTCATAAAAAAACACTATCATAAAAGTAGTATTTAGTCAATGTGGCCGTAAGGGTCCACCACCTCTGCAACATAAAAAGTACGGCTGTTCTACACTGTAAGAGTACTAAATCTAAACAGGAGAAACAGCCGTATGAGCTATTCTAACAACCCTTTACTACCTAAAGCGAGAGCTTTCGCTCTCAAACTACTAATTGAGGAAGGTTTACCAACTCAAGTAGTAGCTAATAGATGTGGTGTACGCAGAGAAACCATCTGGCGATGGAAACAGAAGTGGCTAACGTTAAACCAGAATGTAGAGCTAAACAATAAATACCGGCCTACTAGAACACCGGGTAAGAAGTTCCGTTTCACTAACTGCAAATGGTCTATTCCAAGCCTTAGCTCTAGACCACATAACTCACCTAAAGCTCTACCTGAATGGATTGTTGAGCGTATTGTCTACTGGCGCAAGCAACATGAACGCTGTGCGGCCATTGTACACGCCCACTTAAGGCGTGAAGGAACTGTTGTTAGCTTGGCTAGTGTTAAGAGAACACTGAAGCGACTTAACTTGCTTAGGCCAGTTAGTAAGTGGAAGAAGTACCGAGTGCATATACCTAGGCCACTGGCTTTAAAGCCAGGTGATCTGGTGCAAACCGACACAGTACATATTGTTAATCCTTCTACTAAGCAGAGAGTGTATCTCTACACTCTCATAGATATCTACAGTCGGTGGACATATGTTGAGTACCACGAACATATATCTCAGAGACTAAGCCATGAGTTCTTAAGGCGTGGTGAGGCTTTGTCTGGCTTTAAGTTTAGTTGTATTCAAGCAGATAATGGTCCGGAGTTCGGCAGGTGGCTAAGTGACAGCCTGAAAGCCCGAGGTACGACTCTTAGACATAGTCGGGTACGTAAGCCTAACGACAATGCTTTCATAGAAAGATTTAACAGAACAATACAGGAAGAATGTCTGCTACGCAGACACCCAAAGCCAGAGGCTATTGACCAACAGTTATTTGAATATCTTGCCTACTACAACCAAGAAAGACTACACTCAGGAATACAGTACAGAACTCCTTCTGAAATGTTGCAAAGGTCTTGAGCTAATTACGTGTGGCGGGCCATAGCGGAAGAGGTTTGGAACTATGTTAGCACAAAGCAGAGTTTAGTCTCGGAACCCGGGCTCAGCAGCCAGCTTCTCTACTAACTGATAGACCGTTGTGCATGGATTGGCGTCAGAAGGTCGTGTGCCTCGTGCCTTTGCTTCCTCATGCAAACTTTTTGCTCTGCTAATCGCAATTGCTCTGCTAGATTTAACGAGATCGTAAATTTCCGAACCTTTTCCTTTTATATATTTCGTTTTGATTTGAACGCTCAGCTTATCAAATAGTACTGATCTATGAGTAGCAGAGGCTAAATGCTGATAGTGCAGCAAAAACCAAAGTTCGATAGCGTCATTTGACCAAGCAACAAGCATGCCGCGTGCTTCAGCAAGCTCTAGCGCTTGGTTAAACTGATCAAGGTCCTTCTTAATTCGTACCGTCAATATCCCTATCAAACACGACCCATGCTTCGTCAATTTCACTGTTAAATTGGTTGTCAGCTATTCTCTGGTCTCTTATTTCCAGCGCTTTTTCTACTAAAGATCGCTTGCTCGACTGACCATCAACAACTTCTACAATAGGGCCGGGCTGTCTTCTAAACCTTTTAAAGTACTGTTCTTCAGTAGCACCTTCAGTAACAATCAAATAGTTTGTTCGCTCGGGTCGAACATTAGTCTTTCGTCTGTATAGTTTTGCTAACTTAGGATTGAAATGTCTGTCATAAGCCATGGTTATTTCTGAATGTAGTAATTGGCACCCCACCGAATCTACCTTCTAGGTAGTTCTTTTCGATGTTAAGATCTGAGCGTGTCCTGTACTCGGCCAGGCCAATTAACTTACTCTCCTCGTCCTTATTTTTCTCAGCAAACCATACTTGATCCCTGCGTAACTTAACAGCATCTGTCAGGAGATACGTATCATGTGTAACAAATATTAACTGTGCACCGTTAGGATTAGTGTCGACGTTTTGAAATAGTTTTAGCAGTGCGGCGCTAATAAAGGGGTGCATGCTATTAGCAAATTCGTCAATAAATATAGTTTGGCCATTTTTAAGCACTTGCAATATAAAAGCAGCAAAGCCAAAGAGTCTTTGGGTGCCTA
>Ga0302301_1000613_pt1 | contig 14314 bp, 13 predicted proteins | sample III_Palsa_E1_2_FD_194544 | JGI IMG/M metagenome (GOLD analysis project Ga0302301, IMG submission 194544) | Peat permafrost microbial communities from Stordalen Mire near Abisko, Sweden - III_Palsa_E1_2 | ecosystem: Environmental > Terrestrial > Soil > Palsa > Peat permafrost | place: Sweden... | reverse complement strand
TGGCTGTGTTGGGTTGGCCACTCGTGGCTAATTTGCGCCGCGTCAATCGACTCACGGTAGGGGCCGTCTGCATAGTGGCGGCGATTATCGGTGCGCTCACCTTCATGGCCTTGTCGATCGCGCTGACGGGGAAAGTCCACGTTTCCTGGCATGGCCGCTTAGATCAAGCCGGATTGGGACTTTGGATGGGGTTGCTTGCCGGACTGATTTTTTGTGGGATCACGGGTGTGCCGCTTCGACGTCATCGCTAACTTATAAATTTTTATAGCGCATTAGCATTTCGCGTGATCGATAGATTAAACGTCGAATGCCCGTGTGTTGCGCAGCAATTTGCGAACGCGCGACCACACACGGCGAAGAATGAGTAGGCGGGAACCCAAGTTCACACATGCTCAAGTTTCGATCAGGTTGATCGTGTGGAATGCAATGCGTTCGTTTTCCTGAGAAGGGAGCCCCACCATTTTGCGTGGCGAGCCCAGTGACGACTCGATCATTTGGACGATGCGCTCTCGCACGGCGGTAGCGTGCTCACCCACAGCACCGGTGAACACCAGTAGGTCGATGCCGCCGAGCACGATGCACATCCCTGCAATCTGCTTGGCGATAGAATGTACAAACATGTCCAGTGCGAGCTTTGCATAGGCGTCGCCACGTAGATAAAACAGTATGCCTAGATCGAGATTGCTGGGTCGGTGACTCATAATGGCTCCGCCCATAGGCGTAAGGCCCATGGAAGTGTCCACCGAATGTCCGTTCGCGATTGCTGTGACGCTAGAGCCGCCGCCTAGATGTGCTACCACTAATCTTCTCACCGGCTGCTTTTCAAGTTGTTTTAGGACCGACTCACAAGACAAGCCGTGAAAACCAAAGCGACGCAGGCCGATATCTCGGATCTGCTTCGGGAGCGGAAGGGTTGCAGCGACAAGGGGTAGGCCCTTGTGAAAGATCGTGTCAAGGCAGCCGACTTGCGGGATATCGGGAAAGCTATCTAAGCCTTTCATCGATCAGTTCAAGCGATGGAGGCAGGTGCAGTGGCGCAAACGGCATCGCGCGTCTAAGTGATGCAATGACATCTGGCGATAACTTGAGGTGATCGCAGATCGTCAGGCCTCCATGCACGAGGCGATGCCCAACGGCGACGATCTGACCTTCTGACGCGGCGAGGTCAGACCGCCTTTACTTCACCGCCATCCATACGCAACGCCCGTACTAGGAAGTTGTCATGTCTACCTTTCGATTTTCGGTTTCCCTCCCAGACGAAACTCATTCGAATATTGAAGTAAACGTTGAACAGCCCGGGGAGCCGTCGTCGCCTGCTCGGTGGCAGCTCCCGAAGGGAGCTTGATGAAAGCAGGCAATTCAAAAACGCGCGCAATAAACAGGTGTGAGAGAGCAGATTGATCAAGCGGTAAGTTGTGTTATCGCTTGCAGTAAATCCTCAGATCCATACGGCTTTAGGATCGTGCGCGTATGCTTTTCTGATGGTATACGATCATCGTCGAAGCGTCCGGTCGCGAACAGCACCGGTAGCTCAGGGGTACGTTGTCTAATGGCTTTCGCCAATTCAACCCCGGAGCCGTCGGGGAGCCCGACATCTGTGACCAGAACGTCGTATATTTTCTCGTTATATATGGTGAGTGCTTGTTGGGCAGTGGCGGCCTCCGTGACGTCATGACCCTTGATCTGCAACATTTCAACCACGGTCACGCGAATGAGTTCGTCGTCTTCGCACAAGAGTATGCGCAACGGTTTCGAAGGCGTTTGCGTAGTCGCTGCCTTAGGTCGCGACGGAGCGGGAGACATCGGGGCGAACGTTCCGGTGGAAGGCCGCGACGAAAGCACAGCGCGTACTTTTCTCGCGAGCGCTTCATTTGAATAGGGCTTGCTGATTAGTTCAACACCCTCGTCAAGTCGACCACCATGGACAATAGCGTTTTCAGTGTAGCCAGACGTAAAGAGAACGGCGAGCCCGGGCAAAAGGACACGCGCCTTTTTGGCGAGCTCTGGACTGCGTATCGCCCCGGGCATGACCACATCCGTAAACAGCAAGTCGACGCCGATGCCGCTTTCCAAGATACACAGCGCGCTCTGCGCATCTTTAGCCTGTAGCACGTGATAATCGAGGGCCGTCAGCATGGTCACGACGATATCGCGTACCGAGTCGTCATCTTCTGCCACCAAAATGGTTTCGCTACCTCCTTGAATCGGGCCTTTTTCTTGGTCAGGCGAGCTATCTTCGGCGCGAGTCGTGCGAGGTAAGTACAACTTAAATGTCGTGCCGTGCCCGATTTCACTATAGATTTTGATATGGCCATCCGACTGCTTCACAAAGCCGTAGACCATGGATAGCCCTAATCCAGTGCCGTGCCCTTCGGGTTTAGTAGTGAAAAAAGGCTCGAAGACTTTTTCAATTATTTCCGGCGCCATGCCGCATCCGGTATCTGTCACAGCAACTAATACATATTGTCCCGGCGTAACGTCAGGGTGCACGCGCGCGTAATCGTCATCAAGCCAAGCGTTTCCGGCCTCTATTGTGAGGCGGCCCTGACCGCTCATCGCGTCGCGCGCGTTGATGGCGAGATTGAGCAACGCATTTTCCAGATTTCCCGGATCGATGAGGATGTTCCAAAGTCCACCGGAAACTACCGTCTCCAGCTCGACTGCTTCACCCAGCGTTCGACGCAACAGGTCGTCCATATTGCGAATCAGACGTGCTGGGTTTGTCACGCGTGGTGCAAGCGGCTGACGGCGGCCAAAGGAAAGTAGCTGAGAAGCGAGTTTGGCTCCACGTGTTACGCCTGCCATTGCATTGCCAAGACGGCGTAAAGCCTGTGGGTTGTCGTCAACGTTACTGGCCAGCAGCTGGAGATTGCCGCTGACGACTTGAAGTAGATTGTTGAAATCGTGCGCCACACCGCCCGTTAAATTGCCAATTGCCTCCATTTTTTGGCTTTGCCTAAGGGCGTTTTGAGTCTTCATCAAGTCGGCGGTCCGTTCTTGTACCCGCTGTTCAAGCGATGCCGCAAGCGCCGCGATTGCTTCTTCGGCGATTTTTTGATCATGAATGTCCGCGTTGTTTCCGATCCAACGTTCAACGCTCCCACTATCACTTAGCACGGGTAACGCGCGGGTGCTGTACCAGCGGTAGGCTCCGTCATGGCGACGCAATCTAAATTCAGACTGATAAGAAGATCCCGAGGTCAACGAAGCGTTCCAAGCGGTGATTGCTCCCTCCAGATCTTCGGGGTGAACCATGGCGGTCCACTGCTCCCTGTCTAGGGCCCCTTGATCAACTTGAAAGTATTCGTAAACGCGGTTGTTGAACCAGTCGAGTTGACCCGCACTGTCCGCTGTCCAGACCTGATTGGGCATGGATTGAGCCAGTAGCCGAAATCGAACTTCGCTTTCTCGTAAAGCTTCCTCAGCGGCCTTACGTCCAGAAATATCAACAAAAAGTACGGCAAAGCGGTCCGCATCTACGCGTCTAGCGCGAGCCTCGAACCACCGGTTCTGCAGCGCAGGAACGTTCATTTCGAATTGAATAGGCTTGCCCGTATTGACTACTTCGGCATAGGTTTCAATAACAGACGTATGTAATGTGGGCACCAACTCGAGTATGGAGTGGCCAGCGGCGGTTGATGCGTCCAGGCCCGTCTGCGTGCCAAAAGCCGGATTGATTTCTAGCAGCTGAAAATCAAACATACGACCGCCTTCGTCACGTATGGCATAGCCGACAAAGAAACCCTCCTGCATCTGTTCAAACAGCTCTCGCCAACGAAACTCACTGCGTGCGATGGCCTCTTCGGCGGCCTTACGTTCAGTGATGTCCATGGCGATACCGATATAGCGCTGACGATCTGAGGCGGCCAGCGTCACCGCTTCGCCTCGCCGCGCAATCCAGCGAATGTCGCCAGTCTCTGAATCGACCCGTCGGAATTCGGCGTAACTGATGGGATTGGGCGATCCATATCGGCTGGGTCCTAAAAGATGCCGATCGTCTGGATGAATCAGGCTGACGAGTAACGATTCAGTCACTTCAATATCCGGTGCGATTTGCCAGATTCTCCGATATTGGTCCGACACGTCCAATTGGCCAGTGTCTGGGTACCACTCGAACGTCCCAACGCCTCCCACTTCCTGCGCAAACCGAAGTTTTCGCTCCGCCAGTACCCTGTCTGTTGTATCTCGAACGATGGCCATAACGCCGGCCGGTACACCGGCCTCGTCAACGACTGGACTGTAGTCAAGTGACAACCACGCGTCTGCTGGTTCGCCTCTTCGGGATAAAACCAAATGCTGATCAACATACGAAAGCGTGCCGCCGGCCAGCCCGGTCCTCAACACGTGCGCATTAAAGTCGGCCACCTCTGCCCAGCCTTCCAACACCCTCGAGCCCAAAAGTGCGGGATGGCGTTGCCCTGCAAACTCCTGGTAGGCGTCGTTGTAAATCATGATCCCTTCTGTCCCCCAAAGAAGCGTCATTGGGACATTGCAGCGCAACATGAAGGACGTGATGCTTTTAAGCTCAGTTGACCATTCAGCGATTGGTCCGAGAGGGGTGGTCAACCAGTCAAAAGATCTGATCAGCACCGCCATCCCGTTGTCGTTACCGAGAAAGGCTAGGGGATCAATTTTGGGGGGGCTGGTCATACGTTGGTTATCCAAAGGGTCGCGCTGTGTAGACCAGGGGCCTTGTCGGCGAATTCTGCACGAGACACAAAGTTTCTGCCTCGCTTTACGAAAACTATCGTGAGGATGGCTAAACGATGCACTATCCCAACCAAAAGATCATCACCCAAAGCAGGGAGCTAGCCACCGATCGGGAGGCATTCCCATGTCTACAACGTCTCCACAAACGCGAGCCTAACCTCGCCGCCACTCTTCGCCTAGGGCGCCGGTTTTGAGGCTTTTTGAAATCCCTTTTGATGCTGAACCATCTGGGGACTGGGTTGTTCCGGTTCTTTGGGATGGCGAAAAACGGGGATGGCGAAAAACGATTTGCGTCACGCGAAAAAGCTTTAGCATTCGCACTACTGTTGGCGAATGAACGCCGAGAGCGAGTGTAGTGGTCTAATGCCCGCAATTCTTTATGTGAGCGAATTTTTCCCCGCGAAAGCTGTCTTGCATGGCCGCTACGATGCGAGATGCCAAGGTAAGCGGGGAGGGACCTAGGCCAATACTGCTGCATGGTCACGCTAAGACACACGTGATATTAGATCGCGTGGCCGAGTGGATGCTGAGCAGGTGATTAGGGAGCGTTACCCGCATCCAACTTAATGACGTACAGAGTGACTACAACGCCAATTTGGATCTGAAACTTCACGGTCCCTCGGCGTTTGTAAAATTCCGCTTCTGATCCTTCGGCTCTGTGCGACATCAACCTTGCAGAACTTGATCCGGTTCCTAGCATTCTGGAATGATCTCGCCGAGTGCGAGTGCGAGTGCGAGTGCGAGTGCGGTGTGTATACACGCATGTGGATACACACATGCGCAATACCAAATGAGAGTGCAGCATGTTGATTTTGAGTTGTTCGCGACTGGCTTGATATCTGGTATTCGGTTAAAATCGAGTTCGCCTGTCAGCGTTTCCCGATTTCTATTTAAAGGTCGCCATCGCCAGGTCGTTAGCGTTCGCATTGAAATGGTCGGGAACACCGCGCTCTTGGGCTCAGCGCGCCACCATTTCAAATTTTGCTGGTCGTGATTACCCCATTCTTCGGAGAGTGGCAGCGGTCACGAACCAAACTAGGCTCTTTGATTCGCCGCCACGACCCTTCCAAGGCCTTGTTCTCGGGCATTATCAAATTGCCTTGCTCGTCCCAAAGAGCATGATCGTCGTTGTAAACCAACCAAGCGAGCCAGCAGGCTTCGCATCCGCATGATCCCCTGCAGTCGGGCTCTAAACATGATGCCTCACAGGTGCAGGGTAGCGCTTCAGCATCTCCAGAATGGCGCGGAATGACAGGGAGGTAGCCCTTTGTAGTGGGCCAGCGTGCTTTGCCGTGTTCGGTGGGCTGCTTCATTATTTCGAGCCTCATTTGGCTTTTGCTCGGCACGAGCATTTCTTGAGGAACGCTAATGAGAGGACTGTCGGTTAGCAGTGAATACGAGGAAGGTCAGAGTTATTCCCTCTCAACACAGTGTGCTCTTCTCACAGACGGTTCACGTCGAACTCCCTTAACTCGCAACGTCTACCTTACGGAGATCGATCATGGCGCGTCCCATTTGGACTGGCACCCTCTCTTTTGGTCTCTTGAACGTGCCGGTCTCCCTTATGACTGGATCTCGGAGCGTTGACCTCCATTTTCGTATGCTCGATAGCCGCAGCAAGACGCCTATCCGCTATGAGCGAGTCAATGCCGAGACGGGGGACGAGGTGCCTTGGAAGGACATTGTCAAGGCGTTCGAATACAAGAAGGGCAGCTATGTCGTGTTGGAAAAGAAGGATCTTAAATCCGCTGCTTCTGAAGGCCGAGAAGCCGTGGAGGTCGAAGCCTTTGTGGACGCCGCTTCGATTGGTCCCGAGTATTACGAAAAGCCTTACATTCTCGTGCCGGGTAAGAAGGCCGAGAAAGGCTATGTGTTGCTGCGTGAAACACTGAAGCGAACCGGAAAAATAGGCATCGCTCGCGTTGTCATTCGCACGCGAGAATATCTATCTGCTGTTATGCCCAAAGACAAGGCACTTATCCTAATGATCTTGCGTTTTCCACAAGAGTTGGTTGATGTGTCGGAATACAAGATTCCCGAAGGTGCGATATCCCACTATCGGATCGCGCCCAAGGAACTCGACATGGCCGAAAAGTTGATTGACTCCATGTCGGGTGAATGGAAGCCAGGTGACTTCCGCGACGAATTTCGTGAGCGACTGCAGAAAGTGATTGAGAAACGCATGAAATCGAAAGGCCTGGTCACACCGGCTAAGGACGACGAGAGCGACGATGCTCCGGTGGGCACCTCCACCAATGTGGTGGATTTCATGGCGCTTTTGGAAAAGAGCCTCGCGTCGAATAAACGAACGCCAGCGAAGAAAGCAGCGACAAGCGGCGCCAAATCCACCACAAAGAAGACCGCTAAAAAAACCGCTCCGGCTAAAAAGGCGGCAAAAAAGGCAGTCAGAAAGGTGGTGAGAAAAGCAGGATAAAGCGACGTTTCAAGCTTTACGCGTACGTCCCAGCTTTTCCATCACCTCAGATAAGTCCTGCTTGATCGTGGTCAATTCTTTCCACGGATCGGCGCGCAGGCTAGCCAGACGCGCGGGAAGGTTTTTGATCGTGAAGGCGTCACCGCTTTTCACTTTGCCCAGTTCCGCCCACCGCAGCGGCGTCGCTACGGGCGCGCGGGGGCGCGCGCGAAGTGAATACGATGCCACGCTCGTGGCCCCTCGGCCGTTGCGCAGGTAATCCACGTAGATTTTTCCGCCACGTTTGGCTTTGGTGGCGGTGGCCACAAATTCCAGCGGATGAGCGTTCGCGAGCGTGTTGGCAAATGCCTCGGCAAAAGCGCGCGCGATGTCCCAAGCGCAGCTGGGTTTCAACGGGACCACGACGTGCAGGCCTTTGCCGCCGGTGGTGCGGACCAGCGATTCCAAACCCATTTGAGCGAGGAGCTTGCGCACCAGTCGCGCGGCGGCGACCACACGCGTCCATGACACATGGGGTCCAGGATCGAGGTCGAACACGATGCGGTCGGCGTGGTCGGCGTCGGCCACCAGGCTTCCCCATGGATGAAACTCCAAAGCACCAAATTGGACCAGCTCGATCACGGATGTGGCGTTTTCCGGATAAATGTAAACCGCCTGCGTGCCGCTTTCTTCTTTGAGCTTGGCGGTACCCACGTGGTGTAAGCCTTGAATCAGATGTTTCTGAAAAAAGCACGCCTTGGCCGTGCCCTCGGGACAGCGGATGACCGAGGTGGGCCGATTGATGACACCGGGCAAAAACCAATCCATGACTTTGGTGTAGTAGTCGGCGACGTCCTGCTTCGTGATGCCTTCATCGGCGTAGGCCACTCGATCAGGATGGGTAATCGTGATGACATCCGACGCGGCCGCTTTCGCGCTTTTCGAGGAGCGGCTTGGCGATTTCTTGGCCGGTGCACTTCGATCGGAGTTGCTTAGATCAGAAAGGGTTTTGTCGGTGCGCAGCGTTTTGAGGCTTGGCTGTCGAAGCAGGTGGTGGTTGCCCAAGCCACGGTAGAACACTTCGGCCACCGCGGTCGGCTTGATCCACAGCGCGCCCCTCAGTAGCGGGTCGATGGTGCTGAGCGGCATGGGTGGTTTCTTGGAACCCTTCGCGGCGAGTGTCTTGGCCAGATCCCCCAACTGAGCTTGCGTGAAGCCAGTGCCAACACGGCCCACATACACCCACGCGTGTTTTGCTTTTGGATCAGGTTTCGCTAAGAGGAGCGACCCGAAGCCTGTGCGGCTGCCTTTCGGTGGGGTGTAACCGACAACGGCGAATTCATCACTTTCCAGTCGTTTGATTTTTAGCCAATCGTCGCCTCGACCAGTGTGATAACCCGCATCTGCGCGCTTGGAGATGATGCCCTCCAGTTTCTGCTCGTTGGCCATCTCAAAGGCCGCCTCGCCATTGCCCACGCTATGGCTGCTGAAGGTCAGTGGGTGCGGCGCGCGTGTCAGCATGCGTTCCAGCAATCCCTTTCGATCGATCAAGGGCACATTTGTCAAATCAAAACCTTCGAAGGCGGGCAGGTCGAAGATCATGTAAGCCAATGGCCGTTGCGCATCGCCTGAAAGCGTTTTTTGTAATCCGTTAAAATCGCTATGACCTTTACTATCCAGCGCGATCAGCTCACCGTCCAGCCGCGCTGAAGACAAGCCTAGCCCCTCGATGGCCTGGACAACGTCAGGAAGCTTGTCATTCCAAGGTAGACCATTGCGTGACCAAAGATAAACTTTCCCGTCGGCAATGGTGGTGAGGATGCGGTAACCATCCCATTTGACTTCGTGGATCCATTCTTTTCCGGTGGGAGGATGCTCGCGCAGCTTTGCTAGCTGGGGTTTGAAGAAGTCTGACGTGGGCCGCCTCTTGGCCGCCCCTTCGAGCCCAGCCGCTAACTTGGCAAGCATGGAACGTCCCACTGCCTTCGGCTTCGGCGTCGTCTTTTTTTGGGAGATCACTTTCTTCGCCGCGGCCTTCGTCGGCGGCGTTTTCGCCGCCTTGCGGGTGCTCGCTTTCATGGTCGCATCCAAAAGGTCGTTAGCTTCGACGTCTCCGGCAAAGGCATCTTTCGCTTTGATCAGGAACCACGCGGGCTGACGTTCTTTGCGGCCACTGCGGACCAAGTGCCAGCGTCCTTTGAGGCGTTTGCCGAACAGTTCGAATTCAAGGTGGCCTTTTTGCAATTGGGCCTCTGGATCACCCTGCGTTGCCCATACCCCTTTGTCGAACTGATCGACATGACCCTTGCCGTAGCCTTCGTCAATATCACCTCGAAAATCCGCATACGACACGGGGTGATCTTCCACCTCGACGGCAAGACGCTTGACGGCCGGATCGAAGCTGGGGCCTTTTGGCACAGCCCAACTCTTCAACGTGTTGCCCACTTGCAGCCGAAAGTCAAAATGACGACTACTGGCGTGATGGAGTTGGACAACAAAGATGGCACGACTTGTTATTCCCTTGGATCCGTCAGCGTTGGGCTCCGAGGTTTTCGTGAAATCGCGCTTGCGTTGATAGTCGTGAAGACTCACGTGTTGTCCGCTGTTTCCACCGCGCGCGGCCTCATCGGTATGCGTTCGGTCACCGCCGGCGCATCGGGGAGCGTGGGATGGGTTCGATCCAACGTGATGTTTTTGGACGCGCGCACATAGCGATTGGCATACGTCCAGATTTCACCGGTTTCCGTGATCAGCACAACCCAGTAAAGATCAGATTCGGGGCCGTAATCGATCATCACATGGGCAAATCCTTCGCCCTTGGGAGTGTTCATCGGAATGGGTGGGTTGAGTTGAATCATGGGTGGCCTCCGGCGGCGATAGATAAAATGCAGCCGTCGCTGTGAAAGGCTTGAGAACCCTCAGGTGTACCGTGCCCCCGGCATTTCCGCGCTTCCCATATTTCATCGTATGCGTGGCACTTCACGCCCTTGTCTCACGGGAGCGACGCGGCTTTCATTTCTGCTAGTCGACTATTCCTCCAATACTTGTTGCGCTTGCTGGGGAAAGTCTTTGGGCTTCCCATATCTCGTCTGATACGCCCGGCTCTTAAGCAAGTGCTCAGGTCAGTAATTCCTGGATCGCGCGGACCAGCTTTGATCCTATTTTTACTGCTGAGCTCGTTAACGTCATGTGGAGAAGTCCATGAACCAACCCGAAGATTCAAAGCCCGACGATGATAAGAAAAAAGAATCGGCCGACAAATCCCGCATCCCATCCAAGCCGGAAGATACCAATGCCAGCGGCGATGCGCTCAACGGAACAGGTGAAGACAATCACCACGAAAAGTAGTCCCGTTCAATGGCTCGAGCCATCGGCAAACTCCGGAGATGATCATGGCAGCGACAAAAAAGACTGGCTCAAAAACGGCTCGCCTGCAACGCCGTATTCAGAGCGCAACCGATGCAAAAGACGCCGCTAGGAGTGCGCGGAAAAATGCGCACAAACCGGCGCAGGCCGGTGAAAAAAAGTATCCGACCAATCCGCTACCCAAGAACCATCTGCGGAAACCTGGACTGGAAGCTGATCTTGCTCTCGCGCCGCAGTTTGAGGCGTCCACCTATCATGGCAGCGGTAAGTTGGACGGACGTGTTGCTATTATTACTGGTGGTGATTCCGGGATTGGACGCGCCGTTGCCGTGCTGTTTGCGCGCGAAGGTGCCGATGTCGCCATCGTGTATTTGAACGAACACAAGGACGCTCGCGAGACGCGGGATCACGTCGAAGCGGAAGGTCGCCGATGCCTATTGATTGACGGTGACGTTCGGGATTTCAGTTTCTGCAAGAAGGCCGTCGCAAAGACGATCAAGAAATTCGGCAGATTATCGATTCTGGTCAATAACGCGGCTTTTCAGGAACACGCAGACAAGCTGGAAGATATCACCGAAAAGCATTTCGAACTCACGTTGAGAACAAATCTGTTCGGCTACTTTCATATGGCCAAGGCATCGCTTCCGCATCTGACCAGCGGCGACTGCATTATCAACACCGGTTCCGAGACGGGACTTTTTGGAAATGAAAACCTACTCGATTACTCGATGACGAAAGGTGGCATCCACGCCTTCACCAAAGCGCTTGCAAGAAATCTCGTCGCCAAAGGCATTCGCGTGAATGCGGTGGCACCGGGACCTGTGTGGACACCGCTCAACCCCGCCGATCAATCCGCCAAGAAGATCAAGGATTTTGGCAAATCGAGCTCGATGGGCCGCCCGGCACAGCCAGAAGAAGTGGCGCCGGCGTATGTCTTTCTCGCTGCGCCGTCCTGCTCCAGCTACATATCCGGAGCCATACTTCCTGTAATGGGTGGCCCCTCCAACTGAGCTAACAGATTTCGTTCCTGCTACTTGCGGCTATCGACGCCGTTGGATACACGGAACGCCAAGCTGATCCGCGGCATGGCGGCATCGCGCTCTTTCGGTATGCCGTGGTCGAAATGCAGCTGACTCGTCCATGACATCACCAGAAGACTCCCTGATTCCAGATCAATATTTAGACGTCGATGCGGCGATTTTTTCTGGCGAATGACCATCCGGCGTGTGGCGCCCAGTGAGAGCAGTGCGATGGGTTGGCCCGCTCGCAGAAATTGCAGCTTGTCGTTGTGCGGGGCCACGCTATCGAGGTTATTCCGATACAGATTCAGCCCGACACTATCGAAGGGTATAGTAAGAAAGTCGGATACAAGGCTGAAAGCCTCGCGTAGTGGCGGGGACAAGTCCTCGGCCAACGCAAAATGGGCATGAAGTCTTGGCACGTCGACCTCTCGGTCATACATCTGCCGGCGCTCGGCTTGCCATGCCGTGTGCTCATGGAAATGCGTAAACCAACGAATAGCCTTGTCTGACGTCAGAACGTTCGGGTAATAGCAGACTTCACCCTCGGCGCTCTTTAACAGAGTCAGGGAATCGGTGATAAATAGGGAAGGTTGAAGCATGGACATATCCTGCGCGGTGTATGTATCAACACTTGAGACCACAGGTGCGGCGCGTTATCGCCGCGTCGCACAGTCTGCTAAATACCAGTGATGCACAGGTTCGGGCACTAGATCCTTGCTGTCGATACCAACCGCTTCCATCGCATCGAGTGCGTTACGAAGGCTATTGGCGTAAGTTGAATCTCGCGCCAGCGAGTGCTGGTTTTGATATTGCCATTCGATAATCTGATACATGCGGTCTGACCAGGCAAAGAGCAAATCGGCTCGTTCCAACAATTGACCGCGAAGCCAGTCGCGTAACGGTGAATGGACAGGATGGCCGTATCGTTCGGCCAGCCGCTCGGCGACTACAGCAACAGAGTCGCCCACGCCACGGAACCACTCGGTGTGGCCGCCAGCCTGTGCATTGATAGCCAATGGCGCGGGCGCTTGATGTTCCGGCCACCGCTCGATGAAAAGCCGCTCAAGGCGGCGCGCTTCTTTTAGGCGATCGGTTTCGATCAACAGACTTTCGTCGAGATCGAAGAACGAATAGAACCTCGGGTGCAGCGTATGGAATCGCTTTATAGGATCGTGTGAAAAGCCGACCTTCAAGAGATCTTCCCCTTGGCATCGAAGCACATATGTAAATGTGCGTCCTTGATGCGCCCGTTTGGGAAAAGTGAAAAAGTTCTCTTGCACACGTTCCGACGTCATTGCCCTGAATTCAACTTGTCAGTCATTGAGCCAATATCATGATTTTTCAATAACGACGAATGAGATCGTCCGCGGCTTCGAGTTCGGGGTCTGGACGCTTTCGGCCTGGACATCTTTGGTGCCGTGACAGGGAAGTGCTTGCATGGCGTTTCCTCCAGGAACGGAGCTTACCTTGCAAGATTTTCGGTCAATCCAGAGTGATAGCGGGGCGTCACTCAAAGCTCACTTTTTGTAGTGCATCGTTCGCCGAATTCTCTGGGGGTGCTATGAACGCAACGTCTGAGGACGCGACGGCGTCCGGCAAGCCGGTTAACGGTGGCAGCGACTCGAGCGATAAGTTTATTTGGCTACGCCGATTGAGTGGGGGATTGGTCACCGGCGCGGCCGACGACGATCCAAGTGGGGTGGCGACCTATTCTCAGGTCGGCGCCAAATTTGGTTACGCGACGCTATGGACGATGTTCCTAACACTTCCGCTGATGATTGCCATCCAGATCGTTAGCGCGCGCATTGGCAGGGTGACCGGTAAGGGTCTGGGCGCCAACATGCGCGTCTACTACCCGGGCTGGCTCGTCAGCAGTTTAGTAATCATGCTTCTTGCGGCCAATGTCATCAACATTGGTGCGGACATTGGCGCGATGGGATCAGCGCTTCAGCTGCTGATTGGTGGTCCTTCCATTGCCTACGCCCTAGGTTTCGGGTTGCTTTCGACGTTGCTGCAAGTGTTCATTCCATTTTCGAAATACTCCCCATTTTTAAAAGTCCTGACGTTGTCTCTGTTCGCTTACGTCGCGACGGTTTTTGTGGCAAAGGTGCCGTGGGGCGAGGCCATCAAGGGCACGGTGGTACCTTCGTTTCAGTGGAACGCCAACTATGCCACGGCGATCGTCGCGATACTGGGTACCACCATCAGTCCCTACCTGTTCTGCTGGCAAGCGAACCAGGAAGTGGAAGAACTCAAGAGTGAGGGACCCCGACGCGCGCTAGTAAATAAGCCCTCTCAAGGATCTGACGCGCTTCGACGTATTAATGCCGACACCATCATCGGCATGACGTTTTCTAATCTCGTCGCGTTTTTCATCATCTTGACGGCTGCCGCCGTCCTGCATGCGCACGGAAAAACCGAAATTCATTCTTCCGCGGAAGCGGCTTCGGCGCTCGAACCCATTGCAGGTCGGTTTGCATTCTGGCTCTTTGCGGGCGGTATTGTTGGAACTGGCATGTTGGCAGTGCCTGTCCTGGCCGGGGCCACGGCTTATGCATGCGCAGGCGCGTGGCACCAGCCCAATGGATTGGAGAGAAAGCCGAAGAAGGCCAAGTTTTTTTACGGCATTCTGATCGGCTCAATGATCGTCGGCGCGGGCCTTAACCTCACTCCGGTCGACCCGTTCAAAGCGCTGTATTGGAGTGCCATCATTAACGGCGTGGCGGCAGTCCCCATGATGGTTGTCATCATGCTGCTCGCCCAAAAGCGCGATCTGATGAAGGATTTCGCCATTAAAGGTTGG
>Ga0302301_1000611_pt1 | contig 14353 bp, 5 predicted proteins | sample III_Palsa_E1_2_FD_194544 | JGI IMG/M metagenome (GOLD analysis project Ga0302301, IMG submission 194544) | Peat permafrost microbial communities from Stordalen Mire near Abisko, Sweden - III_Palsa_E1_2 | ecosystem: Environmental > Terrestrial > Soil > Palsa > Peat permafrost | place: Sweden... | reverse complement strand
CCGGAGTTTCAAGCTATGCTGATGCGAATGCAAGGCTTACAACCCTGGAGTGTCGGTCGCAGAATTAAAGATCCCGTAACGGGCTATGGGGTGCAAAATACTTCTGAATGGGCCGGCGATATTGAAAAATGTAAAGCTAATAACGTAATATTTATGCCTGTATTTAATTCAGGTACGCATATAGCAGGGCCGCCTCCAACGCCTCCAGCAGGGCCTGTAGTGCCCCGCCGTACCGGTAATTATCTTTGGGAGCAATTTGTAGCTGCTTCAAAAACCGGGGTGATCAACAGCGTGTTTGTGGCTATGTTTGATGAGATAAATGAAGGCACACAGATTATGAAGATCGACAATAATCCTCCAACACAGGCTCCATTCCTTACTTATGATGGTGCTACCAGTGATTATTATCTGCGTTTAGTAGGCGTGGGGGCAAAGATGCTGAAAGAACATACACCTATTACGCCGGTAATTCCTATCTCCCCTTTTGATCCCGGCAAATGGTACAAATTAAAAAATAGGACTAGCGGATTGGAGTTGAACAGCGAAAGCGGAACAGGCCCGCAAATTGTTCAATCTGTTGATGCCGTTGCTGATGGCCAATATTGGCAAATATTATATGATGGAGCAGGCTATTTTAAAATTAAAAATAAAATGACAGGTAAGTTGCTCAGCATTGGCAATGCATCAACAGATAATAGCCCGGTTACCCAAACTGATGATGTAAATACTGAAGATGTAAAATGGCACTTGGAATGGGATGGAACAGGCTATTGCAGGTTAATAAACCAACATAGCCATAAAGCAATAAGTAACAACGGATCAACAACTACTAATTCACCGCTTATACAAGCTACTGATACGGCTATTGATAATTTCCGCTGGAAGATAGTTCAGCAATAATTTTATTCAAATGTTAGAAGTTGTTTGAAAATGATCAATGTTATTTTTATATAAACAAAGAACAAAGCGTCATTGCTGAGGTACGAAGCAATCTCTACATAGGCAGATTGACCGTGCACGTTCTCTGTAAAGCATAGAGATTGCTTCGTACCTCGCAACGACGATAGTTTTATCCTTTTTAAACAGTTTTTAATAAAATAACTGATTTTTTTCATTACACCTTGCTAATAATAGCCATTTTAATTATTTATTAATGAATAATTAACTTCTGTCTATTCTTTTGTATTACCAATTATTATTTAAACTATCTAACATAATCTACATGATGCTAAAAAGATTACTGCTTGCTTTAGTGGTACTATTTATCTCTCTGCATAATTATGCCCAGTCGGGTACAGTAAATAAGAGTTCATCCTCATCAATAGATATTTCGGATTCAGGATGGCGGCTTTGGCCTGATAGGGATGCGACCTGGCAGAACGATGATATTTATCTTCCAGCAGATGTAAACCTGGGTAAAATGGCTGTTAATAAACCTACAGGTGGTTGGAAAGCGCTTAATGATAATCAGGGAATCAATGTAGCATTGCCCAGTACAGTTGAAGAACACTACTGGGGTAAATTCGGCCGCAGGCCATATACAAAAAATGAAGCGCAGCGTGGCGCGGGTACGGCGTTCGGAAATGGAAACTATTTAGGTGTTTCCTGGTGGTGGCGTGCTATACAAGTTCCACAGTTTAAACCGGGTCAACGCGTGTTGGTATGGTTTCGGGGAGCAAGGTTGCGATCTGAGGTTTATGTAAACGGCAAACTATGCGGCTACTCCATTATGAGTGAGCTTCCATTTCAGGCTGATATTACCGATGCTGTAAAACCAGGCGAAAAAACGCAACTCGCTGTGCGCATCACCAATCCCGGCGGTCATTTGGACTGGATTGATTTTGCGCAGATGCGCATACAATGGGGTAAATACTTCCTGCCACCGTCACACGGTTTCGGCGGATTGGATAATGATATACAGCTAACCGTTCGTGATAATGTTTCAGTCTCTGATCTGGCTGTCATTAACAAGCCCGATCTGCATCAGGTACACTTAGTAGCTGAAGTGAGCAGCAATGGAAAATCATATAGCGGCCCTGTAAAATTCAGCATATTGCACAATGGTAAAATAATTTGGACAGGCGCCAGAACAGTTAATCTTAATCCTGATGAAACCAAAACGGTAGAACTGGATGCTCAGGTAAACTCAGCAGAACCGTGGCAATTGAATCACCCGGTATTGTACCAGGCCAAAGCTTCTCTGTTAAATTTAGCAGCGAGTGATCGTCAGGTTAACTTTGGTTTTCGGTTTATGACTGCAAAGGGTATTGGTACCGATGCCAAGCTGGTGTTTAATAACAAACGTATTGTTCCGGTTTCTGCCATATCATGGGGTTATTGGGGGCGTAACGGACTTTGGCCGGATGCCGAGATGGCCGAGCGGGAAGTAGTAAATGCTAAAAAAATGGGTTTAACCGCTTTGCAATTCCATCGTAATATTGGCAAGCCCGCTGTGCTTGATGTGCAGGACCGGCTGGGCTTGCTGCGCTGTGAAGAACCCGGCGGTGGTAAGTTTGCTTTGGGTGCACGTTATTCCCGTGGGCCATACGGACCTGATGGTGAGTTTTTGGCTAAAGATGAAAAATTGTTGGATGCCTTTAAGCCTAAAGCCGGTTATGTACAGCCGGATACGGTAAATACCAGTGGCGCAGGCCCGGATGGTGATGGCCAAACATTCTGGGAAAAATACGAAGAAGAGAAGATATTGGAAATGGTGAAACGGGATCGTAGTCATCCCTCACTTATCATGTACACCGTGCAGAATGAATCAAGCGAACTCGATCTGCGAAACCCGCGTATTTACCGTTTGTTTCGTGAAATGCATGCGCTTGATCCAAGCCGTATCATCGCGTTTTACTCCGGCGGCGACCCTAAAGCAGCCCAGGTCTTGATGCTACCCTACAGCCAAAATATCAGCTATGCAGGTACACATGACCCATATGCAGGCTGGCAGGACATACATACTTGCGGTGGCCCATGTAATTATCTTGATTTTTTATATAAAGACCCTAATAATTATCGCCAGAAACAAAAATCAGACGCGCATACCAATATTAATATGTGGGGCGAAATGCTGGGCGCGGCTACACCTGATAATTATGATCAGTTGGTGCACTCGTTTGATAAAAAACATCCTGATGGTTATGAAAAGGAAGATGCTACCCAGGTGCTTGGCGGCTACCATGAATTTTTAAATAAATGGGGATTCCGAAAGGCTTTCCCTACAGACTCATCGCTGTTTACTGCCATTGGTTACCGTATGTATTACTTCTGGAAAAAAATGGTAGAGCAATCGCGCATCGAAAACAATAACGATTACCTGGTGATTAGCGGGTGGGAAAGTACCACCATTGATAATCACTCCGGTTTAGTTGATAATCATCGTTTCCTTAAAGGAAATCCGGCCGAAATAGCCGCGGCAACCAAACCTGAAATACTGGTGATTGAACCCCGCCACATGATCGTTGCAAAAGGAGATAAGGATATTGTTGATGTTTTCCTGGTAAATGAAACTAATCGAAAAGGCGCTTATACACTTAATCTCACTGTTAAACGACCGGATGGCACCATTGCCTTTAAAACCGAAAAAGAAGTAACCGCGATAGGTGGCGATACCTATGGGCAATTGTTGAAAGAAGGTATTGAATTTAACGTTGATGCAGCCGGTATTTTAAAAATTGAAGCTGTAATTACACCTAAAAAACCAGGTGTAAAACCTTTGACAGGATCAGAGGAGATTAATGTAGTGGACGTGGCGGCTGCAACGGTATCTAAAAATGTAGCGCTAATAGAATCTGACAATGAGCTGGCCTATACACTGAAAGATGAATGGAATGTTGATCCTCAAAAACTGGATGATGTGCCTGCCAATAAACATTTGGATGTTATTGTGCTATCTACAAAATTGGATGGAAATGACTTGTTTAAAGCAGGTAAACCGATAACAAATGCGCCGATGTCACAGAATTTGGTTCCTGAAGGGCAGGCTGCTTCAGGTCAGGCTAAAAGTGTTACGGCAGTAGTGCAAACACAATCAGGCATATCGCCTGAAGAATTTGAAGAGGCACTTAAACGTGTTAAAAATGATGGCACCCGTTTAGTGTTATGGCCCGATAATGACCGCGGCGCGGATGCCTTTGCCAAAGAGTTGGCTAAACGGGATATCATAAAATATAGCGGGAAAGTAGGCAACTTGAATGCGCCTTGGTTTGGTTCATGGTATTTTGTGAGGAAGCATTGGCTGCTTGATGGCCTGCCAATAGATTGTGCTATGGACTGGCGTTATGGCATCAGTGCTTTTGGAGGCCCGGAATGGCTAAAGGAAAGTCCTAAAGGTACTAATACAGATGGCTTGCTAATTGATGGTAAGGGCATTGAAGCCGTAATAGGCTATGGAGCCGATCACAACCCTAAAGTAGGTATATCTGGCTGTGTAATACCTTATGGTAAAGGGCAAATTATACTTTATTGTTTGCCACAGTTAGTACAAAGCCTGCAAGCTAAGGGTGATTTTGCTATTAACCGCATTATTTGCGAACGATTACTGGCTAACAGTTTACAATCAAAATAGATAAATATCTGCTGTGATTTTTTAATTAAACCGATGATAAAATATTTGTTTTTTGCCTTTTTTGTTTTCACAGGCGTGGCAGTTAAGGCGCAAACCGATGGTAAAATAAAGGTAGCTTGTATTGGCGCCAGTATTACCTATGGTGCCCGCTTGGAGAACAGAGAACAAAATTGTTATCCTGCGCAGTTACAAAAAATGCTTGGCGATAAATATCAGGTAGTAAATTATGGGGTAAGCGGTACTACGCTATTGCGTAAAGGCGATGACCCCTATTGGCGTACCCAACAGTATAAGGATGCATTAGCCAATAATCCAGATGTAGTTATTATTGACTTAGGGGGGAACGACAGCAAGTTAATTAACCGCATACACCTGGATGAATATGAGCAGGATTACCGGGATTTTATTCATTCCTTCACTCAGCTGCCATTGCACCCACGCGTTATTTTGTTGCTGGCTATGCCATCTTTCGTAAAAGATACTACAGGAATATGGGATCCGGCAATTGTTAAACAGTTTAACCCGCGCATACAACATGTAGCTTATACGGAGCATGTGGAGGTGATAGATATGCATTCGGCATTTGTAAATAAAGAGGCAAATATGCCCGATAAAATACATCCTGATGTAACAGGCGCAGGTATAATGGCCCAGAATGTATACAAGGTGATAGCACAAGACAGGGATAAAGATTTTAATATATTTAATAATCTGAAAATGCCTGTAAAGCAAAGTTCGTTTTATGGTTATGACTGTGCCGATTTTACTTTTAAAGGCCGCTCGTGTAAAATTGTAAAACCTAAGTTTGCTGCTAATGGGCATCCCTGGGTATGGCGGGCACGTTTCTGGGGGCATGAGCCGCAAACGGATATCGCGCTTTTACAACAAGGTTTTCATATTGTATATTGTGATGTTGTAGAAATGTTAGGTAATGACGAAGCTATTGATGATTGGGATAGCTATTACCGATTATTGTACAAAGCAGGGCTGGCTAAAAAAGCGGTAATGGAAGGTATGAGTAGGGGCGGTGTTTATGTATTTAACTGGGCGGCTCAAAATCCAGATAAGGTAGCCTGCGTTTATGCAGATAATCCGCTGTTGAATATGCCTTCATGGGCAGCAAAGTTTACTAACAAGCCCGATGTAAAGGATGATATGTTCCTCGTTTTTAAAAAGGACTATAATTTAACTACTGATGATGATGTGCTGAATTTTAAAGGAAGCCCGGTTGATAAGGTTAAACAGATTGCAAAAGGCAATTATCCCATACTGATACTTTGTGCCGATGCCGACGAGCAAGTGTCCCCGCAGGATAACACCTTGTTGTTTGAGCAAAAGATAAAGGAACTAAATGGCAATATAACGGTGATGCATAAACCCGGCTTTAAACATCATCCGCATAGTTTTCCCAACCCTGCGCCAATTGTCGATTTTATATTAAAAAGCACAGGTTATAATTTATAAGGATAGCAAGGATAAAATGTACAATTAAGTAATGATAACATCCTATAATATTAATAATTGATGAAAAAATGTTTGGTTCTTTTATGGATGTGTTTTGCTATTTCTGTATCCGCACAGGATGCACAACTGAAGCTATGGTATGATAAACCTGCCGGCAATGTTTGGGAACAGGCCCTGCCATTAGGTAACGGACGGTTGGCTGCTATGGTATATGGTAACCCTGGTGAGGAATGTATTAAATTAAACGAAGCCACTGTTTGGAGTGGTGGCCCTAATCGTAATGATAGCGAAACTGCATTAGCGGCTTTGCCACAAGTACGTCAGTTGATATTTGATGGAAAATATAAAGAAGCAGCTGATCTGGCTGCGCAAAAAATCAAATCCAACAAAATAAATGGTATGCAGTATCAGCCGGTAGGCAATCTAAATTTATATTTTCCTGGTCATGATCAATTTACAAATTACTATCGCGAACTTGACCTGGAACGCGCTGTTGCAACCACTACCTACACAGTAAATGGTATTCATTTTAAGCGGGAAATATTTGCTTCTATACCTGATCAGGTTATTGTAATGCATTTGTCGGCTGATAAACCCGGGAATATAACATTTGCAGCCTCCATGCTCAGCACGCAGCGCTCATCTGTCAATACAAAAGGTAAAGACGAATTGGTACTTTCCGGCATCAGCGGTGATAAGGATGGAGTAAAAGGTAAAATCAGGTTTCAATCACTCGTAAAATTACAAGCAGAAGGAGGCAAGGTAACCTCTTCCGATTCCACAGTCTCCGTTTCAGCAGCAAATGCGGTAACTATTTACATCTCCATCGCTACAAATTTTGTTAATTATCATGATGTAAGCGCTAATGAGGAAACCCGGGCAAAAACATACCTGGACAAGGCCATGCTGAAACCGTATAGCCAACTGTTAGCCGCACATATCGCCGCCTATAAAAAATATTTCGACCGGGTGAAGTTGAATTTGGGTACTACCGACTCAGTTAAAAATTCAACTAATATCCGCATCCGTGACTTTGCAAATGGAAATGATCCGCAATTGGTGTCTCTTTATTTTCAGTTCGGAAGATATTTACTTATTTCCTCATCTCAACCGGGTGGTCAGCCCGCTAATTTACAAGGGATATGGAATGATAAACAATCACCACCGTGGGGAAGTAAATATACCATTAACATTAATACAGAGATGAATTACTGGCCGGCTGAAGAAACCAATCTTCCGGAAATGCATGAACCACTTATTCAGATGGTAAAGGAGCTTTCTGTAACCGGGCAGGAAACAGCTAAAAAAATGTATGGCGCAGGTGGTTGGGTTGCTCATCATAACACCGATCTGTGGCGTATAACCGGCCCTGTGGACCACGTTTCCTCCGGCATGTGGCCATCAGGCGGGGTTTGGCTTAGCCGCCATTTGTGGGACAAATATTTATATAACGGCGATGTGGAATACTTAAAGTCAGTATATCCTGCTTTAAAAGGCGCTGCACAATTTTATCTGGATTTTTTAATAGAAGAGCCGGAACATAAATGGTTGGTGATCTCACCATCCTTATCACCTGAAAACAGCCCTGCCGCGCATCATGGTGTTTCTATTGACGCTGGTGTTACTATGGATAACCAACTGGCATTTGAACTTTTTTCAAACGTGATCGCTGCGACAAAAATTTTGAATACGGATCATGAATTTGCTGAAAAACTATTAGCAGCCCGGAAGCGGTTGCCGCCTATGCAGATTGGACAATACAGTCAATTGCAAGAATGGCTGCATGATTTGGACAGCCCGAATGACCAAAACCGGCATGTATCGCACTTATTTGGCTTATATCCAAGTAACCAGATATCTCCATACCGCACGCCTGAATTAACAGATGCAGCACGTACATCGCTGATCTACAGAACTGATATTTCTACAGGTTGGTCAATGGGGTGGAAAGTAAACTTATGGGCCAGGTTGTTAGATGGTAACCATGCCTACAAATTGATTCAAAATCAGTTAACCCCAACGGGGCTAAACAAAGGTGGTGCAAATAACGGTGGAGGGACTTATCCGAATATGTTTGATGCGCACCCACCATTTCAGATCGATGGAAATTTTGGTTGTACAGCCGGTATTTGCGAAATGCTATTACAAAGCCAGGATGGTTTCATTAGCCTTTTACCCGCGCTGCCTGATGCCTGGGCCAACGGAGAGGTAAGTGGCTTGAGGGCCCGCGGTGGTTTTGAAATTACAGATATGCAATGGAAGGACGGCAAATTAGTCAAAATACAAATTAAATCGTTATTGGGAGGCAATTGCCGTATACGTGTGCCTAATGTTTTAAAAATGCAGGATGGCACAACGTTGAAAATACCGGAAGGGGCAAATCCCAATCCTTTATTTCAGTTGACAGATACCCCGCAGCCAATAATTTCATCTAAGGCACATTTGAAACAAGTAAATCTTAAAAACACACAGCTTTATGACTTTGCCACGCAAACTGGCCACACTTATACTTTAATTTATCAAAATTCAGCTCAACGTTAATATGAAAAAAGTAAAATATCTAATCACCGTAATCTTGTTTGCTATGTTGGCTATCACCAATGTGTATGCGCAGGATAATTTCAATCTCAATGAGAATTTTGATAATTCAAATGCAAAGTATGAGAAAATTGGTAGGGGCGAAGCCAACATTGCAAACTCAGTACTAACCACTAAGGATGCCTATCTGTGCTTTGGCGAAAATAGCTGGGCAAACTATGAGATCAAATTCAGGGCAAGAGTGCCTGAAACCGCCGAGCAGGTACAGATCTGCGCAGGTTTCCGTGCCGCCAACCGCGACGACCGTTATTTTATAATGTTAAAGGGCGGTATACAAAAAGACCTCTACCTGGCAAGGCTGGGTTATATGGGTAGTGATGATTTTTTGGCCCTGCGCGAATTAGATTTTCAACCGGTGCCAGGAAAATGGTACGATTTTAAAATAGAAGTAGCTGGCAACCGTATCCGGGTGTATCTGAATAATGAAACGCTGCCACGAATTGATGTAACAGATAAGCTCACCGCATTGGCACCCGCGGGTAAAGTAACTTTAGGTGGTAGCTGGATTACTAATGAGTTTGCCAATCTGTCTATAAAATCTATTAGCGCTCATCAACTTTCAGGCGGGGTGCACGAATATGCAGTTGCTGCTATCAATAAAGAAGCGTTGCGCAAGCAGCAACGTAAAGCATATCAGCCTATAAAAATTAATAATATTAATATTAACAGCGGGCGCACAGTAATATCATTAAATGGTAAATGGCTGTTTTCACCGGGATATGAATCTACGAATGACAGTATTGCCATCAACCCAAAAGAAAGTGATGAAGATTGGCATGTATTAACCGTACCCAACTTCTGGAACCCTATGCGGGTTTGGCTGCATGGTGAAAAATATAACACAGCAGGTAAAGGTGTATCGGATAATTATTTTCAAAAAGAGACCGATCGTTGCGAAGCCTATACTTTTGATTATAAAAAGACAAGCGTGGGCTGGTATCGCCAGTGGATTTATTTACCTGACGGGGTCAATGGGAAAAACCTGCAACTTTCATTTGATGCAGTATCTAAAGTGGCCGAGGTATATATCAATGGCATAAAGGCTGGTAGTCACATTGGGATGTTCGGCGATTTTCAGGTTAATGCCACAGGTTTACTTACGGCGGGAAAAAACCTGATTACGGTAAAAGTAGTGCGCGATTATGTAAAAAATATTCAAGATGCTGATAAGATAGCTGGTGTTGCCGTTACCGTTGAGGTTACCCAAAAGATGGTACATGATTTGGCTCACGGATTTTTTAATGATGACCCTGCCGGGATATGGCAACCTGTATCACTAGTGATCACTGATCCGCTCAGGATTGAGGATGTATTTATCAAACCCAATCTTACCGGTGCTGATTTTGACATCACCGTAAAAAATAATGCTAACCAAGCCGCTACTTTTTCGGTAGGTACTAACATTACCGGTAGTACAGAGAAGGATGCTTTATATAAAGCAATCTCCGTAAAAGAGTTACAGTTACAACCAGGTGAAGAAAAAACATTTAGCTACAGTGTTGCTAATTTACAACCCAAATTATGGTCGCCGGAACATCCGAATCTATATGATTTTGGCTTTACTTTATTAACAGGCAACAACACGGAGATTGATTCGAAAATTATCCGTTCAGGCTTCCGCACCTTTAAATCCGTTGGTGATTATCTGTATCTCAACGGTAAACGTTATTGGCTGCGTGGTGGTAATCAAACAGCTATACCACTAGCTCCTAATGATACTGCACTGGCTGATAAATTCACTAAGCTGATGAAAGCCGGTAATATAATGGTCACCCGCACGCATACAGTGCCGGCTACTGAAACCTGGATGAACGCGTTTGATGCAAATGGTATTGGCGTAAGCTACGAGGGTACCTGGCCTTGGTTGTTCCTGGAAAGCAGTATGCCTGCGCCAAACCTGATCAGCCTTTGGAAAAATGAATTTTATGATCTGCTGAAAAAATATCGTAACCACCCTTCGCTATTAATTTGGACGGTGAATAACGAAATGAAGTTTTATGATAATGACCCTGATCCTGTACGTACAGATATAAAAATGCATATCATATCAGATGTGGTAAAACACATGCGTAAGATTGATCCCACACGGCCAATAGTATTCGATTCCAATTACAAACGGAACGTTAAGAAATTTGGGGCTGATTATTTTAATACGATTGATGACGGTGATATTGATGATGTGCATGCTTATTACAATTGGTACGATTATTCCATATTTAATTTTTTTAATGGTGAGTTTCAGAAAAATAATAAGAATAGTGGGCGTCCGCTCATCAGCCAGGAAATGTCAACCGGGTATACCGATGAAACCGGCCACGCCACGCGCTTTTATAATTATGTGCACCAGAATCCTGAATCATTGGCCGGAAAATATACCGATGAATTTAGTGATCCTAAATATTTCATGATACCACAGGCCTTTATCACAAAGGAACTGGCCGAAGCGTTGCGCCGCAGTGATGACAAATCAGCCGGGATATTGCATTTTGCGCTGATTACCTGGTTTAGTAATGTTTACCTGGCCAATAGCATTAAACCCTTCCCGGTGTATTATGATATGCAAAAGGCGTTGCAACCAGTATTGGTATCAGCTGAATTATGGGGACGGCATTTTTACGCAGGCACCCAATTACCAACCCGGATATGTGTAATTGACGACAAAGAAGACGGTACCGCTTTACCAGCCTCAGAACTACAGTGGCAACTGGTGGATAATAGTGGAACCGCATTGGCAAGTGGTAAAATGCCTGTGCCACAGGTAGAACATTATACACGCCAATGGGTCGAGCCAAAAATCAATATCCCGGCAAACCTGCCTGAAAATAAAGTTGCAGGCAAATTGCTGTTAAAGCTGGTGGCCGATGGAAAAACCGTTTCAGAAAATTACTATGATATATTGCTGGCCAATAAAACCGGACTGAACGCAGATAAATTAACGGGTAAAAAAATAGTAGTATATGATGCTGGTAATAATATCGCCCCGTCGCTTGATTTTCTTGGAATTAAATACATAACTGCAAAAACATTGGCTGATGCCTTAAGGCAAAAAGCTGATATATATGTATTGTCTGGGCTTGACTCCACTTCAGCCAGTGCAGATGAAATAAAAAGTATCAGGAGCGTAATCGCGGGAGGTGGCAAGGTTTTATTATCGGCATCGGGTAGCATAGCGCCTGCTTTATACCCCGAATACATCAGGAGCTTGCTGAAAGAGAATGGCGAGATCGCGATGATGGATATTCCTGAATCGGATGTGTTTGATGGTATCGAGCCGTTGGAAACACGTTATCTGAATAACAATGAGCGCGAGAGCCCGGCTGTAATTTCTGGTGCTTTTCGTATCAACCGCGATCCGAATGTAGAGGCGCTGGCATCATTTATCAAAATACACGGCTATTTATCAGGACAGGTGGACGATCGTATGAAAAGATTGGATCAGATCAAAGGTTTCCCTATTGTTAAAATAAAAGATCATGAAGGTGATGTATTGTTGTCTGAAATCAGACTGGATAAAACAGTAACCGATCCGGTAGCAGGTAAATTATTGGTAAACATGTTGAATGATCTGGCTAAATAAAAGAATAGAAAATTAAATAGGAGAGCCTGAAAAATATTGAATAATGAAAAAATATTTAGTACCGCCTGTCTTATTAAGGAGCAAATTTTCTACCTATGCCAGGGATATTGCAAGAAGGTCAAATAAGTTGGTTACGTTGGTCAGAACCTATTTATTTACGCTGGAATCAAATAAAAAAGTATGGCTGGAGCCGGGCGATAGTCCATGCAAAAATGCGATTGTGGCAAAAGGAAATTATAAAGATGGTAAACGGGTTGGTACATGGGTTTTTACCTCGGATATGGCCGGAATAATAGAATCTTATGATTATGATGAAAATATTGTTTTGATTGATTCAAGTGATCAAAAAATCATGGAATATGCTTTGGCAAATAACAATAAAACATCAAACCCATTAACTAACCGCGTTAAAATAGGTGGTTTTTTCTGTAGTATACCTCCATTAGTCTTACAGCGAGAACTTTCCGTGGCTATTTATGAGCGATTTCCTGGCGGACTTGAGTTAGTTTGTACACATACTTTCATATTGGGTTCAACCGGTGCTATTATCAAGCATGAAATACGTGTAAAATATGATAATATAGAAAAAGGTTATATCTGGGAGGAAGGAATGCCTAATACAGAATTTAAACGTTTCATTCCAGCTTTAGCCGGCTTATGATTAATGGTAAGGCTATGGGGCTAAAATGATTATTTCTCTTCTATAATATAATGTTGCTAAGCCACATTTATACCTTTAAATGTTTTAACTAAAAGATACTTTATCTAAAAAAAGCCATTAGCTTTAAAACTAATGGCTTTTTTAGGTTGATATAATATTGTTTACTAATGTGTTACCTGGGTTTTAATTTCGTTTAGGAAGTCCTTTTTGTCGCAATCAAGCCCGACGGCCAGGTTCCAATCACCACCCTTTTGGATGGCTTTAATTACAAAATGATTCCAGCCTTTTTCAAGCGGTAGCGCTTTAATAACTTGTGCAGGTGCTGTTAAGCCTCCGGCATTCAGGGTTTCTTTAATCAGGTTGTTATTTAAATATACCTGATAACCGTCATCCGCATTTAAATACATATCCAGGCGGGGCAGGTCTGGTTCCAATAACAGGTTAGTTAATGAATGCGGGCTGTATATCCAAAAACTCAGATAAGCAATAGCATTTGTTGTAGGCCCGTCAATATGCAATTTACTAAAATCGAAGATCCCATCAGGCGTAGTTGCATTTTCCCAAAAATGATTTTCCACCTGTTTCCCTACAAAATAATCTTCCGGCTTTAAATCTTTCAATTGGTTGATCTTACTAATATCTGCATTGCTTTTACCCGATATATCAAATGAAGCAAGTAGCAAAGCACTATGTAATTTACCATCAGCGCCAATAGCAGTATTGCTGCTTGTTTTACCGGTAAAATCAACACCTAAGTTAACCAGCATCCGGCGCACCAGGCTTATTGATGTTGCCGAAAGCAACGTAGGGTCAATAGCAAAAACATATATTTTACCCGAACCCGAGTTTATGGATATCAGGGCTTTTCCTTCTGGTTTATATTCACGCTCGCTGCGTAGCACAGCAGCCGTTTTAAGGTATTCTGCGCGCTTATTCCATGTTCTCCAATCGGTGTTGCAGGCATCCAGTAAAACGTCGCTGTGCTTTACCAAATCGCCTGATAATCCATAGGTCATGATTGGTTTATCCGATATTTCTGAGAAATAAAAGTCGGCATTGCCCAATCCGCCAATTAGCGGGTCTGTTCCGTAGGTTATAAATGATGTTGCTTTTCTGTTAGTAAGCTCTAATGGGAAGGGCAGGTATTTATTAACTGCTTTAATAGCCGAAGGATCAACGCCCCATATCAACACATTGCCGCCCTGTTGTAAAACTGTTTTTTGCAATGCAAGTGATTTAGCATCAGTACGTGTATGCTCGCCATCAATAATGAGCAGATTATGCCCGTTTTTAGCAGGGTTCGTGCTCACTAAAACGCCCATATCGCTTAAAGTTTTATACAGAACAGAATCTTTGTCGGCTGATAATAATATTACATTGTTTGTTACAGCTTTAGTGTTTACAGGGGTGTTTGCAATAGGTGGTGCTACCTGTTTCTGCATAGTGGTGTCAGCAAATGATGCGCTTACAGCAACTTGTAGAG
>Ga0302301_1000591_pt1 | contig 14660 bp, 8 predicted proteins | sample III_Palsa_E1_2_FD_194544 | JGI IMG/M metagenome (GOLD analysis project Ga0302301, IMG submission 194544) | Peat permafrost microbial communities from Stordalen Mire near Abisko, Sweden - III_Palsa_E1_2 | ecosystem: Environmental > Terrestrial > Soil > Palsa > Peat permafrost | place: Sweden... | reverse complement strand
AAATCTGCAGCGGCGTTATCACCGCTGGCGTGCAAGCCTACGCGGTATATTTGTTTTGCATTATCGGCATAGGTATCATAACTCAGTTCATTATATAAATACGCGCTGATAAGCATGCAGCAGGTAAGCCCTACCGCCAGGCCAAAAACGTTTATAAAAGAAAAAACCTTGTTACTTTTAAGGTTTCGCCAGGCAGTTATTATAAAGTTTCTGATCATAATGCTATGTATTTACTTTACTAAATGTAAAATATATGCCAAACAGTTAAATATCTTATAACCAGTTATTTATTATTGTCAATAAATAACAAGTGTTCGCAAGTGTAACACTGTATGTTCGATTATGATACAATTCCGAAAAGATACAGTTAATTGGTGCACTGTTATATGTTCATCTGCTTACGTTTACAGCGAAAAACACTATATTCGTTTTTACGAAAAACGTCGATGGTATCCTTGCATAAAATGAACGACAGTGAATTAATGACGCTGCTGCAAGCAGGGAGCCAACCCGCGTTCACTGTAGTTTTCGAACGTTACAATAAATTACTTTACAGCCACGCTTACAACAAGTTGCGAGCTGCAGACGATGCACGGGATTTGGTGCAGGAAGTTTTTGCAGGCCTTTGGGAAAAACGTAACTCCTTGACCGATAAGAATCTTGGTGGCTTGCTCTTCACTATGTTACGCAACAGGATCATTAACATGGTAAGCCATCAGCAAATCGTTTCAGATTATACGAACAAGCTGGCCGTTTATAATCGGCAGGACTTTACCCCGGCAGACCATCGGATAAGAGAAAAGATGTTGGCAGAACTGATCGAACTGGAAATCAGTTATCTGCCACCACGCATGAGGCAAATATTCCTAATGAGCCGAATGGGCCACTTGTCGAATAAAGAAATTGCACGCCAGCTTAACTTGTCCGAACATACAGTGGCAGATCAGATCAAAAAGTCTTTGCGAATTCTCAAACCCCGAATTCAGGTTATAATTGTTTTTGCTTCAATTTTATTGATCTCAAAATCAGGCAATTAAAAAATAATTTAACAATTTATTAATACTATATCCCCGATAAGTTCATCTGGGCTGTTTTATAGTTATCGTCTGTTTAAAAGGCGACAATGATGACTGAACAAGAACGAGAACTTTTAAGACGCTACCAGGAAGGCTTATGCACCGAAAAGGAAATGCAAATGGTGGAAGCCTGGTATGCGGCTTGGAACAAAGATGAACACGCGCGCTTATCCGAGGGCGAGTTAGAGGAAGCAGAGAAGCTGATGAGAGCTGCTGTTTTCAGGAATATGCCTGTTAAGCGAATTAGGCTTTGGCCGCGCATTGCCGCCGCCGCTGTAGTCATATTAGGAGTAGGTAGCATTGCCTATTTTGCTATCCGTAAACCCATATCATCAACAGCTATTGCAAAGGCAGATGTCGCGCCATTCACCCAACAGGCTATCTTGAAGACCGGGCACGGCAAAACCATAGTGTTAAGCGGAAATGTCCAGGCTACCCTGGCCAGTTATGCCAATACCCAGATAAATAAAAATAGCAATGATCACATTGCTTATACGGGCAAAGCAAACGAAAGCAATCAAGCCATCTTCGATACTTTACAAGTACCCGCCGGAGGGCGGCCTTACCACCTGAAGCTGGCTGATGGCAGCGAAGTGATCCTGAATGTTGCTTCCTCGGTATGTTACCCGGAAAATTTCAGAATTAACAAGTCCAATAATAAACTGGAATTACTCAGCGGTGAGGCTTACTTTACTATTGTACATAATCAAACTTCGAAACTCCTGCTTAAAGCTAAAGGGCAGGTTATTGAAGATATAGGCACTGAATTCAACGTCAATACCTACAACGATGAACCTGTGAGCCGCACAACCCTTATCAACGGCGCAGTCAGTGTAAATCAGGAAAAGTTGAAGCCTGGGCAGCAAGCAATTATCAATGGGGCACACCTTACGGTTGCACTGGCTAACCTTGCACAAACAGTTGCCTGGAAAGATGATTTATTTCGTTTCAAGGGCGCCCATATTGACGTCATCATGCGTGAGCTGGCGCGATGGTATAATATCGATGTCAGGTATGAGGGTAAAGTAACCGATGAGGTATTTTATGCGCGTGTAAAAAGAAGCCGGAATATCAGCGAAGTGCTGAAAATATTAGAGAGCTCTGAGAAAGTACACTTTAAAATCGAAGGAAGGAGGGTGACCGTATTGAGTAAATCTTAACCCGATACATTACACCTTAAAAGAACATCCCGGCGGTAACCGGGATGTACGCAAGGTAACCAAACATCGTAATTAAACTATTTGAACCGCGCCGGCCCTCCTCCATCTTCGAAAATGAAAAGGCAAGCGCATAAAACCATGCTTAAAACAAATGTACAAATTTTACCCTCAAAATATGGCGGGGGTGCTTACGCATCGTCTTTGCCGTAAAATCTTGCTGATCATGAAATTGACTACCCTGGTATTGATCACTTTGATCATGCATGTAAGCGCTTCCTCACTGGCACAAAAAGTCACACTCGTGGAGAAGGATGCTCCTTTGGAAGACGTGTTTGACGAGATCAGTAACCAAACCGGGTATGACTTTTTGTTTACAGGCAGCAACCTGAAATTTGCTAAGCCTGTTACCATTAATGTTACCCATGAAGAGCTAAACGACGTTCTGAAAAAGATATTTGCCGGGCAACCGCTGGATTTCCTGATTCAAAATAAATCGGTTGTTATTAAGGACAGAATAACGCCAGTTCTTGAAGATAAAACCAGGCCGGCGTTTGCGACAGTAGCGATCATCGGCAAGGTTACTGACGAACATGGAAACCCATTACCCGGGGTAACGATCAAACAGAAAAATACCAGTCTTGCTTTTTCAACAAACGCCAAAGGGGAATTTACCGCACTGGTTGCCACGCAGAGCGCGATATTGCAATTCTCATTTATTGGCTATATTACCCAGGAAATACCGGTCACCCAACTAAAAAGTCCGGCCGTTATCGTATTAAAAGAAGATATCAGCAAACTGGATGAAGTGCAGATCATTGCTTACGGCATTACTACGAAACGCGCCAATACCGGAGACGTAACCACGGTTGATTCGAACACAATTCAAAAGTATCCGACCAATAACGTGCTTGATGTATTACAGGGTACCGTGCCCGGAATGGCTGTTTATAAAAATACTGGCAATGTTACCAGTACCTATAAAGTGCAAATACGCGGGATGAACGGTTTACCAGGCGATGGCGGCAGCCCTTTATATGTGGTTGACGGGGTTCCATTTATCGGAGGAAGTGTGGAAAGCCTTAATAATACTTCGGGTGCAAAAAGCGCCAATGGTGTAGGTAATCAGGCTTATGATGCTTTAAGCCTTATCAACCCTGATGACATTGAAAGCATAAGTGTTTTGAAAGATGCCGATGCGACGGCCATTTACGGCTCGCGCGGAGCAGACGGTGTTATCCTAATCACCACTAAAAAGGGTAAAGTTGGAACGGCAACCATAGATGCCAGCGTTTACACCGGGGTAACACACGTAGCTAAAGAGGTGCCTTTACTCAATTTACAACAGTACCTTCAAATGCGTAAGGAAGCGCATGCAAATGACAATACACCGATCAATTCTATTACTGATGTAGATATTAACGGTGTGTGGGATACTACCCGCAGTACTGACTGGCAAAAACAATTGATAGGCGGTTATGGGCATAACACAAAAGCGCAGGTAGGGATATCAGGCGGCACCGATCTGGTTCAGTACCGGGTTAGTGGCAGCTATAATTATGTCACCAGCCTGGAGGCCATAACCGGTAACGACCAGACCGCCAATTTTAATATAAGCCTTACCAGCACCACCAGCAATCATAAATTTACAGCCTCATTTACCGGCGGATACTTTTACGATCTCAACACAATGAGCCAGACCGACTATACTTATACCGCCAGAACACTGCCACCGGATGCACCTGCCCTGTACACTTCTACAGGTGCACTCAACTTTCAGAACAATACTTTCGCCAATCCGCTGCTGGCACAGAATTATATCAACAGTTCGCCGAGAACAAATCTCACCTCTAACCTGGTATTGAGCTATAGGCCCATTTCAGACCTGGAGATCAAATTGTCCGCTGGCTATAACAAACAAAATCTGAACGAATTTTTAGGGTCGCCTTCAACGATTACCCCACCATATTCACTTAGCGCACCTATAAGCACCTTCACTTATGATAATTCTTATGCATGGAGCATAGAGCCACAAATTGATTACAACAAACAAATTGGCAAGGGTAAGCTTTTAGTAACCGTAGGGGCGAGTTTACAGGATGAAACGTCTTCCAGTGAGGCGCTATCAGCTTCGGGGTATTCCACAGATCTGTTGCTAAGCAGTATTACAGCGGGCACCGCCATTAATATGGTTTTCCCTTATACTGTTTCGCCAAATAAGTTCGCTGCAACCTTTGGCCGTATTAATTACAACTGGGCAAACAAATATTATATCGATCTTACCGGCCGCGATGACGGCTCCAGTAATTTTGGCCAAAACAGGCAATATCACCTGTTTGCTGCAGCAGGTGCAGGCTGGATATTCTCGGAGGAGGACCTCATCAAAAATAACCTTTCATTTTTAAGTTTTGGCAAGCTGAGAGGCAGTTACGGAACAACCGGACGTGATGATATAGCACCATATTCATATTTAAGTACTTACAACACGGTGAGTTCCCAGGTAGGGTCAGTGCCGTATGGCGGTGTTTCAGGCCTGGTACCTTCACGTTTACCCAACCCGGATTTGTCATGGGAAACTACCACCAAAGCCGAATTAGGTCTGGAACTACAATTCCTGAAAGGCCGCATAGCTTTTGAAACTAACTTTTACCGTAATCGTACCACCGGGCTTTTAACAGGTGCCACGCTTCCGGTAATTACCGGTTTTAATTCCATCAATGAAAACCTGCCGGCAACCATCCAGAACGAAGGGTTTGATGCAACACTGACGACTGCCAACATCAGGAATAAAGATTTCAGCTGGTCTACTACTATTATATTTACCCATGATCAAAATAAACTGCTGAAATTTCCAGGCCTTGCCACCTCGCCTTATGCTAATACCTATGTAATTGGGCAGCCTATTAATATTGTTAAGGCCTATAAATTTGATGGCGTAAATCCGCAAACAGGCAATTACCAGGTCATTGCCGCCAACGGGAGCGTAACCTCTCTTCCAAATTCTATAACTGATAAAACGCAACTCGTGAACACCAATCCGGTTTTTTACGGTTCCGTACAAAACAATATTACCTACAAACAATTTTCGCTTAGTTTTTTGTTCAGATATGTTAAGCAAACAGGCCTTAACGAATATGGCAATCTCGTAACGCCGTCGGGTTACAGTGCAACCAATACGTTGCCGATAGTGCTGAATCGCTGGCAAAAACCAGGCGATGTCACCAACATCGAGCGCTATGGTACCAACTTCTTTCTTATCCTGTACCAGGCTGATCTGACACAAAGCAATTTTGCTTACAGCAATGCCTCTTACATTCGTTTACAGAACCTGTCACTCAGCTACGCGCTTCCCACACTGGTTTCGCAAAAGTTCGGCATGCATAACCTGCAGGTATTTATACAGGGAGACAACCTGTTAACTATTACCGGTTATAAGGGCCTTGATCCGGAGACGCAAAGTATTTTTTCATTGCCGCCGCTCAGGATCATAACCGCTGGATTACGATTAACCATTTAATTCAAAAGAACGATGAAACAATATAAAAACATACAAATCGCAAAATTTTTAACCTGTGTAGCTTGTGTTGTCATAGCAGTAGGAATGGCAGGCTGTAAAAAGGCCATCGATGTAGGTGCGCCAACTACATCCATCAATACAGCGAATGTTTATTCTTCTGATGGAACTGCTGAAGCTGCTGTCAGCGGCCTGTTTACCACATTGGCTGCCCCAAGCCACATGTACAACGGACAAGCAAGCGTTTCCTTACAGCAAGGATTGGCAGCTGATGAATTTACCTATTATGCTGCGCCTTCTCCAGCGCCCGCTACATTATTTTATACCAATACACTCACTACACAAAACAATAACAACTATTATTGGCCCGAAATTTATTCCGAAATATTCAGTTGTAATTCTATTATCCAGGGCTTAAATTCGGCTGTTGCCAGCTCGTTGACCGCAACAATTAAATCCCAGCTACTGGGTGAGGTGAAATTTACAAGAGCGTTCATTTATTTCAATGCTGTTAATTTATACGGAGATGTTCCCTTGGTATTAGGGACAGATCCCGCAATAAACAGCATCCTTAGCCGCTCACCGGCAGCTACTGTGCTTCAACAGGTGGTTCAGGATCTGACCGATGCACAAAGCGCATTACCAGACAATTCCTATATATCCCTGGCAGGTATCACCTCTACCAGCCGCATATTGCCCAATAAGCAGGCAGCAAGCGCACTGCTGGCGCGGGTGTATCTATATTCAAAAGACTGGAAAAATGCAGAGGCCCAAGCATCAAATGTCATAGGATCCTCAAGCTATGTGCTGGAGCCCGTTCTGACTAATGTTTTTCTGAAAACATCGCGAGAGACCATTTGGGAGATACAATCGATTTCGACGAGTTTAGGAAATGCGGATGCTAATTCGCTGTTGATGATAGCTGCACCCACAACCGTAGCGAACGATTTTGCCTTAAGTAATAGCCTGCTAAACGCTTTTGAAAGCGGTGATAACCGGTTTATTAGCTGGGTTGGAAAGCTGCAATCCGGAACAACTACTTATTATTATGCTGCTAAATACAAACAAAATATTGTTGCCAGTGCGCAATTAATTACGGAATACCCGATCATGTTCAGGCTTGCAGAGCAATACCTGATCCGAGCGGAGGCAAGGGCGCAGCAAAATAACCTCAGCAATGCACAAAGCGATTTGAATGTTATTCGCACCAGAGCGGGGCTTGGTAATACAACTGCAGCCACACAGACGGACCTGTTAAATGCCATTTACCGCGAAAGGCGTATCGAGTTATTTACTGAATTTGGCCATCGCTGGTTCGATTTAAAGAGAACGGGGCAATTGGACACGGTTATGAGCGTTGCCGCGCCGCTGAAGGGTGGCACATGGAGTTCTTATAAAGCTTTGATACCATTGCCACTGACTGAAATTCAAGCGGATTCTCACCTCACGCAAAATCCCGGCTATTAAATATTAACGACAATTTTCTATACAGATGACCGGCAATAACACCGGTCATCTCATTTGCATTTATTAATAGCGGCAATCCGGTAATATGCGGTTGTTTTTTAACGGCAGGTGATCAGACAAAAGCCCTCATTATATCTATAACATTAAAATCCAGAAAGCTAAAATGAAATCTAAAAATTTATTTTATAGCAGCATGTTCATGTGCTTCCTATCATTAGCTGTGCATGCACAAAACTTATCATACCATATTTCAGGAAAGCTGCAAAACCTACCTTCAGCATCTTCAAAGCTGTACTTGAAAGAAGCCATACCATTGGGTTTACTTGCCTCACCGGTTGATAGCTCAGAAGTAAAAAATGGCGAGTACCATTTTGACGGAAGGCTAAATACAGATGAACCGGATATGGTTGTCATATCATCGAACATTACGGGACAGGGTACCGATAAAATCACCTTAGTTGTAGATAAGGGGAAGATTGACATAGTATCTGATGCTAAATTATCCAACTTTACCGTCACCGGCACCGGATCATTAGCCAATCAGCAATTTGACGACATGAAGGGCGATTCCAAAAGAACAACCGATTCCATCAGGGCAGTAATGGCTACCGATGCTTATAAAACTGATAAGGAACTGCAGCAAAAATTAACAAGAAAGATGGTTCAAAATGCAGGCAAAACTATTTTCAATATGTATAGCTATCTAAAGGCTCACCCGGGCAACCGCATCAGTCCCTTTGGTACTTATACTTTGGTTGCATTGCCGTTATTGAACCAGCCAGGAAAGGACACGCTAATCAGCCTGCTCCCTGAAAAAGTAAAAGCCGACAAACTGGGTCAAGAAATCATAAAGCTGAACAATAAAAACAAGGCAACGCGCGATTCGCTGATCAAAGCGGCGCAGGCCAAGGCTGCTGACGGCCAAAGCAAGATCCAATTAGGAACTAAGGCTACAGAGATTACACAGAATAATCCGGAAGGTAAACCGGTAAGCCTGTCTGCTTTGAAAGGCAAATATGTGCTTGTTGATTTTTGGGCTAGTTGGTGCGCCCCTTGTCGGGCTGAAAACCCTAATGTAGTAAAGCTTTACAAAGAATACAACGCCAAAGGATTTACGGTCTTCGGCGTATCTCTTGATGCGCAATCGACCCAACAAGCCTGGATGAATGCTATTGAAAAAGACGGTATGACCTGGACCCAGGTTTCGGATCTGAAAGGCTGGGCAAATTCCGCTGCAAAAGACGGGCCTGATTTCGATGCGGCTTCTAACGCAGGCGGTATCATGTCGCTCATGGGGGTTGGTGATTTGTCTTCAGTTCAATTAGATCAGGCGCTAACCGGCAAACTGGTGCATTCTTCAGTCAGCATTGGCATCCGCGCAGAGAATATCAATGCCACTACTACACCACAAGATATTGAAACTGCTCTCCAATTAACTTACCTACAATTTACAGCGCCGCGTAAAGATGAACTGATGTTCAGTAATACCATAGGCAAGGCCATCGCAGGTCTGTCCACTCGGTACAATAATCCCAATCAGGTGTTTGCCGATACCATTAACTATGTCATGAGTGGATACAGCTACCGTTACGCCCCGCCAACCGAAGCGCGTTTCCGCGGAATAATGCTTAACCGCGTGTATGATATTTACCGGGAGCGATTTGCAGATGCATCCAATTTTACGTTCGTTTTTGTCGGTAACTTCGAAATAAATAAGTTACAACCCTTGCTGGAACGCTACCTCGGGTCATTACCATCAACTTACAAACACACTCTTCCCCGCGATTTGGGCCAGCATATTCCCACAGGCCATCTGGAGAAAAAAGTTTTTCAGGGCATCGAAAATAAAGCGACGGTACGCGTTGTACTTAGTGGCGATTATAGTTACGGTCCATTAGCCAACCTTCAACTGAAGGCAATCACAGACATCTTGGAAATCAAGATCTTGCAACGCCTGCGCGAAGCAGAGGGTGAGGTTTACAGTCCACAGGTTTCTATTGCCTTTAATAAATATCCGCGGAACCGCTTTGCTGTTGTGATACAGTTCGGATGTGCTCCTCAAAACGCCGATCATTTAGTATTACTGCTGGAAGAAGAAATAAAAAAGCTGCGTGAAAATGGCCCTCAACCGGATGATATCGAAAAGTTTAAGGCTCAGTATCAAAAAACCGTAGAATTGGCCCTAAACGACAACAATTTCTGGTATAACTATCTCCTAAATCAATCTGAAAATTATGATGACTTACTGCAGGTGCAAAGTCTAATGAAAAATATTGAAGCCGTAGATCTCAATTCGTTGAAAAAGGCGGCGCAACTGTTCCTGGCCGAAAAGAATGTCATCAAATTTGAACTTTTGCCTGGAGTGAAAAATTAAAAATACGCCTTTAAAATTTTAAAGAATAATATCTTTAAATCGATATGGAAATGCAATTGTTCCTGTACATGATGTAAAATTGTGCCGCAGGCAAATTAACTACGAATTGTTGTAACGCAAATGCTTGAAGTTGGAAAAGATTCCGCGTTGGACGTTTTTCGAACCAGCTTTTTCACCAAATACGCATTTTTAGCGTGGAGATGCATACTGGATCAATTCACTTAGTATTTTCCTCTCGCATTAGGATTTGAAGAAAACTGTTCAAAAACGATCTTTCCATCGTCAACTTCATAAACAGCAATTTCGTCCATAATGGCCCTGTGACTATTTTTATAACTGATATCCATTTTGATGCTGATCGCAAAGTGATCGGATGCTATGAGTGGTTCGGAAACAGAAACAGAATGTACTTCTGAAAGTTGCTCCATCCAGGCTATGCTCTTTTTGATGTATGGCATCAATCCCCTCTAATCTGTAGCCGTTCCCTTCTATGCTAATAATATCGTCAGCATAGAATGTATCTTTTGCTTCTTTGTTTTTGCCTGCTACCGTTTCGGTACAATTAGTATAGAAGTAGGGAAAATTGGTACGTTTTTACGTAAATACCGCACAGGTTGGGTATTTCTGTCTCATTAACTACCTTATTCTTATTCTCTTTCAACCAGAAAGATTCTTTATTCTTGATAAACTTGTATTTGATCAAGTGTTTTTTTGGTAAAGAATATAAATTGCTAAAGCAACACGATACAGTTGATTTGTTGATGATCACCAATGGCGAAGCGGCGAATAAATACGCTAATTAGTGAATAATTATACTAATCATAATGATTTTTTAATTTATTGTTAATTTATCGATATATTCGTTATTAGTATGATCAAATACAGCGCAGCTACTGACATGGAGTTGGCAGCCCTTTTAAGGGCTGGTGATGACGTAGCGTTTAAAGTGATCTATCAAAAATATTGGGATAAGCTTTTGGTTGTTGCAGGAAGGCGTTTGAGCGACATAGATGAAGCAGAAGAAGCTATCCAGGATATTTTTTTAAATTTATGGAAGCGCAGAGAATCTTTTCAATTAAAGGTTGGGTTTGACAATTATTTTGCTGTAGCTGTAAAATTCGAGGTCATTAACCGGTTGGCAAAAAGGGCCAGGGAAAGTCAGAGAAACAATGCTTTTGCAGAAACTTTTCCGGAACCACAAGAAAATTCTTTTGAACATTTTGATTTGGTCATGCTTCAAAAACAGCTGGAACATACAATAAGTTCATTGCCCCCGAAATGTCAGTTGATATTCCGAATGAGTCGTGAGAATGAATACACCAATAAAAAGATTGCATCAGAGTTAGATATTTCTGAAAAAACTGTTGAAAAACACATTACACATGCATTGAAAATATTAAAAACTCGTTTTGGTTTATTTTTAAACCTTCTTCTTTTATTTATTTAAGTCTTTTCTTCAATACCATATAAAAATTTCTCTCTTTTTGATTTTTTTTGAAGTGATTCAATTTTTTTGAAAAAAAAGGTAGGGTATTGCAATTTTAAATTGGCTATGTATTAAAAGGATAATACATGAATGAGCCAAATTCATCAAAACGCATCAATTTTCTTGCAAAAAAATGGAAAGACGGAACAATTACGGATATTGAAAAACAAGAATTCGAAAAATGGTATGTTGATTTTGATGATGTGCTTGAAATAAATTCGGATGAATCACGCGAAGAAACAGAGTACAGGTTATACAACCGGATTGCCAAAAGAGGTAATATTGGTCTGAAGCGCAATCCTAAATGGCTCCATATTGCTGCGGCTGCGTCTATTCTGCTTTGCCTGGGGCTTGGGAGCTATTACTACATAGCTAAACAAGTTCAGCAAAAAATTGCCCAAACGCAGATTAATGATATAGCTCCAGGGGGTAATAAGGCTATTTTAACTTTAGCTAATGGCCAGCATATTATATTAACAAGTGCAAAAAACGGACAACTGGCCCTGCAGGGAAATACTTCTATCACTAAAACTGCTGACGGGAATATTGTCTACAACCAGGCAAGAGCAAAATCTTCGGCTTCATCGGCTATAGCTTATAATACAGTGAGTACACCAGTGGGAGGTGAATACCATTTGACTTTATCGGATGGAACCAACGTTTGGCTAAATGCAGCTTCCTCCATAAAATACCCGACAGCCTTTACAGGTGCTGATCGTAAAGTTGAAATTACCGGTGAAGCTTATTTTGAGGTAACTCATAATGCGGCTAAGCCTTTCCGTGTTCAATCTGATCATCAGGTTGTTGAAGTTTTGGGTACTCATTTCAATGTCAATTCTTATGCCGACGAAAATGAAACCAAAACCACCCTATTGGAAGGATCTGTTAAAGTGACCGGATCAAGTGGCACTAAATTTATTAAGCCGGGCCAGCAGGCTATTTTAAGAGGAAATAATTTAGATATAGCTGAAGCCGATGTAGAAGAAGCGGTGGCCTGGAAGAACGGCTACTTTCGTTTTAATGACGAAAAGATCGGTAGTGTAATGCGTAAGCTTTCGCGTTGGTATAATATAGATGTAACTTTTGAAGGGAACATGTCAGACGAGGGCTTCGACGGGAAAATATCCCGGTACAAAAACATCAGCCAGGCTCTAAAAATGCTGGAGAAAACTAAGGCCGTTCATTTTAAAGTGGAAGGAAGGAGGGTTACCGTTATGCAATAAATTTTACTGCCTAAAGGTTCTCAAAAAAAAGCCATCCCGGTTGTAGCCGGAATGACTTATCGAATTGGATTCCCTTAATAATTGATTAAACTATTACGAACCGCGGAAGTGCCTGTACCATCTGGAAAATGCAAAGGCACAACGCATAAACCCACTCTATACAAATGTACAAATTTTACCCTAAAATTTTTGTGCAGCCCCCTGGCTGTATTTCTCAAATCCTATTGACTATGAAGCTAACCACCCTTCTTTTAATAGCGTGCATTGTACAGGTTAGCGCAACCACTCTTGCTCAAAAAGTAACATTAAATGAAAAGAATGCACCGCTCGACAAAGTTTTTGACAAGATCAGTGTGCAAACGGGTTACGATTTTTTGTTTACAACGTCTTTGTTAAAAGGGTCTAAGCCTGTTAGTATAAATGTCAAAAACGCCGATTTAAATACTGTCCTTGAACAGGTTTTTGACGGCCAGCCGTTAGAATTTTCAATCGAAGACAAATCAGTTGTTGTTGCGCCAAAACAAAAAACTTTTCTGCAACGCATAAGCGAAATTCTCGCTGTGCCAATTGATGTAAAAGGGCGTGTTGTAGATTCGGTTTCCGGCGACCCTTTGGCGGGTGCAATTGTAATGGTTAAAGGACGAATACAAGGCGCCAGAACCGGACCAGATGGTTCGTTCCTCCTGCAAAATGTTGAAGAGCATGCCATATTGGTGGTCAGCTATGTAGGGTATAAACCAAAAGAAATTAAATCCTCGAATGACGTTGGAACAATACGGATGGCTTTTTCCGTGGCAAATCTGCACGAAGTAGGCGTAACAGTTAACACTGGCTACCAGCGCATACGGCCGGAACAAAGTACAGGCGCTGTTTCACAGATCGGCACCAAAGAATACGAATCAAGTATCAGTACCAATTTTTTGGACGGATTAGTGAACAGATTGCCGGGGCTTCTGATAGACAATGATGTATCCTTTAACAGCACAACCCCAGGCAGTGCCGGTCCTACTTCCAGAAGTTTGTTTAGTATCCGCGGCATCTCAACCATGTCGGCCAATCAAAGCCCATTAATTGTAATAGACGGATATCCTACTGAGCTTACACTGGATATGATCGACCCTAACGAAATTAAATCGGTAACTATTTTAAAAGATGCTGCAGCCGCCACGGTATATGGCGTAAGAGCATCTAACGGGGTAATTGTAATTGAAAGAAAGCAGGCGGTGGCTGGTAAGCCCAGGTTCTCTTTTCGCGCAACAACAGGCATTACTCCAAAAGATAATTACAGCCGTTATAGAATAGCAGACGATGAATCAACTATTGATGTGAACTACCAGAAAAGCCTTTATTCGCAAAGTATAAACGCAGGTACATGGAACCAATTATCAACCATAGGCAGCATTTACACCAGTTCATTTTCCCCGGTCTATTATATTTTAGCCGAGTCGGCAGCAAAAATCATTACACCAGATCAGGCTGCGAGTTCTTACGCTGCGTTAGAGGGTTACGATAATAGTAAAGATTATAGCAAATTGTTCCTGCGGTCGGCAGTTACCCAAACCTACAACTTAAATGTTTCAGGGGGTAACGAAAATGCACTCTATTATATCACAGGTAATTATACAGGAAACACCCTGGAGCAAATAAAGAATGATAACAACAGGATTTTGCTATCCGGACGCAGTACGATAAAGTTATCCAAAAGGCTTTCCCTGGAGCTAACAACAGATTACCAGGAGGAACGTAATAACAGTGCACCCGTGCCGTCTATAAATTCATTATATCCTTATGAGCATTTACAGGATGCAAATGGAAATCCCGCAGCCGTTTCATCTGGTTCTATCATCAATCCTTTTTATAATAGTACGCTCATGGCCAGTGGCCTGGAGAATAATCTCTATTACCCTCTGGTAGATGTTAATGCTATCAGTGATAATACACATACCGTTAACAACCGCATTACTGCTAATTTTAATTATAACATAGGCGATGGTTTCGGACTGTCATTTGGAGGCGTATATGAAACATCGATCACCGACATCCGGAATTACGATGCAGCAGGATCTTCCATAGCAAATCAATACGTTAACGCCTATACAACTTTAAATACTAACGGAACGCTCCAATATAATATTCCTCAGGGCGGTTACCTTAGTCAGGAAAACGATAATACATCAACTTATACTACCCGTGCACAATTGAACTATAATAAAAGGATTGGTAACGATAATTCCTTTAATGGGATACTGGGTACAGAGGTAAGAGATGTTATCGATAAAAGCAACCTTGCGTCTTACTTCGGTTATAGCGATGAAACATTATTGCAGCAGCCTGTAAACTATACTGGCATAGTTAACGGAACG
>Ga0302301_1000583_pt1 | contig 14848 bp, 9 predicted proteins | sample III_Palsa_E1_2_FD_194544 | JGI IMG/M metagenome (GOLD analysis project Ga0302301, IMG submission 194544) | Peat permafrost microbial communities from Stordalen Mire near Abisko, Sweden - III_Palsa_E1_2 | ecosystem: Environmental > Terrestrial > Soil > Palsa > Peat permafrost | place: Sweden... | reverse complement strand
AGTTTGATGCAGGCCTTGATATGGGTTTCTTGGGTGGCCGTATAAATGCTACCATTGATGTTTACAATAAAAAAACTTCTAACTTATTGATAAATGTACCTGTTGGACAGTGGTGGGGCTTTAATACTGAGCTGATAAACGCTGGCTCTATGCAGAACCGGGGGATTGAATTAGCAGTAAACACAACTAATATTAAATCTGGTGGGTTTTCATGGACCTCAAGTTTTAACGCTTCTTACAACAAACAAAAAGTTTTGTCATTTGCCCCAGGTGTTAGTTCAATACCCAGTTCTACTGCTAATCCAAGCGGAACAGTGTCTGGCCAGCAGTTTACAAATTTAGTAGTAGGTGGTGAACTAGGCGAAATTTATGGTTACAAATATATAGGTGTGCTTAAAACCGGTCAAACATATGCACCGGAGCCAAAGGCAAAACCAGGCGACCCGTTATATGCTGACGTTAACGGAGACGGCATTATAAGCCCAACTGACAGAACTAACTTAGGTAATACTAACCCACATTACACAGCAGCTTTAGGTAATAACTTTAATTATAAAGGTTTCTCTTTAGGCATCTTCTTCCAGGGCGCATTTGCTTATGACCTGTATAACATGAATGAATTGGTACTGGAATCAACAACAGGCGCAGCCGCGTTAAACAGGTTTGTGCCGGGTGTAAACGAAAATACCAATATACCGCGGGAAGGTTATTTTTTAAGCCAGCAGAATGGCGGCGGTTATATTAACTCGAAATTTGTTGAGAACGCATCTTATGTTCGTTTAAAATCAGCTTCGTTTAGCTATACTGTTCCATCGTCTGTGTTTGAAAAAACACCGATCATCAGGGGGCTTACCGTATATGCCGAAGGACAAAATCTTTTAACCTTTACAAGTTACAAGGGAACTGACCCTGAAGAAAACGTTCACACGGGGCAGGCCATTAATTCACAGGGTGGCTATTCAGGTAGTAATTATTCCGGTGGTTTGGATTTTGGCGGTTTCCCTGCATTCCGTACTTATATCATTGGTATAAAACTTTCTGTTCATTAATAAATAATAAAGTATCTATCTATAACGGATCGACATAAATTTAAAAGAAATGAAAAAATATATTTTATTACTCATCCCGGTGATCATATTGCAATTCTCCTGCAATAAGAACCTCGACCCTAAGGTGTCAAGCAGTCTCACCAGTGTGAATGCTTTTCTCACTGAATCTGACGCTATTGCAGCGGTAAACGCTATCTATGCCCGTTTGAAAGGGCCATCAGTAGGTGATAATTATGATTATTGGACCGTTAGGCACTTCGCTTTAACCGACCTCCCAACTGATATTGGTCATTGCAGCTATGGCGGCGACCCGGGTCAGCTTTCATTATCTACCTGGAACTCGGCAAACGGTTTGCTCGCCGAAGACTGGAGGCAGATATATAAGCTGATATCAAATGCCAATAGCGCCATTTATAATATTACGCCAATGACAACCATTTCGGATGTTCAAAAAGCACAGTTTTTAGCTGAAGCAAAATTTTTGCGCGCTGTGGCTTACATGGACCTTACTGATGCCTGGGGCCCTGTAATTTTACAAACAGAAAAGGACCTGGCTAACCCTAATTACTTAAGTCAGCCTCAACCTACATCGGTTGCTGATATCGAGACATTATTAATATCAGATTTAACAAGCGCTGCTGCTGTACTACCGGTTAATTATGTTAATAACCCAATTTACAGTACTAATGATGTTGGCCGTGCTACCAGAGGTGCAGCCATGACATTATTGATGAGGCTATATCTGCGCCAGCATCAATGGCAAAAGGCGGCTGATGCGGCACAAACTGTAATAAGCTCAGGCACATATTCATTATATCCATCGTACCAGGGCTTGTTTTTAGAGGCTAATAAATGGTGTTCTGAAAATATATTCTCGGTATTAAGTGATGCTAACGTAAACGGAACTGAATTAATGAATCACTTTGGTCCGTTGGTACACCCGGTTATAACAAACAGATGGCAGTACTATGCGGCAAGCTGGCCTTTTTATCACAGTTTTGCCGATAATGATGACCGTAAAAAAGAATTCTTCCCTAAATACAACGGAACTGATGGCCTGGTACACGAAGAAGCGCCAACCTTAGGCGCTACGCCACCTGCAGGCGTATTATATATGCCGGATGTTGCTACCTCAAAATACGCCGATTCAACCGGTTCAATAAACAATTACTATGATGGGCACAGTGTTGACATTTTACGTTATGCTGATGTGTTAATGAGCAGGGCAGAAGCTTTGAACGAATTAAACGGCCCTACTTCTGAAGCTATAGGATTAATAAACCAGGTTAGACAACGTTCGCACGCTACACCGCTTGTTTTAAGTAACTATACACAAACATCGTTAAGGTTAGCAATTTTGCAGGAACGTGGCTGGGAGTTTTTCTACGAAGGAAAAAGAAGGGCCGATCTGTTACGTATGGGGCAGTATGATGTTGTTGTAAATGCCTATCTTAAAGCTATAGGGCAAACAAATACAATAAGTTTACCTAAAGATGAATACTTTTCTTATCCGCTTAACCAGGTTCAGATCGATCCGAACCTGAGCAATGCAGGAAGAGAACAATAAAACAGGATTATACCTGTAATATCAAGAATATATTATGCTATAAAACGCATAATATATTCTTGATTATTTTTTAGCTATGTGCGTAAATTGCCAAATGAAGAAAAAAGTTTTTGGATATATAATCCCGCTATTCCTCGCCATTGTTTTTTCGGGATGCTTTAACAGCGGTGGAAATATTATAAAGGAAATACATATTGGTTTACACAACAACAATCAGTTAAGGATTCAGATAGACGTGTTAACTAATGAACCGGTTGATGCCTATGTTGAATATTGGGCAGCGAACGATAGTACCAATACGATGCGGTCTACCGTCGTGAAAAATGCAACACAGCACTCACTTGTACTTTGTAACATATTACCTAAAACAAATTACGCTTATCGCATTATTACCATTGATAATGGGGTTAAGAAAGTAAGTAAAACTTACACTTTTAAATCACACGACCTGCCGCTATGGTTGCAGGAACAATTTAAAGCCATTAACACTTTCCCTAAATTAGTACCACAGCAATTTAAGGATGGGCTAATACTGCTCAATAAAAATTATTCACCCGGTACTGCTTTTTTGGTTGATTATAAAGGGCAGCTCAGGTGGTACCATACCGTTGATGGCATGGCCTATAAGGTTGTTCATTACACAAAAGATAAAACCGTACTCGCCCTTTTGGGCACAAATGATGACCCTACCAGCTACGGCAGGCAAATACTGGAAGTTAATTTACAGGGCGATACCGTTCTAAACCTGAAAAAAGGCCAGGGTGATTTTACCCAGCTTATTCACCACGAAATTTTAAAGAACGATAAGGGACAGTTAGTGACACTTACCGTTGACAAGAAAATAATGGACCTGAGCTCCGTCGGCGGCAGCAAACAGGATACCGTTAACAGCGATGGCATTATTGTATTGGACAGCCACGCTAAAAAGATCTGGAAATGGAGCGTGTTTGATGCACTCGATCCGCTTAAAGACCCTAACATCGTCAAAACAAAAAAGGACTGGACGCACGCCAACAGCCTGAATTATGATACCGATGGCAATTATCTCATCTCGTTCTTCAATACAGGGCAGATCTGGAAGGTCGATTCCAAAACCGGTAAGGTGATATGGAAATTTGGTAAAGGCGGCACAGTAGCTATGCCAGCCGAGTGTGATTTTAGCCAGGCACATGCGGTACATATTAACCAGGATGGCAACCTGCTATTTTTTGATAACGGTGTTAAAAAACAACAGTCGGGCGTATTCGCCATGAAACTGAATGAACCAAAACAGACATCAACTATAGATTTTCATATACAATTACCAAAAGAAGTATTCAACGGCCGCATGGGCAGCGCCTACATGATAAATGATACCAGTTTACTGGTATGCTGTTCAAAGCGCCACATACTTGTTTTAGCTGATAAAAAAGGCGTATTACTATGGACGATGGAATTGGCTATGCCAAGCTATCGCGCCGAGTTTGTAACAGCAGATCAGCTCGCGCCATATTTAAAACCTTAAAAAGAAATTTAATACCCGGTTTCAAACCAAAAAATATAAGTACTACTAAATTATTCTTATGAAAAAAGTATTGTTCGCTCTTGCTCTTCTTTTATCGGGTATTGGCGCTTATTCACAAAATATCCCTTACACCAATTGCGAAAAGTGCTGGCTGCCGGATACTTTAGGTAATCACAGGGTTGTGTTAATATTTAACGGCTCTGGTAAAGTAGCAAAAGTTATTATCCCGTGGAGAAGAAGAGATAATGACCCGGAGAATAAACGCATTATTATACAGGATGGTGCAACATCACAAAAAATAACCAATGTAAAAACCGGCAACATTAACCGTGAAACCGGCGAGATCTATTTCGAACCAACATCGGGCAAAGGCACCTACTATGTGTACTACCTGCCATCAAAAAACGAGGGCCGCTCTAATTATCCTAAAGGGGTTTATCTAAAACCTGAAGTAACAGCCACTGCAGATTGGCTGAGTGCTTTAAGTTCAGCAACAAACATTCCATCGGCTGATGTAAAGGAGTTTCAATCTATTGATGCTTTCAATACTTTTTACCCGATGGAAGTTATCGCTACCAAGGCTGAAACAGATCAGTTATTGAGCAAACATAAAGGTGATGATTTTCTGATTTTCCCTGAGGACAGGATCTATTCCATCCGCATGACGGATGATCTGCCACAACGCTGGATCGCACGCGGCCCGCAATATCATTATGATGGTGAAGCTGCGCGCAACGAGAATTTCGCGTTTCAATTAGGTTTATACGCCTTGAAGGATCTGCAAAGTGTGAAGGTGAGTTTTACCAATCTTACAGCTGCCGGTGGTAAAGTTATAGCTGCCAATAAGCTGTTTTGTATCAACAACGATGGGGTGAGCTACAGCGGTGTGCCTTTCAGCAAAATGGTTGATGTAGCCAAAGGGAAAATACAAGCATTATGGTGCGGGATTGATGTGCCAGAAGATGCAACACCTGCAACTTATACCGGTAAAGCCATCATCAGCGTAAATGGAAAAACCGCAAAGGAAGTTACCATATCCCTTAAAGTTGGCGATCAGCTGTTAAAAGATGGTGGCGTAAACGAGCCATGGAAAATGACCCGCCTACGTTGGTTAAACTCAACCATGGCGCAGGATAATACCGTAATTGCACCGTATACGCCATTAGTGGTAAAAGGGAATGAGGTCAGTTTATTGGGCCGTAAGGTAACCGTTAATAAAGATGGTTTCCCAAGCCAGATCCAAACCTTTTATACCCCGGAAATGACGGAGTATTCAAAAACGCCAAATAACCTGTTAACCGAGGCTATTCATTTCCATTTTGTTAAACCTGATGGTAAAAGCATGGTGCTGAAAAGCAAAGGCCTGCAATTCACCAAAACCGAACCGGGTACTGTACAGTGGACAGCCATCAGCAGCAACGATACCCTGAAAATGGAAGTAACTGCATCGCTGGAGTTTGATGGATTTATTGCGTACACCGTAAAAGTTGAGGCTTTGCAGGATGCCGATTTCAAGGATATTGATATGCACATCCCTTTTAAAAAGGATGTGGCTAAATACCTGATGGGCCTGGGCCAAAAAGGTGGCTACCGCCCGGATAACTTTGAGTGGAAATGGGATGTGGCGCACAAGAACCAGGATGGCGCATGGATAGGCACAGTAAATGCCGGTTTACAATATTCGTTGCGTGACGAGAAATATGTAAGGCCATTGAATACCAATTTCTATCTGCAAAAACCATTGTTGTTGCCAACCTCATGGGGTAATGATAACAAGGGTGGTATAACCGTAGCCGAAAAAGGAGAAGCCATTTTAGCCAACAACTACAGCGGCGAAAGGCAAATGAAAAAAGGCGATGTGCTGTATTATAACTTCAACTTGCTGATCACACCATTCCATACTATTAATACCGATTTTCAGTGGGCCAACAGGTTCTATCACGCTTACAAACCTATTGATACTATAAAAGCTGCCGGTGCAACCATCATTAATATCCACCACGCTACGGCAATTAATCCGTTCATCAACTATCCGTTCATCGCCTGGAAAAAAATGCAGGCTTATATTGATAGCGCGCATGACGCTGGTCTAAAAGTGAAGATCTATAATACTATCCGTGAATTGTCCGATCACGCTTACGAAACTTTTGCCATGCGCAGCCTGGGCCATGAGATCTATTCGCCGGGTAAAGGCGGAGGTTTTAGCTGGTTACAGGAACATTTGGGCAACGATTATATTGCTGCCTGGTTTGTGCCTGAGCTAAAGGATGCCGCCATCATTAACAGCGGCCAGAACCGCTGGCATAACTACTATGTAGAGGGCATGAACTGGCTTACCCAAAATGTAGGCATTGATGGTATTTATCTGGATGATGTGGCCTTTGACCGTGTTACCATGAAGCGTGTTAAACGTGTGCTGACAAAGGATGGTCACCCGGGGATTATCGATCTGCACTCAGCTAATCAATATGATAAGGCCGATGGTTTTAACAATAGCGCCAACTTATACATGGAGCATTTTCCGTACCTAAATCGCCTTTGGTTTGGCGAATACTTTGATTATGAGCATAACACGCCTGATTTCTTCCTCACCGAAGTGAGCGGTATCCCGTTTGGTTTGATGGGAGAGATGCTGCAAGGTGGCGGCAATGCCTGGAGAGGTATGGTATTTGGTATGACTAACCGCTTACCTTGGAGCGATGGTGCCGACCCTCGCCCGATATGGAAAGTTTGGGACAGCTTTGGCATGAAAGGCACAAAAATGATCGGTTACTGGGTAGATACTAACCCGGTTAAAACTGGTAACGACAAAGTACTGGCAACCGTTTATAAAAAGAACGGTGCCGTACTGGTTTCGATAGCAAGCTGGGCTGATGCGGATACCACTATCCAATTAAAGATAGATTGGAAACAATTAGGTATCGATCCATCAAAAGCGACTATTACAGCACCTGACATCGCGAAGTTCCAGCAGGGAAGAACATTTAAACTGGATGAAAAAATCCCTGTGCAACAAGCTAAAGGCTGGTTACTGATCATTAAATAATAACATTACTAAAGAGAGATTTTTCGGTATGAGAAATAAATGGCTGATAGCGTTGGGTATGTGTATTGCCGCGATGAATGTTTACGCGCAGGGCGATGCTACGTTTAAGGAATCGAGCAAAACATTCACTACTTATCCGTTTTCTGATCCCAATCCCATACCCACGTACACCAACATCTATCCTTATTTCCGTTACGATGGTTTTACCGATAAACCGGTTCAAAAACAATGGAAAACAGTAGAATTGGAGAACGATTATATCAAACTTATGATATTGCCCGAGATAGGGGGCAAGATCTGGTCGGCTGTTGAAAAATCCACCGGGAAATCTTTTATTTATTATAACCACGCGGTTAAGTTCAGGGATATAGCCATGCGCGGCCCGTGGACGAGCGGTGGCATTGAGCCCAACTATGGCATCATCGGCCATACGCCAAATTCTGTTACCCCGGTTGATTACATCACCCGCAAAAATGAGGATGGCAGCGTAAGCTGTATCATCAGCGTATTGGACCTGCTTACCAGTACTTACTGGACAATGGAGATCAACCTGCCGAAGGACAAGGCTTATTTCACTACCAAATCGTTCTGGTATAATTCAAATACCATTGAAGAGCCTTATTACCACTGGATGAATACCGGGATAAAGGTAAAAGGCAACCTGCAATATATTTTCCCCGGTACGCATTTCCTGGGTCACCAGGGTGAGCATGGCGATTGGCCAATAAATAAGCAGAACGGCAAAGATGTTTCTTTGTATGAGAACAACAACTTTGGTGGCTATAAATCATACCATGTATTCGGTAAATACACTGATTTTTTTGGCGCTTACTGGCACGATGATGATTTCGGTATGGCACGTTATGCAGGGCACGAGGACAAGGCCGGGAAGAAGATCTGGATCTGGGGGTTATCACAGCAGGGCATGATCTGGGAAAAATTGCTGACCGATACTGATGGGCAATATTCAGAAATTCAATCGGGCAGGTTGTTTAACCAAACGGCTGATAAAAGTACTTTCACCCCATTCAAACACAAAAGCTTCGTACCTGATGCCGCCGATACCTGGACAGAATACTGGTACCCGGTGCTAAAAACCAAGGGCTTTGTGGTAGCCAACCAATACGGCGCGCTGAATGTAAAATATGAGAATGGCTGGTTGAAATTATATGTAAATCCTGTTCAAAAGTTAACCGATACGCTTCAGGTTAAAGATGGCAGCAAGATCGTCTATACAAAAACAGTTGCCCTAACGCCACTTAAAACGTTTGCCGATTCGGTTAAAATTAATGTAAATGCAGACAATTTGCTGGTAACATTAGGCGGCAATAAATTGGTGTATGATTCAAAACCGGATGCGGGCAATATCAGCAGGCCATTGGATTCACCAAAAGATTTTAATTGGGATTCTGCGTATGGCTTGTATATTCAGGGGGCTGAGTTTATTGATGAGAAGATGTACCCATCGGCAGAAATAAAATTGCAGGCAGCTTTACAGAAGGATCCAAATTATTTGCCGGCCCTGGTTAAAATGGCAGAGTTGCAATACCACAACATGCGTTATGCAGATGCTTTGCAGCTCACCAAGAAAGCATTGAGCATTGATACTTATGATGCTGCTGCCAATTATTATTACGGCGTTATAAACGCACAATTGGGAAATACTATTGATGCGAAGGATGGCTTTGATATAGCAGGCCTGTCAATGGATTATCGCAGCTCGGCTTACAATGGCCTGAGCAGTTTGCACATCAAAGAAAAGAACTGGGATAAGGCCTTAGAATTTGCCTCAAAAGCGCTTAGTTTTAATAAGTATGATATTACTGCTTTAGAAGCAGAGGCTATAGTTTATCGTAATAAAGATGAAAAAGATAATGCAGCTAAAGTGCTGGATACCATTTTATCTTTTGATCCGCTTAATCACTTCGCGCAGTTTGAAAAGTACCTGTTGCAGCCATCAAAAGAAAGTGAAACGGCGTTTACTTCCATGATCCGTGATGAACAGCCTATCGAAACTTACCTGCAATTAACTACTGATTATTATAAAATGGGTTGTTATGATGAAAGTGAAAAGGTGTTGCAGCTATCGCCTGAAAATGCACTGGTTGATTACTGGCTCGCATTTTTGGAGAACAAGGCAGGCCGATCATATACAGCTTATTTGGATAAAGCCAACAGTGCATCACCAGCATTTGTATTCCCATACCGCTCGGCTGATGAAGAAGTATTGCTTTGGGCTATGCAAAAAGGAAATAACTGGCAGCCTAAATATTACCTGGCTTTATTGTATAAAGATAGGAACCGCATAGCCGATAGTAAAAAGCTGTTCGCAGCTTCTGGCAACGAACCGCAATTCGCGCCATTTTATGCCGCCCGTGCCGCAATTGTTATGGGTGCAACAGATGTAACCGACCTGCAAAAGGCAGTGAGCTTAAACAAAGGCGAATGGCGTTACAGTAAATTACTGACTGAATATTATATCGATCACGATCAGCCTGTAAATGCGTTGGCTACTATCGAGCCATTTTACAAGGGCCACAGTGATAATTATATCATGGGCATGTTGTACGCGAAAGCATTGTTATTGAATAAGCGTTATAAGGCATGTGCCGATCTGTTATCAAAAATTGATATCCTGCCGTTTGAAGGGGCGACCATTGGTCGTGAGTTATACCGTGAAGCGGAGCTGATGCAGGCCATTGGCGAGATGAAGGCAAAAAGATATACATCAGCTTTAACCTTTATAAACGATGCCAAAAAATGGCCGCTAAATTTAGGCGTAGGTAAACCTTACCAGGATAATTTGGACGAACGATTGGAAGACTGGATGCTTTACCTGTGCTATCAGCAGTCGGGCAAAAGCAAAGAGGCTAATGAAAGTCTGCAGGCTATCATTAAGTTTCAGCCTATGATCGAAAATACAGTGAGCAACTTTATTCCGGCTAATGATCTGGCATCGGCATGGGCCATCGAGAAATTGCAGGGGAAGGTTGCTGCAACTAATTGGCTGAACGAGCAGGTTAAACAATATCCTGATAATAAAATAGTGATCTGGTGCAAACAGGTATTCGAAAATAAAAAATCAGGAAAAAGTGGTATAAATGACTCCGGAGTTCGTATAATTGAAAGGTTAACTGACTGAAGAATAAAACCCCGGGTTATAAAAATGATATTCAATATAAATAACGACCATAAGATCGATATTGATAAATTACTTGCCATTGCAAAACAGGCTGGTGCAGGCATACTAAAAGTTTATAATGATGACCCGGAGAACAGTTCGGTAACCTATAAGGCCGATGAATCGCCGCTTACACTGGCCGATTCGGTTTCCCATCAGATCATCGCAGCCGGGTTAAGTGCATTAACGCCTGAGATCCCGATCTTATCCGAGGAAGGTAAGAATATCCCTTACGAAGAGCGCAAAGCCTGGGATTATTACTGGTGCGTTGACCCGTTGGATGGTACCAAAGAATTCATTAAACGCAATGGTGAGTTTACGGTGAATATCGCCTTGATCTATAAAGATAAACCTGTTTTAGGCGTGATATATGTGCCGGTAACCAACATCATGTATTATGGTGGCTCAAAGATCGGCAGCTGGAAAATAGGAGCGGATGGCGGCGTGAAATACTTGTCATTATCTCCCAAAATTGATAACTGGACAGCCGTAGGCAGCCGAACCCATTCATCTGAAGAAGAAGCCGCCTTACTGGCAAAGTATAATGTAACCAATATTATATCAGCAGGTAGTTCGTTAAAGTTCTGTATGATAGCCGAAGGCAGTGCGCAGATCTATTACCGCCATGGGCCAACAATGGAATGGGATACCGCGGCGGGCCATGCCATAGCTATTTACAGTGGTGCCTACATGGCCATGCCAAACGGCGAGGCCTTTGTTTATAATAAACCATCATTGCTCAACAGTAGCTTTATATGCAGTGCCAGCAGGATAATAGTTGAGTGATCAGAGCTGAGTTAACAGAAAATCGTACAATATTTGCGTAGATGCCTGCGGGGTAGAATCGGCAGTTAACAGTACAAGATCTGCATGATTTGCATACTCAAAACCGGAGTCGATGCCGGTAAAGTTTTCTATCTTTTTCGCCCTTGATAATTTGTAGAGCCCTTTAACATCGCGGCTTTCACAAACCTCAAGCGGGCAATTAATAAATATCTCGTAAAAATTCTCATTAATTATCTTCCGGGCCAGTGCCCTGTGTTCCTGCAAAGGAGTAATGAGCGCGCATATCACCAGTATATTGTTCTTAGCCAGCAGCTTTGCCATTTCAGCTACACGGCGTATATTTTCTGAACGGTCGGCCTGCGTAAATGATAGGTCGTTATTAATGCCGCTCCTCAGTTCGTCACCATCAAGTATAATTGACAAATTGCCCGCCTCAGTAAGCTGTTCTTTTAGTAGTTTGGATATAGTAGTTTTACCTGCGCCCGAGATGCCGTAAAGCCAGATAACACCTCCATTTTTATCTATAATGATCCCTTTTCCCATCCTTAAATCATCAATTTAATTACTTAATATACAGTAATCGTTAATAAATGTACAATTAATTCAACCTTAAGCCACTTTGTTGCGTTAAACACTTTTAATATACATTTTTTACTGAAATATCTCATTTTATATTAGAGAGTAATATTTTTATAGTAGCTTGTAGCACCTGATCCATATCCAATGAAGAGAGTTTTGGTAATGGTTGTTTTATTAGTGTTGATGTGCCGTTTGTGCTACGCACAATTAGATCACATCAGGCAAATACAAAAACAACTACCATACATACATGATAGCCTGCGCTATGTTGATGCCCTCAACAGACTGGGAATGCTATCTTATGAAAATAATCTTGACAGTTCTTTTTACTACACAGGCCGCGCCCGCAACATAGCCGACAGGCTGCAATATGCCAAAGGAAAAGCCGATGCTACCAATAACCTGGGTATCATCTTTGATATGAGGGGCAATCTGCAATTGGCACTTCGCTATTATAACGATGCTTTTAACAGTTATAAAAAGGTACACGATACTGCAAATATGGTGCAAGGCATAATGAACATAGCTATGGTGTACCAGGAAATTGGCAAGAATCAAAAAGCTATAAACACCTATCAGCAAGCCGTTGCAATGGGTAGGGGAATAAGTAGGGATTCTATCATGTCGTTGGTTTTGTACAATTATACATTGCAATATCCCGGTAGTATCAGTAAAGATTCTATTTTGATATATATTAACCAGGCAAAGCAAATTGCTACAAGGTATAATGATAAAAGGGTATTAATGGCGATTGAACAGCTGACTGCCGATTACTACATAAAAAATAATGAACAAGCTAAAGGTATAGCTTTATTACAGCAGGATTTGGCTAATACGCTAAAAAGCAGCCTGTATTATCTGTCGCTGGATATGCTTATTGACCTTGGCGACCAGTTTGCACAAACAGATTCGGCGAAGGCTATAAGCTACTATAAACAAGGCTTAGAAATAGCCAAACAAAAAGGGTATGGTGTTTATACCCAATTAATTGTTAGAAAGCTGTATGACTTTTACATAGCGAAAAAGGATAACGCTACTGCCTTTTATTATAGTCGCGAATTATTGAAACTAAATGATGCACAGGACAAAATAGATAATGATTCGGGGATTGATTATATAGAATATGCTTTAAAAGACCAGCAGCTTGATTCGGCCCGCGTGCAATCTACCTATCAGCAGTTGTTTTTAATACTGGCTGTGTTAGTGTGTATGCTCACCATTACTACGTTGCTTGTATTGTGGCGAAACTGGAAAAAACTGAACAGAACAGCGAACGCATTACGCCTGCAGTTTCAGCAATCGGAGTTAACGATGGGGGCTTTGGATGTGATGAATAAGAATTATGCGCGTGTAATAAAGATTGTTGCTCACGATCTTCGTAACCCTATCGGTGGTATTAGTGCTATAGCAGGAATTGTGCAGTCTGATAAAGATCTGTCACCTGATGCCAGGCAATTAATGAATTTGTTGCAAGAATCGAGCAAGAATTGCATGGAACTTATAAACGAGTTAATGGACACTGATTTTGATCAGTATAAGAACTTTAAAAAGGAAGGTATATACATTGATGAGCTATTAGATCAATGTGTGCAGCTGTTAAGCTTTAGAGCGAAGGATAAAAATCAGCAATTGGTATTGAATACCAATTTGCAGGTGACCATACAAGGCGATAAAGAAAAGCTTTGGCGGGTAATGAATAACCTGATCGTTAATTCCATTAAGTTTAGCCCGGAAGGGAGCGAGATACATATTGATACCAAACTACTGCAAAATAAGATATTGATCATTGTTAAAGATAGGGGCATGGGTATCCCGGGTGTTCTGCAAAACAAAATATTCGATCCGTTTACCACTGCCAAACGTAAAGGTACACAGGGCGAGCAACCTTATGGCCTTGGTTTATACATCAGCAGGCAGATAGTTGAGGCCCATAGCGGTAAAATATGGTTCAAGAGTGAAATTGATATGGGTACCGAGTTTTTTATAGAGCTGCCTATCATCAGTAATCATCAAATCACCCGCTTAACCTTATTTGATCCGCCAATATCAGCCTAAAGTCATAAACTGATCCATAATTGGAATATCGGGAATAGTCGATATATCTTTGTTTTATGGATCAGGTAGAAATTTTTAAGGCGCTCTCCAACAAAACCAGACTGCAAATATTAAACTGGTTAAAAGACCCCGAACTAAACTTTCCGGAACAAGCGATTTATGGCTTTACCGATGGCATTTGCGTTGGCCAGATTCAGCTAAAAGCCGGACTTACCCAATCAACTGTGTCAGAATATTTATCTGTTTTGCAGCGAGCTGGCCTGGTTACATCCACCCGTAAAGGCCAATGGACCTATTACAAAAGAAACGAAGAAGCATTTGCTGTATTAAGCCAGCTGATCCAATCAGAAATTTAAAAATAGACACACACAAACATATATGAGTATCGATAACAGCTTATTCAGGCCATTTAGCCTTAAATCATTAAATATTAAAAACCGCATTGTAATGGCGCCGATGACGCGCTCCTTTTCGCCCAATGGTATTCCAACAGCTGATGTGGCTGCTTATTACCGCAGAAGGGCGGAAGGCGAAGCAGGGTTGATTTTATCAGAGGGTACGGTAATTAACCGTGTATCATCGTCAAATGATGCTAACATTCCTCATTTTTACGGTGAGCAGGCATTGACCGGATGGAAAAACGTAATTGACGGTGTACATGGGTATTATGGACAACCACCATTCGGGTTGGGTACCATCTGAACCATTTGAAGGCCCGTCGGGCTTAAATCGTCCCGGTTTTAACAATGGTAAAACCTTGACCGAAAGCGAGATCGCTGATGTAATAAAAGCTTATGGACAGGCAGCAGCCGACGCTAAAAATTTAGGTTTTGATTGCGTAGAGATACATGGCGCGCATGGTTACCTGATCGACCAGTTTTTTTGGGAGGGTACCAATGAGCGTACTGACATTTATGGCGGTAAAACCCTGCCTGAGCGCAGCCGTTTTGCAATTGAGGTTATAAAAGAAGTTAGAAAACGTGTAGGCGAAGATTTCGCGGTGATCATCCGCTTATCTCAGTTCAAACCCGCCGCTTATACCAACCAGTTGGCTAAAACTCCGCAGGAATTAGAAGCCTGG
>Ga0302301_1000573_pt1 | contig 15114 bp, 12 predicted proteins | sample III_Palsa_E1_2_FD_194544 | JGI IMG/M metagenome (GOLD analysis project Ga0302301, IMG submission 194544) | Peat permafrost microbial communities from Stordalen Mire near Abisko, Sweden - III_Palsa_E1_2 | ecosystem: Environmental > Terrestrial > Soil > Palsa > Peat permafrost | place: Sweden... | reverse complement strand
TCCGGCAAAGGCACGGATCGTCGCCGCCCAAGCAGGAATAGACGCCGCGCAGGCGGACGTGGTGCGCACGCACGCCGAGCGTGCCCGCCAGGAAGCGCTCTTGCAAACTCGCTCGACCACGCAGCAGAAAGTGGAGCAGGCAGTCGCCGATGACGAGCGGTATGCCGCGCAGCTCGCAAGTCGGCAGGCGGATCTTGAAGAGGCGAAGACTATGCTCCGCAGCAACGAAGACGCGGCGGAAGCCGAGAGGCGCACGAAGGCGGTATTGGAATCGCAAGATCTACAACTCATCGCTGACCAGCATGCGAAAGAAGCGGCGCTAAATGGGGCAAAAGTAAACCTCGGCTATACGAAAATTGAGGCGCCAGGTGATGGCACTGTGGGGGAAAGGCAAGTGCGGCCCGGACAACTTGTATCGCCGGGAACGCAAGTTATTTCCTTCGTTCCGCTCATCAAGTGGGTTCAGGCGAACTATCGCGAGACGCAGCTTACCAATGTGAAGGTTGGCGACGCTGCGGAAATTCGCATTGACGAATATCCTGGCCGTGTAGTTCACGGCAAAGTACTTGAGATTGCTCCGGCCAGCGGTTCGCAGTTTGCACTGCTAGCTCCCGATAACGCGACCGGAAATTACACCAAGGTTGTGCAAAGGATTCCCGTGAAAATAGCCCTCGAGGATTCGAGCTTTGCGAACAGCTTGCGCCCCGGACTTTCCGTAGTCGCCACAGTCCGGACGAGCCATTGATCGGAGCGTAGGATGTCTGCTTCCTCGATAGTCCTGCCACAGCCCAGTCCGGCGCAACTCGCACGCGGAATCGCCGGAGCCGTGCCAGCCGACCTTTCCAAGAGTCCATTGCTTGGAATCCTCGGTGTCGTCACAGGCGCGGGAGTCGTCACTCTCACGAGCCGAATGATTTCGCTCGGCGTCCCCGACCTGAGGGGCCACCAGGGATTCAGCTACGACCAAAGCGCATGGATCGGTACGGCCTTCGACGTTGGACTGATGTTCATCGGCCCATTCACTGTGTATCTGGGCGGGCTAATGGGGCCACGGCGAATTCTGTTGACGGCGGCGGCGATCTTTACGGTGCTCTGTATTTTTCTGCCTTTTATTCATAATTACCACTTCCTCATCGTAGCCACAGCTTTGGCGGGAATGGCGTCCGGAACCTTCTATCCCCTGACGCTTACGTTCGCTCTGCGCAACATTCCTCTCCGGTACCTTCCTTTCACGATTGCTCTCTACGCTTCGTTCGTGGATGGCGCCGTGAACATCGCCCCATCGCTTTACGGCTGGTACAGAAATCATCTCTCCTGGGAATGGATATTTTGGAATTCGGCGGTGATTACGCCGCTGATGATGCTATGCATCTATCTCGGCATACCGAAATCTCCTCCCGCAAAGGAGCACGGCGAGGCGCCAAGCTTCGCGGGATTTTTATATGCGAGCGCAGGTTTTGCATTGGTTTTGGCTGCGTGCGAACAGGGCGAGAGGCTCGACTGGTGGCACTCTGGGGTGTTCACCGCGCTTTTTGCCAGCGGCTCGTTCCTCTTATTGTGCGCTCTCGTGCGTCGCCTGCTCGGCCCCAATCCTCTTGTTGACATGCCATACCTGCGGGACAGGGAAACGATCCTGCTGGGCACTGGGCTTTTCTTTTTTCGCTTTTTTCTAGTCACCACAATCATCTTGGTCCCGCAGGCCCTGGCCATCCATGGATTCGAACCGGACCAGATCGGGCCGGCGGTGATTTGGACGGCAGCTTCATTTGTTCCGCTCGCGTTTGTGGCTGGTTTCCTTCTACTTTCGAACGCGGATCCCCGCTTATTGCTCGCAGCAGGCTTCACGGCGATGGCGGTTGCTTCTCTCATGAACGCTGAAATGACCAGCGCTTGGGCGGCAGCGAATTTTTACCGAACCGAATTTCTAATGGGCTTTGGGCAATGCTTTGCATTCATCGGTTTAGTCTCAGCGATCATTTTGCAGGGACTTTTCTCGGGCGGGTTGGTGAAGCCTCAGCGGATTCTCACATTTTCTGCCTTCTTTCATACCATTCGGCTCTTCGGAGGAACGCTCGGTGCGGTCCTAATGGGGCGGTTCATTGCTGAGCGGGAAAAGTTTCATTCGAACATGCTGGGGTTGCATGTACAGCATGGAAGCTGGATCACCGACGGAAGCGTGCGCCAAATGACGGGAGGATTCTATGCCAAGTCAACGGGCTTGGCTGAAGCGACAGGTCGTGCCCTGGATGCGGTGGGAGGACGGCTTCGTCTTCAAGCCTATACGCTGAGTTTGATCGACGGATTCTACCTGGTCGCGTGGGCCTCCGTAGTCGCTTTGGTGCTGGTAGCTCTCTTGCGAGAGTCGCCGCTGAAATATGGCGACCTCTACGGGATTCAACAGGAACAGGCTGCGGTGAAGGGGGAGAGGTAATGAGATTCCGCTGTAGTGGTCTGGGCATCGCACTATTTGCAGTTAGTTTCCCTCTTTGCGCTCGAGCGCAGAACGCAGAACGGGCTCCCCTGAAAATTACTCTTCCTGAAGCAGTGCAGTTGGCGCTGAAGAATAACCATGTGGTGCGAATCGCTGGACTCGAAGTGCGAGTGAAACAGCATGCGAAGGAGGCTGCCCGGAGCGGATATTTCCCAACCATAACGAACGAGAGCCGGGTTTTACGTGTTACGGACACGCAGTTCATTGCAATTCCTGCTGGGAGCCTAGGAACTGTAGGTGGCACACCAATTCCAACGGTGCCAGCGATTCTGAATCAGGGTGAGAAAACTTTTATCACGAGTGGAACGGGTCTGGTGCAGCCGCTCACTCAGTTGTTCACAAGAGTCAAACCGTCAAACGACCTTGCGCGCGCTGACTTGGACGCCACCCGGGCGAACGCGAAGGCGACTGAGAACGACGTGGCATTGCGGGTTCATGAGATTTATTACCAAATTTTGGTGACGCAGCTGCACAAGAGTGCAACGGAAGCGAAAATCCGCGCTGCCCAGGAGATGGAGGCCGAGCGCACGCAGCAGGTGAAGTATGGCAGCACGCTCGACGAACAACTCATTGATAGCAAAGCGCAAACTCTCGAAGCTAAGCAGGACTTACTCACCATCGAGCTGCAACTTTCTGATCTGACTATGCAGTTGAATGACGTGCTGGGATTGCCGGTAACCACGCAACTCGAACTCGATCCTACCGTCCCCGAGGCCCGGGAACCTTGCCGTCGGGAGGAATGCGTCAGTACTGCGTTGGCATCGCACCCGGAAATTCTTGCGGCAAAGGCCGAAATGGAGAAAGCGTCGGCGGGCGTTCGCCTGTCAAAGGCAGATTACTTCCCGGATGTCTCGGCTATTGCCCGGTACAGTTACCAGGACAATGTCCCTTTCCTCGCCCGCAACTTTGGAACTTTCAGAGCGGAGCTGACCTACGATTTGTTCGATGGGGGGCGACGAAAGGCCAAGCTGGGCGAAAGCAACGCTGCTCTCGGAGTAGCGCGCGAAAACCTCGCGCGGATAACGGACGAGGTTGAGCGCAAGGTTGAGACTGCCGCTAACAAATTGGCACGAACGAAAGAAATGATCGAGGTGTCACAACAGATTGTTACGCTACGGACGGAATCGAGCCGGGTTGCTGCACGACAGCTCGAAAGAGGTGAGGCGCTCCCATCGCAGGCCGATGCCGCTATCGCTCAGGAATTCGACGCTAAGACACTGCTGCTTCGGTCTCAGCTTGAATACGTGCAGGCGAGAGACGAAATGATCCACGCAATTGGGCGCACTCCTTAGATAGATAGAACTCTGAACTTGGAAACCAGGATTCAACCTCCGCTTGTTTGAGCACACTCTCGACTCGGTTGCCTCGAATTAAACGCACTAATCATTTCCCGCCGCAAACCAGATCAAAATCTGCAACTCGCCGGAAGATATTGGGCCGGTGTCAATATCTGCGCGCGCGTCAGCATGCTGACAGCAAAGTCTGGTCGGATTTCCGCGGGGAGGAGCTAAGCCTTTTTTTTTCAGCTGGCTAAACAAACGTTGATTGGGCGATGAAATGCGTAATGGACCTGCGGCGACGCCTCTATGGGTCGCAGTTAGCAAGGCGCCGAGAAGATCGATCAAGCAATCGTCCCCGTTAGACGATTCCTTTCATCTCCTCGTGGAGAGAGGTTTCGCAGAATCCATGGCCACACTTGCATTGGACCAAAAACAGACTGGGACCCAGACACGTGCATTTGTCGTCGCTTGGGTTTTCACGGTGCTTTTCTATTTCCTGGAATATGCGGTGAGGTCAAGTCCAGCCGTGATGATTCCAGAGTTAGAAGGTTCATTTCACACCACGGCGCTCGGCCTCAGTGCGATTCTGGGGGCCTACTACTACACCTACTCCACAATGAGCTTGGTCGCCGGAGCGGCTCTTGATCGTTTGGGAGCCAAGCGGACGGTTCCTGTTGGCGCTGCCATCTTGGGTCTCGGATGCCTCTTCTTCAGCGGAGGCTCAGTAATGGCGGGTGATGTTGGGCGATTGCTCCAAGGAGCGGGCTCGGCCTTCGCGTTTACGGGCGCCGTTTACCTCGCCGCGCACGGATTCTCGGCGCGTTACCTTGCAACGGCAATTGGCGCGACGCAGTGCGTTGGAATGCTAGGCGGTTCCGCAGGCCAGTTCGCTATTGGACCGATGATCGAACATGGACTGGAGGTCCACGCAATCTGGATCGGTTTCGGAGTGATCATCCTCGCGGTCGCGGTGTTCTTGTACTTGGCGACTCCCAAGGAGCAGTCTGCACCCCACGCGCAAGAAGGAGGCTTTGGTTCGGTCCTGAAGCCGTACAAGATTGTTTTCTCGAATCCCCAGTCGTATCTGTGCGGAATAATTGCCGGACTGATGTTCGCACCGACGACGATTGGGGACATGATTTGGGGCGTAGCCTCATTTCAAAAGGATCTGCAATTTTCCTATCACAGCGCAGTACTGGTCGCCTCGATGGTTCCCCTCGGGTGGGTTTTTGGATGTCCGCTGCTTGGATGGCTTTCGGACCGCATCGGAAGGCGAAAGCCGGTGATCATGGGGAGCGCGACGGTCATGATTCTGGCCGGCTTGCAGCTCGCACTCAAACCCTTCCCGATTCCGCCGCATGTCGCGATGTTCATATTCGGCGTGGCATCGGGCGCGGCGATGATTCCTTACAGCGTGATCAAAGAAGTGAATCCAGACAATGTGAAGGGCAGCGCGACCGGCGGGATTAATTTCCTGGTCTTTGCGATTACCGCATTCCTTGGCCCGGTTTATGCAAAACATATCGGTAAAGGCATCGGCAGTTCGCTGAACCTGCACTTGCATTTTCAGAAGGGCGCATTTTTTTGGATTGCTTGCTGTGCGGCCGCGATCGTGGTGAGTTTCTTCCTCCGCGAGACGGGACCAGCCGCGCACGCGCAGGTGCAATCGAAATAGCTGCAAATTGCGACACGGCTTGAAGGTGATGTCGCCGTTCTAAATCGAATTCATCTCGTTTCAAGAGTACAGGGACAAATAAGGAGGCAGAAACATGCCACATAGAGTTGCAGATGAACTGATTCGCAGACTTGCTGAAGCGGGCGTGGAAAGGATTTACGGTGTAGTGGGCGACAGCCTGAATCCGGTGACGGATGCACTACGGCTGAACACCAAAGTTAAATGGATCCATGTGCGCCACGAAGAAGCCGGCGCGTATGCGGCCGGAGCGGAGGCACAGCTCACCGGCAAGCTCGCCGCCTGTGGAGGGAGCTGCGGCCCGGGAAACCTGCACCTGATCAACGGCCTTTTCGACGCTCATCGCAGCAATGCTCCGGTGCTTGCAATCGCATCGCATATTCCCACCAGTGAGATCGGTACCGGATATTTTCAGGAGACCCACCCGGAAATCCTGTTCAAGGAATGCAGCCACTATTGCGAGCTGATCTCGAACCCGAAGCAGTTCGAGCGCGTTCTTCACATCGCGATGCAAAGCGCGCTTGGAAAAGGCGGAGTAGGCGTGATCGTACTGCCCGGCGACGTGGGTGGTGCGGATCTACCTGCCGAGGGAACACCCCGATCTCTGGTTGGTCGCAGGCCGAGCATTCGTCCCGGTGAAAAGGACTTGGCGCGTTTGGCGGAGCTGATCAACTCCAATAAGAAAGTCGCGCTCTTCTGCGGAATTGGATGCGAGAACGCTCACGATGAGGTGGTCGCTCTCGCGGAGAAAGTGAAAGCTCCGGTTGGGCATACCTACCGAGGAAAGCCGTTCGTCGAATACGACAATCCTTATGACGTGGGAATGACCGGCATGATTGGTTTCGGAATGGCTTACGAGGCGGTCAACGAATGCGATCTTCTGCTGCTCCTGGGCACTGATTTTCCGTACGACAAATTCCTGCCGACAAAATCCAAGATCGCGCAAATCGACATCCGCGTTGAGCGTTTGGGACGGCGAAGCAGACTCGATCTCGGAATTTGGGGCGATGTGCGCGAAACGTTGCAGGCGCTCCTGCCGATGTTGGATGCAAAGCCGGACCGGGAATTTCTAGAGACCATGGTCCGCAAACACAAAGAGAAGGTTCGAAAGATGAATGTGTATGTTGACCACGTGGGAAAACGCACGCCCATGCACCCGGAGCCCGTGGCAGCGGCGCTGAGTGAAATTGCGGCGCCCGATGCGATCTTTACAGCGGACACTGGCATGTGCAACGTCTGGAATGCCCGATACGTTAAGGCGACCAAGGGTCGTCGCATGCTCGGCTCCTTCAACCACGGGTCGATGGCGAACGCGCTTCCCCAGTCCATTGGCGCCCAATGTGCCTATCCCGGACGCCAGGTTGTCGCCATGTGCGGCGATGGTGGTTTTGCGATGAGCTTGGGCGACATCCTGACCGTGACGCAATACAACCTCCCGATCAAAATGGTGGTGTTCAACAACAGCGCCTTGGGAATGGTGAAACTGGAGATGGAAACCGGGGGACTTCCCGACTTTCAAACGGATCTGAAGAATCCAAACTTCGCGAAGCTTGCCGAAGCCATCGGCATAATGGGTGTAAGAATCGAAAACCCCGCTGATTTGACTTCGGGCATCAAGAAGGCGCTGCAGCATTCGGGGCCCGCGCTCATTGATGTGGTGACCGATGCAAATGCTCTTTCGATACCTTCTCATGCCGACCGGTCGCAAGCCGTAGGCTTCGCGCTGGCCATGGGGAAGATGATTCTCTCCGGGAACATCGAGGAAGTGGTGGCCACCATCGAGGGCAATATTCGACATGCCGGCGAGGCACTGGACTCGCTCTAGACCGATATTCGAGATGGTTGAGACCGCTTTCGCCGGGGCAATCTTCGTCGGACTGCAATCCCGGGGCTGATGTAGGTGACGACTTTAGGTTAGCGAGGTTTACGATGCGAATCCTTTTACGAAGTGTATGGCTCCTGTTGATGGTGCCTGGCCTTGCGTTTGGCCAGACCGCCGCGCGCTCGGCCGATTCTTCTACGAACACCTCGGACGTTAGCGCTCAGCTGGACTCTCTCCGCGACGCACTTTTGCGTACCCAGCAGCAAGTAGCTGCACAACAGCAAGAAATCCAACTCCTGAAAACGCAATTGAAAGTCGGCCAATCGGGCACCGGTGGCTCACTAATCTCCGCTGTCGATGTTGTTCGGCCCAACCCGGCGCCGGCCAACGTGGATCCGTCAGACCTTTCGCCGGACATCCACAATGGCATTGCTAACCCTGTGAGCCGACCTGCTGATCAGCAGACGCAGCAGGGTGAACAGCAAGCTCCGGTAGGGTCCTTCAAACTCGGCGATGCTGTTCTGACCCCCGGAGGATTCGTCGATTTCGAGAATATATTTCGAACTACAAACACGCAGAGCAATATCGCCACCGATTTCGCCGGCATACCTTTCAGCAATACTGCTCCAGGACGTGACACTGAATTCCGCACGACGGCGCAGTTCTCCCGCGTCAACCTGAAGGTTGAAGACAATTTCAGAGGCTATAACATCATGGCCTACGTCGAGGCCGATTTCAGCGGGAACAACGCTCCCGGCGTGTATCAGAGTGTGAATGGTGTTACGAACCGCTTGCGGCTTTATTTTGGATACGTAAAGCGCGGCAACTGGGAGTTTTTGGGCGGACAAACCTGGAGCTGGCTGACGCCGAACCGTAATGGCATCGGCCCACTACCCTCCGATTTGGCCATCACCTACAACGAGGATCAAAACCTCGGCGTGGGAGTGCCTTATACGCGCGCGGCCGAATTACGCGCCGCTTACCACGTCAACGACCATTGGGCCATCGGCGTAGGTATCGAAAACTCCAACCAATTTATCGGCAACTATGTCGCTCTCCCGTCACAGTTCAGCGCGATTGGTTCGCAGTTCGATAACAACGCCAACGCCGGAGCGGCTAATCTTATGCCGGACATTATCGCCAAAACGACCTACGACACAGCTCTCTTCGGCAGACACTTTCATGCGGAACTTACTGGTTTTCTTACCGGCGCGCACGCGTCGGTGATGCCCAGTGGATCGGCTTTGTTCAACTCGCACAACGCGTTCGGTGGTGGTGGGCAAGTCGCCACGAACTACGAATTGATTCCCAATAAGCTCGTTGTCCTCGCGAATGCCTTTTGGAGCGACGGTGGTGCTCACTACTTGGTAGGAACGGGACCGGAACTCGTGGTTCGCCCTAACGATGCTGGTACCAACGTCAGCCTTTCAATGGTGCATGCTGGAGCGGGTTCTGCCGGTCTCGAGTGGAGAGCGAGTCAAAAGCAGGCGTTCGCAGCTTATTACGGCTTCGATTATTACGGACGCAATTTCTTCCCCGACACGACGAACACCACAACCCCCGGCACGATTATCGGTTACGGTGGGCCCAGTTCACCTAATACAAACAATCGTGCCATCCAGCAGATCACGTTCGATTGGCTGCTGACTTTCTGGAAGAGCGAGAGACATGGCGCGCTGCAGTATTACACACAGTATTCCTATCTCACTCGCGCCCCCTGGTTTGTGGCTCCGGATAATCCCAGGGATGCACATCTCAGCATGGTCTATGCCGGCATCCGCTACGTTTTGCCGTCAACATCAGGCACCCTGCTACGCGTGCCTTACCCCAATTGAAAATCTGGAGGAGGCTGTCCGAATCGGGGACATGTTGCGAGGAAACTGATTCTCAGGAGAAACGCTAAACGTGGAGCTTCACAGCGTGAGCGAAGAATGGCGCAATCGAGTGCAGTGGCTGCGCTGGCCGGTCGTAGTCCATTCGGCAAGAACGGGAGTGGCTTTAGCTTCGCTCCTGGTGGCGCGGTTGTTCCGTTTGCCGGAGGCGTACTGGGCTCCGATCATCGACGGTGTTTTGAAAGAGGCCGGCAAGCGCTCGATAGAAGAACTTGAACTGGAGCGTGCGCGCGTGCTATTAGGGTTGCTCACCACGCGTCCGGAAGGCGAGAAGGTTGCGCAGGCGTCAACGGCAGACGGCCGGACACCGGCTCGAACCAAATGAAACCCAGCGAGCAAACTCGCAGCCTTGGGAGAAAGATAGCAGGTATCGCTGTGCTGCTTGCGGGCTTCTTGCTCGCTGCTACGCTCTGCTTCGGCTCTTCCCCAAATGGCTCTCAAATTCCCAGCATCTTCAAGCCGCAATCAACGCCTGCGGACTCGATCTTCCGTTTGTCGCTATTGGTTCTGACAATTACCGGTCTTATTTTTATAATTGTTTTCAGCTTGCTTGTATATTCGGTCGTGAAGTTCCGCAAGCGCGGCGGTGACGATGGTCGCGAACCTCCGCAAGTTTACGGCAGCAATCAGGTGGAGCTCGCCTGGACTGTGATTCCCGTGCTTGTCGTGCTGGTGCTCTTCTTCGCCACAGCGCGCGTGATCCATTCGATTCAGGATGCTCCCAAGCCTCCTGGGACGATCGAGGTCATCGCCATCGGCCATCAGTTCTGGTGGGAATTTCGCTATCCCGCTCTAGGTGTGGTTACCGCGAACGAACTGCACGTCCCGGTGAGCGATTCATCGAACCCTTCACCCACTTTCATTACGTTGCTCTCCGCAGATACGGACCACAGCTTCTGGGTGCCTCGTCTTGCGGGAAAAACGGACCTGATTCCAAACCGCGAGAACCACACGTGGATCGATCCCCACGAGACTGGACTCTATCTCGGTCAATGCGCTCAGTACTGCGGTACGCAGCACGCCAAAATGCTCTTGCGTGTGTACGTTGATTCGCGCGAACAGTTCGATCAATGGGTAGAGGACGAAAAAAAACCGGCCGTTGTTAACGATCAAGTGGGCGAAGGCCGCCGGATATTTGAGACCACCGCTTGCTTGAATTGCCATGCAGTCTCGGGAACAGTGGCGGACGGGCATTTCGGTCCTGATCTCACTCATCTGATGAGTCGCGCCACCATCGCATCGGGAGCCGCACCGAACACTCCCGAACAACTCAAGATTTGGATTCGAAATCCCGACTCCATCAAGCCGGGCTCGTTGATGCCCGCAATGAAGTTGAATGAAAAGGATCTGGACGCGCTCACTGCATACCTTGTGACGTTGCGATGAGAGCGACAGAATAGCCATGGCCTCAGACACCATCGCGCTTGGGATCGCGGACCCCGACGCGCGGCCGATCGGCGAGAGACTCCACGACTGGGTCGTCACCGTAGATCACAAGAAGCTCGGGATTCTTTACATCCTCTACTCGCTTTTGATGCTCGTCATCGGTGGCGTCGAAGCGACGATCATGCGCATACAACTCATCGTTCCGCATAACCATTTCGTCTCGCCACAGGTTTTCAACCGCATGTTCACGATGCACGGCACCACGATGATCTTTTTTGTGGCCATGCCGATCCTATTCGGCTTCGGCACTTACTTAATTCCGTTGATGATTGGTACGCGCGACATGGCCTTTCCGCGGTTGAATGCCTTCAGCTTTTGGATGACCGCTTTCGGCGGCCTGCTTTTGTACTTCAGCTTTATCGGGGGGAACGGGCTTTACGGCGCCGGCAATGCGCCGGACGTTGGATGGTTCGCCTATGCGCCACTCACTTCCCGCGCATTCTCGCCCGGGCATAGCACCGATTTCTGGACACTGGCCATTCTGGTCTCGGGTATCGGTAGCATCGGAACCGCGGTCAATTTCATCACGACCATTTTGTGCATGCGCTGCCCGGGAATGACTCTGGGGAAAATGCCGTTGCTGGCGTGGCTGAACCTGGTCACGGGTGGGTTGGTCATCCTGGCGGTATCGCCGCTCACCGCGGCCCAGATCATGCTTTCAATCGATCGCTTCCTCGGCGGCCACTTCTTCGACACGCAGGCCGGCGGAGCTGCCGTCCTCTGGATGCACTTCTTCTGGATTTTCGGTCACCCGGAGGTCTATGTCCTGATTATTCCGTGCTTCGCGTTTGCTTCAGAAATCATTCCGGTTTTTTCCCGCAAGCCCATCTTCGGATATCCGGTCATGGTGGGTGCAACTATCGCTATCGGGTTCATAAGCATGAGCGTCTGGGCTCACCACATGTTCACAGTCGGGATGTCCTCTTACGGAAACGCTTTCTTTACGGCCACTACGATGGTCATTGCTGTTCCCACCGGGATTAAGATTTTCAACTGGATCGGGACGATGTGGGGCGGAAAGATACAGTTCAAGGCTCCCATGCTTTTCTGCATTGGTTTCCTGTTCCAATTCCTGATCGCGGGCTTAACCGGAATTATGCTGGGGGCTTCTCCGTTTAACTGGCAGCTCGGCAACTCTTACTTTGTGGTTGCGCATTTCCATTACGTCATCGTGGGCGGAATTCTCTTTACCGTTTTCGGAGCTTTCTACTACTGGTTTCCAAAAATGAGCGGGCGCATGTACAACGAGGCGCTCGCCAAATGGCACTTCTGGCTCTTCTTGATCGGTTTTCATCTGACATTTGATTTCATGCACATCCCGGGGATGTTGGGGATGCCTCGCCGGATCTATACCTATGAGCCGGGACGCGGATGGGACATCTGGAATCTGATCGTCACAGTCGGCGTGTTCTTTCAAGCCGCCGGAGTGCTCGTTTTTGTCGCCAATCTTCTGTGGTCACTCTGGAAAGGTGAATCTGCCGGAAATGATCCCTGGGACGCGTGGACGCTGGAGTGGTCCACGACTTCGCCTCCCCCGGATTACAATTTCGCAACGATCCCGGTGGTCGAAAGCCGGCGTCCGCTGTGGGACATCAAGCACCCTGAAGATCCGGATTGGAAATATGAATGAACCAGGAGAACTCGTTTGAGTAGCGTCGCAGTTGCACGACCATCGAATGAATCCGCTTGGGTTCTTCCCTCGCGCGGGCGCGTGGGAATGTTTACCCTGATTGCCGCTGAATCTGCGGTCTTCACCATTTTTGTGGTCGCTTACATTTACTACATCGGGAAAAGCCTGTCGGGCCCCACGCCAAAGGATTTGCTCGAGCTACCCATCTTTAGCGCGGTCTGCCTGCTCTCAAGCAGTCTTACGATTCATTTAGCTGTTAGGGCTCTGCGAAAGGCAAAGGTCGGCGTGTTCGGATTATGGTGGTTCCTAACGATGGCTCTGGGCTCGATTTTTCTGGTGGCAACGGGCCGCGAATGGCATCACCTGATTTACGAAAAAGGTTTCACCATCAGCACGAATCTTTTTGGCACAACGTACTACTCGCTCGTGGGACTCCATGCTTTTCACGTCACTGTAGGTCTGCTCGCTATCGCTCTGGCCATGATTTTCACTCTTCTAGGCAAAGTGAAGCCGGAGCATAGCGAGCGGTTGGACGTCTTTTCGTTGTATTGGCATTTCGTTGATGTCGTCTGGGTCATTGTGTTCACCGTGGTCTACGTCATCGGTCGCTGAGGAAAACCAAGTCGCATGCATCGTACTGACTCACAAACGGAAGCACCCGAAGCCATTCCAGGCACGATCAAGCTGCCGGCGCCGACAGCTTGGCCCATCGTCTTTGCCTTCGGCATAACGCTGCTCTTGGCCGGGCTGCTCACGAGTTCCTCGGTCAGCATTCTCGGAGCGATCCTGGCTGTGGCCGGGTGCATCGGCTGGTTCCAGGACGTGCTCCCTCACGAAAAGGAGGAGACGGTCGAAGTCAGAGCGGAAGTGTCCGTGATCACTACTTCGCGGCGCGAAATCGAAAGGCTGCCGGTAGCACCGGAGCTTCCGCGAGCTCTGCTTCCACTCGAGACATATCCGGTGTCCGCGGGAATTAAGGGTGGCTTGGCCGGCAGCGTGGCCATGGCTGTACTTGCGTGCCTCTACGGTGTTCTCAAGCAACATAGCATTTGGTATCCGATCAACCTGCTAGCTGCGACGATCTATGGACAGTCGCTGCAGTTAACGCCGGCGACGCTGAACGCGTTTCACCTTGGCAGTTTCGTGGTGGCGAGCTTCATTCATCTGCTCACGTCTTTATTGGTGGGATTGCTGTACGGAGCCATGCTGCCGATGTTTCCTCGCCGCCCAATTCTTCTGGGAGGCGTGATAGCGCCGATTCTCTGGACCGGATTGCTCCACAGCATCCTGGACCTTTTAAACCCATTGCTCAACGCTCATATTGATTGGCCGTGGTTTGTGGCTTCGCAGTTTGCATTCGGTATCGTCGCGGGGTTGGTCGTAGTGCGCCAGCAGCGCGTGCGCATCCGCCAGTTCGTACCTTTTTTAATGCGCGCTGGTTTCGAAGGGCCGGGCATCACGAAAGAAAAGCCGGAGAGCGACGGGTCGCGATGAGGATTCCTCCGCTCATCCTCGCCGTAGGCATCTCTGCCCTTGGTTTGTGCGGATGCGCCAACGCACCCGGGCGGCCGACTCCGGGGGATGTTCCAATCGTTCCCAGCGAGATTTCAGATTTCAACATCCTGTATGCGCAGAACTGCTCGGGTTGTCACGGATCGGAAGGGAAGGGTGGGGCTGCAATCCCACTCGGCGATCCTGTGTACTTGGCGATTGCAGACGATGCGGTCCTGCATCGCGCGGCGACGAACGGAATTCCCGGGACGTCCATGCCTGCTTTTGCGCAGAGCGCCGGAGGCATGCTCACTGACAAACAGGTTGATGCGATAGTGCACGGAATTCGCGAACGTTGGTCCAAGCCAGATGTTTTGCAAGGAGCGATCCCGCCACCGTACTCTTCTTCCGAGCCGGGCGATGCTTCGCGCGGATCGAAAGCTTATTCCGCCTATTGCTCTTCCTGTCATGGAGACGGCGGCCGCGGCGGCCAAAAGGCAGGTTCCATCGTGAATGGATCGTTCCTTGCTCTACTAAACGATCAAGAGCTTCGCACCATTGTAATTGTGGGACGTCCTGAATTGGGAGCGCCGGACTGGCGCGGTGATATTCCGGGAAAGCCAATGTCCGCACAGGATGTTTCCGACGTCGTGGCTTGGCTCGCCTCCCAGCGGCCGAAATTCCCGGGCCAGCCTTATTTGGATACCGGCAAATCGACGGGAGAAGTCCGATGACTCTTCCAGCAGGTCTTAGCAGGCGCGATCTTTTCATGAAGATCGGGATTTTCTTGAACGGCATCGTCGCGGTGATTCTAGGAGTGCCGATTGTGCGCTACCTTCTCTCTCCCGTTGCTCACGAGCGGAAAGGAAGTTATGACTCCTGGGTTCCCCTCGGCAGTCTCGAACAGTTTCCTTCGGGTGAGACTCGGCTTGCCACCTATCGAGATCCTGTTGTGAGTCCAACGGATGGGGAAACGGCCGATATCGCGTGCTGGGTCCGAAATGTGGATGGACAAACGTTTCAGGTGTTTGCGATTAACTGTGCGCACCTCGGGTGTCCTGTTCGCTGGTTCCCGCAATCTAACCTGTTCCTGTGCCCCTGCCATGGCGGAGCGTATTACCAGGATGGCTCCCGCGCCTCCGGCCCTCCAGAGCGCGGATTGTTCGAATACCATTACAAGATCGATGGTGGGAAGTTGTTGATTAAGGCCGGCGAGATGCCGACGCCAGGCCAAACTTCCAATATCGTTCGAGAGATACGCCCGTGCGCCTGATCAAATCGATCGGTGATTGGCTGGACGCGCGCCTTCAACTTGGCGCTACCATCCGCGAGACCGCCGAGCATTCCGTTCCGCGCGAAACCGCGAGCT
>Ga0302301_1000569_pt1 | contig 15158 bp, 15 predicted proteins | sample III_Palsa_E1_2_FD_194544 | JGI IMG/M metagenome (GOLD analysis project Ga0302301, IMG submission 194544) | Peat permafrost microbial communities from Stordalen Mire near Abisko, Sweden - III_Palsa_E1_2 | ecosystem: Environmental > Terrestrial > Soil > Palsa > Peat permafrost | place: Sweden... | reverse complement strand
TCATCCTGCGCATTTTTGCTTGTGTAAACCAAAACAGACCCTACGAAAAAAATTATTGTAAATTAGTTGCTTAAATCATAGAAATCGAACGAGGTACGAGGAGAAATCTTCTGCGGGATGCGTTTACGCAGGCTTTGCATATTTGCATACATGGCGCAAAAGATTTCTCTCTGTCGTTCGAAAAAGGAAGTGCTTGGGCGTTGCCTGCGGCCTGTGCTTTCCGCTCATACGCGCACATAGCCTTATGCACAGCCTGCACTGAGGCTCCCGAAGTGGGCCGGTACCCGCTGCAATCACTAACGCGGGGGTTATACGCGACACGCTTGCGCCGCCAGCAAAGGGGCTTTTAGGCTTTATAATTTTAGCTTCCGTATTGCCTATAAATACAAAGGGACTGCTTACACTATTGTTACAGGACATTACTATACTTGCAAATATTTGCACGCACGGGAGCACACGCGCTTTTTTAATAGTGAATTATTATATTTACAACCAACCAATAAACGTTATCATGAGAAAAATTTATCTTCTGGCATTATTACTTTTGCCGGTAATAAGTATCGCCCAATCCAATTTTAAAGCCGGCTATGTAGTTAATTTAAAAGGTGATACCCTACACGGGTATATAAACTATAAGGAATGGGGGCGTAACCCTCAAAGTATTACCTTTAAATCAGATGCGACAAATAAAGAACAGGAATTGGGTAATACGGATATTAATTACTTTGAGATAAGTGGCTATGTGGGTTACTATGCCTATAAGGTATCCATAAGCTTAAACCCCGTTGATATATCCTCGCCACCAGCTATCACCGACACCGCTTCGACAGCAGATGTTGTTTTTTTGAAGGTATTGCAAAAAGGCAAAGCAGTTACATTATATTCCTATAAGGATGGGCTAAAAGAGCGGTTTTATGTAAAGGATAACACCATGGCTACGCCAAATGAGTTATTGTATGGCATATACCAGGACCCGAACAATGCTGATAAAATAATTAATAAAGCTACTTACCAGGCCCAGCTAAATCAACTGGTTGCAAAGTATAAAACAGGCGACACAAAGCTTACCAACCAGGTTCAGCAATCGCGCTATAAAGAAAGTGATTTTGTACCTATTGTAATGGGGATTAATGGTGTTACAGAAACACAGCTGCTTTCAAAGTCAACAAACAACCCTAAGGGTAGGTTTTATGTTGGTGCCGCGCTTATTTCAAGCGCTTTAAAAGATGGCGCCTATTATGGCTCTCCCACATCTAATTCAGCTTTTCCTAAAATAGTAGTCGGGGGCGATTTATTTGTTAATCCTGATGTGGGCCATTTAATTTTCCGGATGGAGGTGGGTTATACGGTGAATAATTTTAGTTTCACTGATCTGCCCGATCCCCTTTATAATATAGCGGCGGCTCCCACAAGCTATATAAAAATAAATCAAAGTGTAATATTTTTAACCCCACAAGTAATATACAATATTTATAATGCAGCCATGTTAAAAGTGTTTGTGGATGTAGGCTATTCTGTAAACCTGGTATCCTACTCCAAATACGATGTAACAACATCGCAAGGCGGCCAGGTATTATCTAAAACCAATTCAAACCAACCCCCCGATGCTAAAAACAACTACTCCACCTTTCAGTTTAAAGCAGGGGTTGTAGTAAGCAAAAGATTTGAAATTTATGGGGCCTATCTTCCCGGGGCACAAATAACAGACTCGTTTATTTACGATACAAACCTAAGCTCATACGTGGTTGGGCTAAACTATTTTTTAGGCAGGGTGGCCCATTAACTATTTAAGTCGGCAGCGTGCATTTATGTTGGTACTGCTAACCAGGTTTAATATCGAACATCGAATGCTGAATAATGAATGTTGAAGTTTTAGCTTCAACATTAGGCGTTGGATGTTCGGTGTTCGATATTTTTTGCTTCGCTGCCGCGAGTTTAGCGCAGCGTAACTCGTGGTAACAATTGCACAAGCTTATTAGCTTGTTACTGCCAATTTAAGCTGCAAGCTTTAGCCATGCTACACCACGGGTTACGCTACGCTAAACCCGCGGCAGCAATCTCATTATCTCCTGAAAATCATTTCATTATATAAAATATAACTTCTAAATTTGATCAGCAGATCTACTAATATGGAGTCCGGCTACCATATTAAAAACGGGACTAATCCCCTATAGTCAATATCAAACCAACAGCAAACCTTTATGCCATGCCAAAGTATGTAATTGAAAGGGAGATCCCCGGTGCGGGGCAAATCCCGCCAGACCAGTTAAAAGCTATTTCACAAACCTCATGCGGGGTACTCAGCAATCTTGGACCACAAATTCAATGGGTGCACAGCTACGTTACTGCCGATAAGATCTACTGTATTTACAATGCCCCCAACGAAGAAATGGTGCGCGAGCACGCCAAACAAGGCGGCTTCCCGGCAAATTCGGTGAGCAGGGTGACTGCTATTATTGATCCGACAACGGCGGAGTAAGCCCCCTGGCCCCCTGAAGGGGAATTTGATTTGCAGGCGTTTTAGTTTGATTTGCCACGTGTGCTGGGTGTTTCAGGTGTTCGGTGGCAAAGTGGGCGCATAGGGCTTTTCGCTCATGCTTCGAGTGCCTCAGCATGACACCCGCCCCACACACCAAAATAATATATAAACAAAGTTTTCACCCTCTTTGCGACTTGTCGCAGAGAGGGTCGACCAGCGTAGCGTAGTCGGGGTGAGTTGGCGGAGCGCGTCGAAGCCCTGCGTTAGTGATTGCAGCAGGTACCGGCCTAACGACTAATGCCGTGTGCACGTATGAGCGGAAAGCACGGGCCGAAGGCAACGCCCAAATCTCCCATTATCCTCGGAGAAACCGCCCGGACCATTGCTTTGGATGATGCATAACACACCCCTGCCCCTCTCAAGAGGGGAACCCAGTGCGCATGCCTTATCATAAGTTAATTAATCCCTATCCCTGCTTAGCTTGGTAAACGCCAGTGGGTTTTCGTTAAGCTCAGCGGTTTCGCGGCGGTGCTTGATGATGTGGAGGGCGGTGAACAATGCCTCGCGGAAGGATACTTCTGATGCCTTGTTCTTACCGGCAATATCAAACGCGGTACCGTGATCGGGCGAGGTGCGGATGAAGCTTAGTCCCGCCGTAAAGTTTACGCCCGATTCAAAAGCGATCTGCTTGAATGGGATCAACCCCTGGTCGTGGTACATGGCCAGTACTGCATCAAATTGCAGGTAAGTGCCGTTGGCGAAAAAGCCGTCGGCGGCATATGGACCCATGGCCAGTATATCGTTAGCGCGGGCTTCCTCAATAGCGGGGGTAATGGTTTGTGCTTCTTCGGAGCCGATAAGGCCGTTATCGCTGGCATGGGGGTTAAGGCCCAGCACGGCGATCTTTGGCTTACGGATCCAGAAATCCTTGCGCAGGCTGGCATCCATCAGGCGCAGCTTAGATAATATGCCTTCGGTAGTAATGCTTTCAGAGATCTTTGAAACCGGGATATGGCCGGTAACCACGCCAACACGCAGGGTATCGCTCACCAAAAACATGAGTGAATCGGCACCGCCTGCGCGGTCCTGCAAATATTCGGTATGGCCCGGGAAGTTAAAGCTTTCGCTTTGTATGGTGTCTTTGTTGATGGGCGCGGTAACCAGCGCGTCTATCTCGCCAGCAAGCAGGTCGTTAGTAGCACGCTCAAGCGACATGAAAGCATATTTGCCCGCATCTTTGTTTAATACACCGGGCTCTATCTTTACATCCTCTGCCCAGCAGTTGATCATATTGGGCTTGCGGAGTATCGCCTGTGATGGGCTGGTGATCACGTTAAAGTTAAACTCGTTAACATCGGATATACGGCGATAAAAGGATGCTACTTTGGTATGGCCATAAACAATAGGGGTACAGTAATCGTAAATTTTACTATCGGATAATGTTTTGATAATGATCTCTAGCCCAATGCCATTAACATCGCCAATACTGATACCTATTTTTAATTTCTCGCTCATGTTTATATATGATTACACCGATATTTTGTGATTACACCGATTTGTTACGGGTTGATTTCACAGTTGTTTTACCGGCGATGATTGTCTGTTTCTCTCGACTTACAAACGTAAATAAAAAGATTTGTTCCTCAACAAAGCACAAATATGTATAATTTGCGCAGATAATTGATTAGGAATGACATTGGTAAGGGCAAAAAAGCATTTAGGTCAGCATTTTCTTACTGATAAAAACATTGCAGCTAAGATAGTTGACAGTCTGCGCCCCGGCGATAAGTACCACCAGGTATTGGAAGTTGGGCCGGGCATGGGTATCCTGTCTGATTTCCTGCTGCAAAAGCCGGAGTACGATGTACACCTGGTGGATATCGATACGGAATCATACCAATTCCTGCAAAAGAAATACCCGCAGCTGGGCAGCAAACTGCTTAATGCCGATTTTTTGGAGATGGATTTCGCGGCGCTATTTACCGGACCACTGGCCATTATCGGCAACTTCCCTTACAATATATCATCACAAATACTTTTTAAGGTATTGGATAACCGCCAGCAAGTGGTTGAGGTAGTGGGCATGTTCCAGAAGGAAGTAGCGGAACGCTGCTCGTCTAAACCCGGTAGTAAAGAATACGGTATCCTAAGCGTGTTTTTGCAGGCTTATTATAAGGTAGAATATTTGTTCACGGTAAAGGCAGGCGTGTTTAACCCGCCACCGAAGGTGCTATCGGCAGTGATCAGGCTTACCCGTAATGAGGTGGCCGAATTGGGTTGTGATGAAAAGCTGTTTTGGCAAGTAGTTAAGGCGGGCTTTAACCAAAGGCGCAAAACCCTGCGCAACGCGGTATCATCACTCATCAACAAAGAAAAAATGACCGACGAGCCATTGCTTGAGCTGCGCGCCGAGCGGTTGAGTGTAGCGGATTTTGTTAGTTTGACGAATAAGATTACGGCGGGGAGGTAGGCATAGAGATCTTCGTGTGGCGATTAAAAGCCACATATACGTAAATATATGTTTTCAATATTAACTATAGTCTTAATAGCAATATTTGGTGTTCTAAAAGTCTTTTTAAAGAAAACAAAAGACATTTGGGAAACAGTGATAATTGTTATAGCATTTGTCGTTTCAATAGTAAGTTATTTCCAACAGCGTGATGCAATAAGTAATCAGCAAACAAGTCACGAAATCGAAATAAAAAAGGAACGAGCTGAGATGTCAGAAATTAAAACCCAAAATGACACTCTGAAAAACAGTCTAAATAAAGTTTACAATAAAAATGACTCTCTAATTAGCATAGTAAGTGATTTTAGACGTTCGTTTAATACAATCACAAAAAGACAAGATAGTATTTTTGAATTTATGACAGGTGGAGATAATTTACCACTTGTTTTTATACCAAATCTAAGTTCCAACGAGATTCATATATGGATAGAAAACTATGGAAAGGTCCCGTTAAGAGATGTAAATTATATCATTCGAAATCCGAAGAATAAAGAGGTTATCGATGAGAGGGTTCCGACATTAGCGTTTCAACGATCTATAGATGTTTATAAATATGTAGTTCCGGCAGATTTAGATTCATGCGAAATTGAGTGCACTGTTATATGGCCTGGCATTAAATTGAGAGCATATAATACTTATATTAGAGTTAATCAATTAGCATACGGCATAATTAAAGTTAAAACTTCATATACATTAATAGATGGAAAATCATTTAATCCATTTAAAAGTAAGGCATTGTTTTTTCCAAAAGCAACAATTCGAAAAAAACGAGCTAATTAACAACATGTAACTTTCCATGTGTTTAGAAAGCATAAGCGATAATTATCCTCACAAATAATTATATTTAGCTCATGCTTAAGAACATCCTGCTCACCACCCGCCGAACGCTGGTTAAAAACAAAACGTATACGCTTATCAATATCGGCGGCTTAACGCTGGGTATTGCCGCCTATATCCTCATCAGCGCCTATGTAAACTTTGAAAAAAGTTACGATACGTTTAACAAGGATGCCGGCAATATTTACCGTGTGGAAAGCAGCTTTTATAAAGGTGATAACCTGGTGAACGACTGGCCAACCAGCACCAACGGCTACGCCACCGCCATGAAGCAGAACTTCCCCGAGATCGCTTCCACAGTGCGTGTCGACTGGCATGAATCGGAACGGGTAGTACGTTACAACAACACCAAATACCGCGAGGAGCATGTGGCCTTTGCCGATACCAATTTCTTTTCTTTCTTTAATTACCCGCTCGTAAAAGGCGATCCAAAAACGGTGTTAAAGGAGGTGAATACCATGGTGATCTCCCAATCAGCCGCGCAAAAGTATTTTGGCAAAGTTGATCCCATCGGTAAGTTTCTGGAGGTAAGCACACAGAACGGCATTTTACACTGCATGGTTACAGGTGTATTTAAGGATGTGCCTAAAAACTCCACCATGCAGTTCAATTACCTCATCTCATGGGCTACCTGCCCACAGTTTGAGCGGGATTTCTGGTATCTGCATGAGAGTTATACCTTTTTAAATTACAACCGGGTACAAGTCCGAATAGTGTGGAGGTCAAATTCCCGGCCCTTGCCGAGCGCTATAAAAACGGGCCATCGCTTAAAGATCTTAAATGGGCCGTTACCTTAGTGCCACTTACTGATATCCACCTTAACCCCGCCAAACAATACGAGCTTGAGGTAAAGGGTAACCGCACTGCGGTAAAATTCCTGGGCATTATAGCCTATGTTATTTTACTGATCGCCTGCGTTAACTATATCAACCTGTCAACCGCCAAAGCCATCGACCGCGCCCGTGAGGTAGGCATTCGCAAGGTGAACGGGGCAAGTTCATTGCAATTACTATTGCAGTTCTTATTCGAATCGCTTGTGATCAATGCTATCGCGCTGATTTTGGGTATTGTTATAGTAGCCATCGCTGCGCAAGTGTTGCCTAATTTATTGAACCATTCCGTGTTGTTCGGCTTATTGTTTAATACCTCATTATACCTGCAAATAGCCGTAGTATTTGTAGGGAGCATATTATTATCAGGACTATACCCTGCTTTGCTGCTATCACGCTTAAAACCGGTAAGTGTTTTAAAAGGGAAGCACACTTTTTCAAAAACAGGCGTTATACTTCGCAAGGGGATGGTGGCATTTCAGTTTGCGGCATCATTATTATTGATTGCTGGCACCGTTGCTGTTTACCGGCAGATCGTTTACATGAGTAAGCAGCAATTAGGTGTAACTATCGATCAAACCATCGTACTAAAAGCCCCTGTAAATACCCCCGGCTCAACACAAAAATTAAACAGCTTTAAGCAGTTGTTGTTAAATACGCCGGGCGTAAAGGGTGTAACTGCATCAGGCGCAGTACCGGGTAAGGAAGTGGGTGAGTTTTTGGCCAACCGCAAGTTTGGCGACTCAAAAACCGAAGAGCATCTTTACGAAATGCTGAAAGTGGATCATGATTTCATGAAAAACTACAACATGCAATTAGCCTCAGGCAGGGCATTTGATAAGAGTCGCCCGGCTGATTCCATAGGCTTGGTTTTAAATGAAGCTGCGGTTAAGCAACTGGGCTTTGCATCCGATGAAGACGCTATCGGTAAATTGGTATGGCTCGAAACCAGCGAAAAAAGGCCAAACCCTGTAATTGGCGTGGTAAAGGATTATCACCAGCGCTCGTTACAACAAAGCTATACCCCGGTTATTTTATTTATGGATCCCGCTTTTAACTGGGTGCCTGTAAATTATTATTCGGTTAAGTTCAGCAGCAATAATCCCGATCAGATCATCAGCGGTATAAAAAATACGTGGAACAGCTATTTCCCCGAATCATCGCTCGATTGGTTTTTCCTGGATGATTTTTATAACCGCCAATACCAGCAGGACCTGCAATTCGGCAACATCTTCCTGCTATTCTCAGGTCTGGCTATCCTTATCGCCTGCATGGGCTTGTTTGGCTTAACCGCCTTCTCAACCGCCCGCCGCATTAAAGAGATTGGCGTACGCAAGGTATTAGGCGCATCAGTGGCACATATCATTTACATCCTTACTATGGATGCTGTTAAGCTGGTATTATTTTCAAGTCTGCTGGCGCTGCCATTGGCCTATTTATTTATTCAACAATGGCTGCAGGGTTATGCCTTTAAAGTAGATTTAAGCTGGTGGGGCTTTGTAGCGCCAGTCGCTGGCTTATTATTTATAGCGATAGGGACCATTAGTTACATTACTTATAAAGCCGCATTGGTAAATCCGGTGAAATCATTACGCAACGAATAATCTAAACTGATATGCTACACGATCTACCTTTTGATATTTGCTCGCTTCATGCTGACACGGTACAGGCGCTTGAAGACACTTACGCTGCCCTGCTCTCAAAATTCAACATCGGCGTACCTAACGATATCAACCTGCATATCAATAAGTTTGAAACTATAAATATTAACCCCGATATAAGCGTTGGTGGTGTTTTGAAGATCAACAATACTACTAATGAATGTTACCTGGCCTTTGTTAAAATTCATAACTATTACCATAGCGTACGATCAGGAGAAGACGTAGATTATTACCAGTACAAGGTTTGGGCGTTCGTCACCCTCAAAAATGATTTTGGCAGGGTACTTATCCGCAGGGAAACATTTACGGATAGAATTGTAAACCTCATTCATCCTGTTGAACTTAAATTTCCGGATGATAAAGCATTCAGCAGTAAGTTTTATGTAGTCACCAATGATGAACAAAAGGCGCTACTGGCCATGAATTGGAATTTCAGGAACGCGATTATGGATATGCCCGATGATTTAGAACTGGAAAGCCTTGATCATACACTCATCATCAGCAACAATAAAAACATTGATGTAGAGCAAATTGTTCAACTGGCGGAGTTTGCCAGCAAGGTGGCTAATCTAAAATAATCTTTATACCATAGCGATGGGTTTGAAACCCATCGCTATGATTGAAATGTCTTAATTCACCGTAATAATAATCGGCTCCAGCTGCATTTTCTTTACCATTCTGGCCATCCGTTTTATGAACAGGTAATTGGCTGTACCGCCAATGGCAGCGCCAATTACAGGCACCATGCGTTCAGCTGTGCGAGTGCCTAATAGCAGCAGCATTTTTTCGGCTACCCCCTCCATCATGGTTTTGGTAAGGGCCACGCTGGCTTCTACTTTAAGCGAGGTAGCTATCAGCGTCATAAAATCATTAAAATCCAGTTCATACGTACCTTTATTGTAGTACATAATTGCCATTGTTATCCTAAATTGCTGGGTAATCAGGTTTATAAAGTCGATAGGCATCCCTATTACCATAGTAAATATACCGCCGCTACCCGATATTACGCCTGAGCCTGCCGCCAGGTAAGCGCATTGCTCAATAAATTTTTCGAGGCCCAGCCTGTCAACGCCCTTTTTAATGTTAAGCTGGTCAATATGATCGAAGATCTGCTTAAAGCCGTCGTGCGAAAGGTGGTCTATATATATTTTTACGTTCGATTTTATCTTATTTAATGGTTCCATAACATAGCATTTTATTATAGTACAATTAAAACGCTGATAGGTTTAGGGTATTGTAATGTCACCCAAGCCCGGTTAATATAAAAGGGTTAACGTCACCTTGTTGTATGTGTTGTAAATCCGTTCAATTCCTTATTGCTTCCTAAACTCCACCATTCGCCTCTTACATAATAGTAAGTGTTATTACTTAAAATAATTACAGGATAATTACCGCCAAGTTTTCCATTTTCATTTTTCCCCATTTTTGGATAAAGAATAAACTTGTCGTATATATCTTCCTTTATGCAATAAAAAACATTCCTGGTTTCGTCAAAACTCAAAACAGTTTGATTATTGTAATTATAATTTATTGCTGGTGTGGCTTTTGACTTAACACTATCATGAATGCCCACATGCAATTTATAGGTCCTTTTATTATCTCCACTTATCGTTAATTTTATTTTATACAGGTCTTGTTCATCACCCGATTCTCCGGTCAGGTATTCTAAAACATGCATAGCCTCATATAGCTTACCGCCATTCACGCATAAAACCATTACGTTACCTAAACCAACTCCCGACCCACCCCTAACAGCATAACTAATCTTTATAAAATTTTTATTTAAAACCGATACCTCTGCAGGTACACTCCAATAATCTAATATCGTTATGGTATCTTTAAAACAGCTTATTTTTAACAGGTGATTAAAATAATCGGGCATAATATGCACTTTCCGGTCACCGCCATTAAACGCTTTAATAGCATATGCCCGCATATCCTTTTTACTATCACGGTCCTCTGCTATCTTTACCGGATCCTGGGCGAATGCATTTTTAAATAGTACAAAAAGGACATAAGTAATAACGAGAACAGGTTTATTCATCGGGTTAAATTATACTATAAATTTAATCGATTTTGCCGCCTTAAATACAAATCATTCAGCTTAATAAATGAATTTATTACATCAAACCAATAAAATTTTCCATGCGTATCAATATGTTTGTAGCTGAAAATGAAAAAGAATATACTTATTGTTGATGACATACACCCGATATTTATTGAGCAGGCCGAAGTGTTGGGCTATACCTGCGATTACCGGCCATTGATAAAAGCCAGCGAAGCCTTTGAAATAATCGGCGATTATACCGGGCTGGTGATCCGCTCAAAGTTTAATGTTGACAGATCGGTTATTGATGCAGGTACCAGCCTGCGTTTTGTTTGCCGTGCCGGGGCTGGTATGGATAATATCGATGAGGCTTATGCCGCCGAAAAGAATATCCAGCTGATAAATGCGCCCGAAGGCAATATGGATGCAGTTGGCGAACATGCTGTTGGCTTATTATTATCCCTGATGAATAATTTCCGCACTGCTGATACCGAGATCAGATCCGGCAGCTGGCTGCGCGAGGCTAACCGTGGCTACGAGCTTAAAGGAAAAACTGTGGGTATCGTCGGCTACGGCTTTATGGGCAGCAGCTTTGCCAAAAAACTCTCAGGGTTTGGGGTTGATGTTATTGCCTATGACAAATACAAAACCGGCTTTAGCGACAGGTATGCCCGCGAAGTAAGCATGGAGGAAATTGTTAAGCATAGCGATGTGCTGAGCCTCCATATTCCCCTAACCAGCGAAACTAACGGTCTGGTGGATGATGAATACCTGTTCCACTTTAAAAAGCCTATATTCTTCATCAATACCTCACGTGGAAAAACTGCCAAAGTAAGCGCGGTGCTGAATGCTATTAAACAAGGTAAAATAATAGGAGCAGGGCTCGATGTGCTTGAGGTGGAAAAATTCCCGTCCCTTGCCGAGCAGGAATGGTATGAGGAACTGCGCCAATCAGGAAAAGTGATCCTTACCCCGCATGTAGCCGGATGGACATTTGATTCGTATAGAAGGATCAGCGAGGTGATGGCGGGGAAGCTGGCTAAATTGGTTGATTAAGTTGATTGAGTTAGAAGCATGCTAACTACTCACCTAATCAACCTAATCAACCCAATAAACCACTCACTCTTTTCGATACCCCAACAAAAATTTGGATATTAAAATTTAAATCACTTATCTTCGTTTAACACAAAGCAAGACTATGTAGGCACTGCCAATATAGTCTTGTTTGTTTTTTATAACAATCGCGTCCTCCATAAAACAGGAGGGCGGTTTTTTTTGGTAATAAATAGAAAGTTAAATTAATTCGTGCGTTATGGCAGAGGTATCATACTATACCAAGGAAGGTTTAGAAAAGTTAAGAGAAGAATTACAATATTTAAAAACTACTGTTCGCTCTAATATATCAAAGGCGATAGCAGAGGCGCGTGATAAAGGCGATCTATCAGAAAACGCGGAATACGATGCGGCTAAGGAAGCCCAGGGCCTGCATGAGGCCAAGATCTCGCAAATGCAAGAACTATTGGCCAGCGCCCGTTTACTTGATGAATCAAAAATTGATACATCAAAGGTTTTAGCTTTATCCATAGTTAAAATAAAGAACTTGAAGAACGGTTCTACCATGAGCTACCAGTTAGTATCAGAAAGCGAAGCCGATCTTAAATCGGGCAAAATATCAGTGGCATCACCAATAGCTAAGGGCCTGTTAGGCAAAAAGGTGGGCGATAAAACTGAGATCACCGTACCTGCCGGTAAAATAGAGTTCGAGATATTGGAGATAAGCAGATAGTTGATTATTGAGTGGTTGATTTGGTTAAGTAGTTAAAAATCAACCACTCACTAATTTTTCAACCCAATCACCTAATCAACCAAACAATGAGCACCATCTTTTCAAAAATCATATCGGGCGAAATACCTGCCTATACCGTGGCTGAAAGCGTTGAGTTTTTGGCTTTTTTAGATATTAACCCGCTTGCCGAAGGGCATGTGCTGGTGATCCCTAAAAAGGAAGTTGATTATATTTTTGATTTGGATGATGAAACATATACCGGCCTGCAGCTATTTGCCAAAATAGTAGCTACCGGCATAAAAGCAGCTATCCCCTGCAAAAAGGTAGGTGTAGCAGTTATCGGGCTCGAAGTACCGCATGCTCATATCCATTTGATCCCCATGAACCAGGTTGATGATCTTAATTTCAGTCGCCCAAAATTAAAGTTCAGCCCTGAAGAACTACAAGCCACTTCTGAAAAAATAAGGGAAGCGCTGCGAAACAGCTAAAATCACTCCCGGGTCAATAATACCGCGTTTTTTCGTTGATAATTAAATTTTACTTATCTTGTATCCCCTGCTTTTTTACGCGGGTGATGTAATGATAAATCACGAAATAAAAATTGCTTTCGAAGAGTACGATACTTTAAACGAGCTTAATAAAAACGACCATACTCTATGCCTTGAAGCTGTTAAGGCATTAGCTAATTCCTATTCACCATATTCAAAATTTAAGGTTGGCGTGGCTATGCGGCTGCAAAGCGGCAAAATTATTTACGCCAGCAACCAGGAGAACGCGGCTTACCCTTCAGGCCTTTGCGCCGAGCGGGTGGCACTGTTCCACTGGGGAGCCAATCATCCGGATGACCCTATTGAATCAATGGCTATAACCGCCCATACTGATGAGTTCCCGCTATTAAAACCTGTAACCTCATGCGGTTCATGCCTGCAGGTATTAGCAGAATACGAGAAAAAGCAACATCAGCAAATACGGGTGATCCTCTATTGCCAAAAAGGACCAATCTGGGTGGTCAAAGGCATTGAAAACCAGCTGCCATTCTTGTTTTTTGAGGATAGGTTGATTACGCAGTGACCCTCTCTATCGTGTCATTGCGAGGAGGAACGACGTGGCAACCTCGTCGCTCGCATATTGAACGCGATGAGGTTGCCACGCTCACCAGTCGTCATTGCGAGGTACGAAGCAATCCCTAACTATACAGAGTGGACCTGCTTATCGGGGATTGCTTCGTACCTCGCAATGACGCGCGTTTTAAAGTCCTCTCCTTTGGAGAGGATTTAGGTGAGGTCTAAAACTCCACGTGCGCCCTTAACGAGAACACATTAACCGGGCCTCGGTCAGCATTATAGGCCGGGTTCAGGATAAACTGATAATCCGGCGTTATCCAGAATTTCTTTTGGAAAGCATTGATCTTGTAATACAGCTCTGCAACCAACTCCGGACTGTAATTTAACCTGCCATCGCCAATAATAAAGCCATAACCGCCTGATGCCAAATAAGCCTGGTGCTCTGATGATAGTCCGCTGCCAATAAAGGCTAATCCCAGTTCATCATCAGCACGTTTCCACTGTGTACCTTTCAATACAGCGCCAAAACTCAATGAGCGATCAATCTCGGTAAAGAACCATGTTTCGTTATGCCCATCGTTATAACCGAGTCTTGCAAATACGCCAAAATCTTTGGTCAGGTATTGGTCGGCGCTTATGCCGAAACCATATTTATGCCTGCCATAGGCCTGGGTACTATCTACCACTGGCGCGGTATGGTTATTAGCTATCGCTAGGTCATAGTTGCCGAATTTGCCGTTGTTAGTAAAGCCCAGTATCCTGAATGAACCCTTTTCGCCACCTATTTCATAGCGCTTTTCATATTCTATGGTTTGGGTATTGGCATGCTGAATCTTGGCATCCCATACCGATCCGTTGGCGGTTGTTGTAACCATGGTAAAGGCAAAACGCAAGGTCCAATCAGGCTGACCAAGTTCGGTATAAGCACCCAGCACATAGCCGCGGGTGTTGGCCGGGTAATCCCATGCGCCGTTATCCATCAGGGCCCAGTTCATGAATTGGGTACGCGGGTCATGGCTAAATTCATTGTTATCAAAGTAATCGGCCATGCCAAATTTGCCTACGCCGAAGGTAAAATAGCGCTTGCTTTTTAGTCCGGCTAATTGATTCTGATCGTCCTGAATAGTATCTTTTTCCTTACCCCATTCAAAGGTCTGCCTGAAAAATAAGCGCGCTATGTATATAGCGGGTGAAGCAGACCCCACCCTAAAGGTTTCCCCGTTAGGGAATGCGGCTATACCTGTTGTTTTACTCAACCCGGCACCGCCTGATAGCTCCGGGTCAAAAATAACGTCGGCACCCTTCCATAGGCGGGCATCGCCAAATAGGGTAGTGGTTATAGACGATTGTGTTTCCTGTGTGGTAAGCAAACTGTTTTGCCCTGTGTAAGGCGCGCTGAATGCCGGCTTAAATTGCGTAATAGTAGTTTCCTGAAAGTGGAAGCTAAAGCGTTGTTGCTTTACTGTATCCTGTTGTGCAAAGGCTGAAGTGAACAGCATTAAGCTTATTGATAGTGTTAAAAGTAATTTCATATTTATAAGTAGAAGAAGATTATAGCCATTGATGGAATTTATTAATAAACCAGTTTTTTATAAGTTGTGTTAACAGGCAGTAAGCCAATAATATGCCAAACAGCCATGGGAAATATGCCAAAGGCAAAGCCTCCAGTTTAAAAGCATTAGCAAGCGGCGAAAATGGCAGCGCAATACCTATCAGCATAATAAAAGAGGTAAGTGCCACTACCGGTGTAGCTGCCCAGCTTTGTATAAAAGGTATTTTACGCGTACGGATCATGTGCACTATCAGTGTTTGCGACAGCAGGCCCTCGACAAACCAACCACTTTGAAACAAGCCCTGGTGAGCCGGCGAATTAGCTTTAAACACAAACCACATTACCCCAAAGGTTGCATAATCAAATATGGAGCTGATTGGGCCGACGAACAGC
>Ga0302301_1000556_pt1 | contig 15394 bp, 7 predicted proteins | sample III_Palsa_E1_2_FD_194544 | JGI IMG/M metagenome (GOLD analysis project Ga0302301, IMG submission 194544) | Peat permafrost microbial communities from Stordalen Mire near Abisko, Sweden - III_Palsa_E1_2 | ecosystem: Environmental > Terrestrial > Soil > Palsa > Peat permafrost | place: Sweden... | reverse complement strand
ACGCAGGCAATTACCGTGGCTTTGACGTAACCTATTTACAACCGATCACCTTTCTTCGCCCGCTTGAGGCAACCAACGGATCACCGGATAACGCTTTGATCGGTTTTACAGGAAAATACAAGATCACTAACGGCATAACCGCTTACGGTCAGTTTACGCTGGATGAGTTCCAGGCGAAACAATTTTTCTCCGATGGAGGCAGCTCACGTAACAAATACGCGTGGCAATTTGGGTTCCGTGGTGCAAACATGTTCGGCGCGCAAGGCTTAAATTATCTGATTGAAACCAATGGTGCAAAACCATATACTTACTCTGAGCGCGGCCCTATCATTAGTTATACCGCAAACGGCGAACCATTGGGCCAGCCATGGGGCGCTAACTATCGTGAAGTGGTTGCATTGTTAAATTACAGTTACAAAAGATTTGATTTCTCAGCTGAAGGTGATTATGGCCGTTATGGGCTGGATATTAACGGACTTAACTATGGTAAGGATCCATTCCAGGATTATACCACCCCGGCAAAAGCCGAAGGTAACTACATTGGCCAGGGCTTAACTACTAATATGTATTATGTTGAAGGTAAAGTAGCCTATATACTCAACCCTAAATACAACCTGAGATTAGAACTCAGCGGCACATACCGCGACGAAAAGAATGCCCAGTTTGATGATAAAACAGCTTTAATTACTGTAGGTATCCGCAGCTCATTCCGCGCTGTGTATAATGATTTGGCAAGTTTTCAGGCACATTAGTCGTTTAGTGAGTAGTTGATTTGGTTGAATAAGTTGATTAAGTTATTTTAGGTAGTTAATATGGTTTAACCTAATCAACAAATCAACCAATTTAAGATGCAATCGTATGTGTATTGCGTTTCTCTACTACGCTTTTAACTTTCTCTATTATCGCGTTAGCATCGTAACCAGCTTCGGCCCAAAGTTCGGGTTGCTCACCATGTTCTATATAGCGGTCGGGGATACCCATCCGTATAACTTGTGATTGGTAATTGTTATCGGCCATAAACTCAAGTACAGCACTTCCCATACCACCTTCAATACAGCCATCCTCCACAGTAATTACTTTGCTGAATTTGCTGAACACATCGTGCAGTAAGGCCTCGTCCAAAGGTTTTACAAAACGCAGATCGTAGTGTGCAGGGTTATAGCCTTCGGCATTCAGGGCAGTTGTAGCTTTTACTACCTCGTTGCCTATAGTACCTATACTTAATATGGCAACTTCTTCACCATCACATATCTTACGGCCCTTGCCAACAGGTATGGCCTTCATAGGGCGCTGCCAATCAACCATAACACCATTTCCACGCGGGTATCGTATGCTGAACGGTCCCATGTCATCCTGCTGGGCAGTGAACATCAGGTTGCGGAGTTCTTCTTCATTCATTGGTGCCGATACCACCATGTTCGGGATACAACGCATATAAGCCAGATCATAAGCACCGTGGTGGGTTGGCCCATCTGCGCCAGCTATGCCCGCCCTGTCGAGGCAAAATACCACGTTTAGCTTTTGTAAAGCCACATCATGTATCACCTGGTCATACGCCCGCTGCATAAAGCTGGAATATATGTTACAGAAAGGGATCAATCCCTGTGTAGCTAAACCTGCGGAAAATGTAACGGCATGCTGCTCGGCAATACCCACATCAAACGCACGGTTCGGCATAGCCTTCATCATCAGGTTTAATGAACAGCCCGATGGCATAGCAGGAGTAATACCCATAATTTTAGGGTTCTGCTCGGCAAGCTCAATAATGGTATGGCCAAATACATCCTGGTATTTAGGCGGTTGTGGCTTATCGTACTTTGTTTTTTTGATCTCGCCGGTTATCTTGTCAAACAAGCCGGGAGCGTGCCATTTGGTCTGGTCCTTTTCGGCCAGTGCATAGCCCTTACCTTTTGTGGTGATGCAATGCAATAGCTTTGGTCCTGGTATATCGCGCAGGTCGTTCAATACCTTAACAAGATGTTTTACATCATGCCCGTCAATCGGCCCAAAATAGCGGAATTGCAGTGCCTCAAAAAAGTTGCTGCGTTTAAGCAGGGTTCCTTTAATGCTTTTTTCTATCTTTTTAGCTATTTTAAAAGCATCGGGCCCAATAGCTGATAGTTTATTCAGTACATGCGCGATATCGTCTCTGAAGCGGTTGTACGGCTTAGAGGTGGTAATATCTGTTAGATATTCTTTCAAAGCCCCCACGTTGGGGTCTATCGCCATGTTGTTATCGTTCAAAATAACCAGCAGGTTCGAGTTTTCGATGCCGGCATGGTTCAGCGCTTCAAAGGCAATACCGGCGGTCATGGCACCATCGCCAATTACGGCAACATGTTGCCTGTCGGTTTCTCCTTTATATTGCGAGGCAACGGCCATACCCAACGCTACCGAAATTGAGGTAGAAGAGTGGCCTACACCAAAGGCATCATAAATACTTTCTGAACGTTTGGGGAAACCGCTAATGCCTTTGTAAATACGGTTGGTATGAAACTGATCGCGGCGGCCGGTTAATATCTTATGACCGTAAGCCTGGTGACCCACATCCCAAACCAGTTGATCGTACGGGGTATTCAGTATATATTGCAGGGCAACGGTTAATTCAACAACACCTAAACTGGCCGCGAAGTGGCCGCCATTTACCGAAACAACATCAATAATATATTGGCGCAGCTCCTGGCAAACTTGTTCAAGTTGGTCCTCGGTAAGTTTCTTTAAATCAGAGGGGTATTGAATATTTTGTAATAAATTACCGGCCGGTACCTGCATTGCCATTAGTCAGAATATTTAAACTTACAAAGTAAGTTATTTAATTGTTAAAAATAAGATAAACTGAGCGTTAATTATTTTTTTGTTAGAGATTTTATATTGAGGTGAGAATGAACGGGATTTCACCGTCTTATTGTCCATATCTTAAACTTACGAAGTTTTTAAAACTTCGTAAGTTTTTTATCATTTCGATACAGTTTCCGTTATCCTGTTTACCTATAATATAGCGTATGTTTTGGGCATTGCCTGCGGCCCGTGCTATCCGCTCATACTGCACAGGCATTAGTCACAAGGCCGGTATCCGCTTCTATCACTAATGCACGGATTTAATGCGCTCCGTTTGACTCACCCAGACTACGCTGCGCTTGTCGACCCTCTCTGCGGTAAACCGCAAAGAGGGTAAGTATTAATAAAATTGTTTTATTTATTTCATTGCCGTTGGCTTTAGCCAACTGGTAAAAAAAATATTCCTTACCCTCTTTACCGCTTGCGGTAGAGAGGGTCGACCAGCGTAGCGTAGTCGGGGTGAGTCAACTCTGCGAGAGCACACCATTTTTTTGATTTTATTTTTTGATGATATTTAGCTTAATTTGAGGCAAATGACAGAAGAAAGTTTTGAGATCAGGTTGCCCCAATTTGAAGGTCCGTTTGATCTTTTGCTTTTTTTTATTGAGCGTGATGAACTTGATATCCACGATATCCCCATCGCCCGCATTGCCGACGATTTCCTGAACTACATACACCACATGGCCAGCCTCGATATGGAAATTGCCAGTGAGTTTATTTATGTAGCCGCCACCCTCATGCGCATAAAAGCAAAAATGTTACTGCCGCGGTACGAGGTGGATGAGGCCGGCAACGAGATAGACCACAAAGAGGACCTGATACAAAAGCTGATAGAATACAAAAAGATAAAGGTAGTATGCGAAGAGCTGCGCCCGTTTGAAGATGAACGCTTTATGCAGGAAAAACGCGGCAACATCAGCGCCGACCTGGAGCAGGTGGAAAAAGTGGCCCTCCCTGGTGATGAATTGCAGGAAATAAGCCTGTATAAGCTCATGATGGTTTACGAACGCCTAACCCGCAATTACGAACTGCGCGAAAAGCAGGTTACGCATACCATTGTACAATACCCCTACACCATAGAAAAGCAAAAGGCAGCCATAAGCCAATTGTTAAAGATCAACACCATGCTTGATTTTAAGGCCATGGCATCCAACTCCGAAAACAAGGTGCATTTTGTATATAACTTTTTGGCGATGCTCGAAATGCTGCAACAGGAATTGGTGGAGATACAGATAGGGTTGGGTTATAATAATTTTTGGATCTCGGCAAGAGGGAACCAGGATTAAACGGATTTGGCCGATTTTTAGGATGTTTTTCCAAACAGTGTACAATTCCCTCCAACGGGAGGGGTGCGGCTGAGATGTGTGCAAAGGCAGGGTGGAGTTCTCTACCTATGAAAGATACAACCAACCTCTACCTTTTTTCCAAAAAAAAGAAATCGCAAGGGCTGAGCCCGATCTTATTGGTAATAGAAATCTCATGATATCTCTCTAATCTCCAATCACTAAACACAAATTACTATTTTTGCCGCCATGTATGATATTTGCTGCATAGGCCACATCACATCTGATAAAGTAGTAAACACCCAAACTACCCTGTATATGCCGGGTGGTACGGCTTTTTATTTCTCATATGCGCTTAATAAGCTCGATGTAAAATACTTATTGGTTACCGCCCTTGCCGAAACAGAAATGCATTATGTGAACGACCTGCGCGATAAAGGCATCGAAATAAAGGTACAACCCAGTGCCCATACCGTTTACTTTGAAAATATCTACGGCGAAAACCAGGATGAGCGCACCCAAAATGTATTACAGGTTGCCGATCCTTTCAAATCAGAGCAATTACAATCGGTAAACGCCAAAATATTCCACCTCGGCCCATTGCTGGCTAATGATTTTTCGGCTGAATTTGTTAAAAGTATTGCAGGTAAAGAATTGATCAGCCTGGATGTACAGGGCTACCTGCGCAAGGTTGAAAACCAAAAAGTATATGCCACCGACTGGTCCGCAAAAAAAGAGATCCTGCCCTATATAGATATCCTGAAAGCCGATGTTGCCGAGCTCCGCGCGTTAACAGGTTGTGAGGACATAAATGATGGCGTTAAACAATTGACCGACTGGGGTGTAAAAGAAATAGTGATCACTAATGGCAGTCACGGTTCATGGATCTACAGCGATGGCAATTCCTACACCATCCCGGCCTATTCGCCAAAAGTAATTGTTGATGCCACAGGTTGTGGTGATACCTATATGGCTGGCTATTTATACAAACGTGTTAATGGGTTTGATATACAGCAATCAGGCGAATTTGCAGCTGCTATATCCGGTTTGAAAACAGCAGCTACCGGCGCTTTTACGGGTACGGAAGAGGATGTGATTAGGTTTATGAGGAGCCAGGATTAGCGCCATTCTACGAGCGTCATTGCGAAGAATGAAGCAATCCCCGACTGTGCAGGTGTGAATATGTGCAGGTGTGAATGTCGCTCGAAGCCGCTCATAGGCGCGGAGGCTTAGTTCTTTTGTCTTGATACAAAAGAACCAAAACCCGACCGTAGGGAGCTCATGAATACCATTGAAGAACAAATAATAATATGAATAAATCAAGACAAAAAGATCCTTCCCCCCACGGGCAAAACACCCAGGCCCGCGCTTTTTGTCAGGCCTATACCCGCTTTTGATCTAGGGTCAATTAGAAGTACTCTATCTAAGAAGTTTTGTAGCTCCCGTCAGTAGAACAGCTTCGGGCGAAATCAGGCAAAACGATGGTGGCCCTGTGCGTAAATGGCAGGACATAGCAGATTTTTACAGAAGGGTAAAGGCCAAAGCGCGTAGCGACAGCAGGGTAAAAATATAGCAGCCCAGGTTTTGCCTGATTTGCAGGGCAGAGGCCTTGTGCGGCAAAGAAGCATTTCGACTGATTAGCCTTTTTGTTTCTTTTGTGGCGAAGACAAAAGAAATAGGCCTTAGCGGCTATGAGCGATACCAAGCGATAAGCAAGCCATGCTGTCGACCATCATGAAGCACTCAACAGAATATTATCTATAAACCCCTCACAAATCCCAGCTTTTCCGTATCTTCCCCTTTATAAATCAATCCCTTATCCCATGTTAAAAAGCTACTTCAAAATCGCCTGGAGAAACCTTTGGAAGAACAAAGTTTTTTCTCTTATTAACATATTTGGCCTTTCGGTAGGCATAGCTTTTACGTTGCTTATCGGCGCGTATGTATGGGGCGAGCTGCAGGTGAACCAGCAGTTGAAGAATGCCGACAACCAATACATCATCATGAGTAAGTGGAAGGATGCTGCCATGGGTGCCGATTATACATCCATTGCGCAACTTTCACGGGCATTAAAGGATAACTATCCTGGTTTGGTAGCCAACTATTACAACTCCGACCCTGCCTTTACCAACGTTGCCAAAGGCGACCGCCATTTTCGCGAAAGCTTGCAGGTGGGCGATAGCACCTTATTAAATATGTATGGTTTTAAGTTGCTTTATGGCGATGCGAAAACAGCTTTAACAGAACCTTACACCGTAGTGATAACAGCGGAGATGGCCAAAAAATATTTCGACAAAACTGATGTGGTAGGCCAGACCTTAAATTTTGAAAGTTTCGCAGGTGATAGCCATGATTTTATGGTCACCGGAGTATTAGATGCACTGCCACGCAATACCATTACCGACTTAAATGGCAGGAACATACCGTTCTTTTTCAATGCGAGTACCAATAAGTTCTTTCAGCGTGGTATGGATGGATGGGATAATTCGGCTACTATTGATCATATCGAACTAAAACAAGGTGCCGATCCTAAAGCGGTAGAGCGAGCCATGCTGGTTTTGCTAAAGAAGAACGCGTCGGATGATATTAACCAAAACCTTACGCCTTACCTGGTAAAGATGAAGGATTATAACCTGCTGGCCAATAACGGCACCATTAAAAAAATGACCTGGACGCTCTCTTGCATCGCCCTGTTTATTTTGCTGATGGCGGTTATCAACTTTGTAAACATTTGCATAGGCCGTGCTTCGGGCCGTATGAAAGAGATGGGTGTGCGCAAGGTAATGGGTGGTTTACGCAAGCAGTTGGTATGGCAATTCCTTACCGAATCGGTATTGATGGTGATGCTGGCAACCGTTTTGGCACTTGTCATCTACTCCGTAGCCAGGCCGTATTTTGGCGCAGCTTTGGGCAGGAACATCATGAGCCTGCTTGGTTTTCCTATATACTTTTTCCCGCTGCCGTTTATATTCGCTTTGCTGATCGGTTTGCTTGCAGGTATCTATCCGGCGCTGGTATTATCGGCCCTAAAATCTGTCGACTCCTTAAAAGGAAAACTAACCACGGTAAAAGAGAGTGTGCTGTTCCGCAAAACGCTGGTGGCATTTCAGTTTGCAACAGCGGCTGTGGTTTTTATTGGCGTAGTAATTATTTCGCAGCAGATCAGCCTTTTTTTCAGTAGTAACCTGGGCTATAACAAGGATTATGTAGTGTATGCGCAGTTGCCCCGCGACTGGTCGGCACGTGGCGTAAAAAAGATGGAGGCTATCCGTTACCAGTTCGCGCAAATGCCGCAGGTAAACAGTGTTTCGCTTTCGTTTGAGATCCCCGACGGGATCAATGGCGGCAGTGTGCCTGTATACAGGCAGGGAGCAGATCCAGCGCACGCCGTAACTACGCAGGCCTTAACAGCAGATAACCAATACGCGGCTACCTATAATATCCCCTTAAAAGCAGGCACATTTTTCAATACGGTTTATAATGTTGGGGATTCAACCCAGATAGTGATCAATGAAACGGAGGCGAAGGCCTTAGGTTGGAATGACCCGAACGATGCCATAGGGCACAAGATTATGTACTGGGATCAGCCATTCACTGTTTGTGGTGTTACTGCCGATTTTCATTTTGGGTCGATGCAGGCTAAAATATTACCTATTACCTTTATTAATGTAAACAGGTCGCCTTTTTACCGCTATTTTTCATTCAAGGTTAAACCCGGCGATCTGCAAAAAAGCGCCGAAGCATTACAAAGTAAATGGGCGGAACTATTACCCGGCGAGCCCTTTGAATACCATTTCATGGATGATGCACTTACCCGTATATACACTACCGAGATCCAGCTACAAAAAGCTGCTTATATCGCTACTGCATTATCTATAATAATTGTGCTGCTGGGTGTATTAGGGTTGATATCGTTGAGCATACAAAAACGCACTAAGGAGATCGGTATCCGTAAAGTGCTCGGTTCATCTGTCGCAGGCATTACAACGCTATTCCTGAAAGATTTTTTAGGCGTGGTGCTAATAGCCGGGGTAATTGCTTGTCCGCTGGCCTATTTAATTATGCAGCATTGGCTAAGCGATTATGCATATAGGGTCAATATCAGCATATCGCCGTTTATTTTTTCAATAGCACTGTTGATATCTATCACCGGTATCTTAATCATCTTACAAACTATAAAAGCGGCGTTCGCCAATCCCATAAAAAGCTTAAGGAGCGAATAGCACAGTTAAATGATTTCAACTGATATAATAACATTATTTAACATATAGGTATTGAATTTATTGGGCGTTGTATTGGATATTTGTTATACATCAATTACTTACTATATGCTCAAAAGTTACTTTAAAATTGCCTGGAGAAATATCTGGAGAAACAAGGCTTTTTCTGTGATCAATATTTTTGGCCTTGCGGTAGGTATTGCTTTTGCTTTGCTTATTGCAGCTTATGTTTGGGGTGAGTTACAGGTGAATCATCAATTGAAGGACGCCGATAATCAATACATTATCCAAAGCAAATGGAAAGACCCAAATATGGGTTTCGAACTTGCATCCGTAGCAGAACTACCAAAAGCGCTGAAAGAAAATTACCCCGGCCTGGTAGCTAACTATTATCATTTCGATGGGATGACTACCAATGTATCCAAAGGGGATATGCATTTCAGGGAAAGCATACAGGTTGGTGATAGCACTATGCTTAGCATGTATGGTTTTAAATTATTGTATGGTAATACAAACACTGCGTTAAACGATCCTTTTTCGGTTGTAATAACAGGCCATATGGCACTAAAGTATTTTGGCAGGATGGATGTTGTTGGCCAGATGTTAAATATTGAAAATTTTTCTGGCGAAAAGCATGATTTTACTATATCCGGTGTGTTGGATGAAATTCCTAAAAATTCAGTTACCACATTAAATTCCAGCAATATTTCAGATTTCTTCTTCAATGCAGATGCGGCTAAATATTTTAAACGCAACTTAAGCGGATGGGCAAATACTTATATAGTTGATTATGTTGAACTGCAAAAAGGCGTAAACCCAAAGTCGGTTGAAAGTGCTATGGCTGTATTGTTACATAAAAATGCCCCGGCAGAGATCAGCAAAAACCTTACACCTTACTTGGTAGCATTAAAGGATTATAATTTGATTGCAGAGGGAGGTGTTGTTAAGAAAATGACCTATACCTTGTCCTGCATAGCTTTATTTATTTTGTTGATGGCGGTTATTAATTTTGTTAATATACGCATAGGCCGTGCTTCGGGGCGCATGAAAGAAATGGGGATACGCAAAGTAATGGGTGGTTTACGTAAACAACTCATTTGGCAGTTCCTGGCAGAATCAACCCTGATAGTAATGATCGCTACGCTGGTGGCATTGGTTATTTATTTTATTGCAAGGCCTTATTTTAGTAATGTACTGGGTAAAGAAATTACTGGACTGTTTAGTTTTCCAGTTTATTTTATACCTGTTCCTTTTGTGTTCGCTTTGTTGGTGGGGGTATTGGCAGGTATTTACCCGGCCCTGGTACTATCGGCCCTAAAAGCTGTCGATTCCTTGAAAGGGAAACTGACGTCAGTTAAAGAAAGCGTACTGTTTCGTAAAACGCTGGTCGGTTTTCAATTTGGTACGGCCGCTATTGTTGTTATTGGCGCGGTAATTATTTCGCAACAGATCAGTTTGTTCTTCAGCGGTAACCTTGGTTACGATAAGGATTATGTGGTGTACGCGCAGTTGCCGCGAGATTGGTCGCCAAAAGGTGTACAAAAGATGGAATCAATCCGTTACCAATTATCACAAATGTCAATAGTGAGCAATGCGGCACTCTCATTTGAAATTCCGGATGGTGCCAATGGCGGCGATTACCCGGTTTACAGGCAGGGTGGGAATCCTGCGCAAGCAGTAGTTACAACCGGGCTTTTAACAGATAACCAATTTGCGGCTACTTACAATATACCTATGAAGGCGGGTACATTTTTTAAGCCCGTTTTTAATTTGGCCGATAGTACACAGGTTGTAATTAATGAATCGCAGGCAAAAGCATTAGGATGGAAAGATGCCCACGATGCGATAGGTCAAAAGATCATTTCACCGGGTGGCCGGGTAGCTTTCACAATTTGTGGCGTAACTGCAGATTTTCATTTTGGGTCGATGCAGAAGGCTATATTACCAGTTGTTTTTACCAATGTTAATTATGGGCTTGCCTATCGTTATTTTTCTATAAAACTTAAACCCGGCAATATGCCGCAAAATTTAGCTGCTTTGCAAAAAAAATGGGCCGAACTAATGCCCGGAGCGCCATTTGAATATAAGTTTATGGATGACGCGCTTAAAAAGCTTTATGCAACCGAGATTCAGCTGCAAAAGGCGGCCTACATTGCCACTGTGTTATCTATTATAATTGTGCTGCTCGGTGTATTGGGCTTAATATCACTCAGTATACAAAAACGTACTAAAGAAATAGGTATCCGCAAGGTACTTGGTTCATCAGTCGCGGGCATTACAACGCTGTTCCTGAAAGATTTTTTAGGCGTAGTGCTAATAGCCGGGGTAATTGCTTGTCCGCTGGCTTATTTAATTATGCAAAAATGGCTGAGTGATTACGCCTACCGCATCAATATCAGCGCGTCGCCTTTTATATTATCTATAACCCTACTGATATTTATCACTGGTGTATTAATTATCCTCCAAACCATAAAAGCTGCTTTTGCCAACCCGATTAAGAGTTTGAGGAGCGAATGATGATAAGTTGAAAGTTGTGCGTTTAAAGTTAAAAGTGCAGAAATTGACATCAGCGTAAAAAAACCTTTAAGCTTTAACCTTTTAACTTTTAGCTTTTTGCTACCTTTGCGGCGTTTAAGCATCACAATGAAAAGAGACAAATTAATATTCAAATTATTAGACGAAGAACAGCAACGCCAGGAAGAAGGCATTGAGCTTATCGCATCTGAAAACTTTGTAAGCCTGCAGGTAATGGAAGCCGCGGGATCAGTAGCAACCAACAAATATGCTGAGGGCTTGCCCGGCAAACGTTATTATGGCGGCTGCCAGGTGGTTGATGAAATTGAAACCATTGCTATTGAACGAGCAAAGTTGTTGTTTAATGCCGAATGGGCAAACGTGCAGCCGCACTCTGGCGCACAGGCAAACGCGGCTGTTATGCTGGCTTGCCTTAATCCCGGCGATAAAATATTAGGGTTTGATCTTTCTCATGGTGGCCACTTAACACATGGTTCAGCAGTGAATTTCTCAGGTAAGTTATATGAGCCTCATTTTTATGGGGTTAGAAAAGATACCGGTTATGTTGATTATGATCAGCTTAAGGAAGTAGCCCTGCGCGAAAAACCTAAAATGATCATCTGCGGTGCTTCGGCTTACTCGCGCGATTGGGATTATGAGTTCATCCGTAAAGTGGCCGATGAAATTGGTGCTTTGGTTTTGGCTGATATCTCTCACCCATCAGGCTTAATAGCCCGTGGTTTATTAACAGATCCACTGCCACATTGCCATATTGTTACTACAACTACACACAAAACATTGCGCGGCCCGCGTGGTGGTCTGATATTATTAGGTAAAGATTTTGAAAACCCTTGGGGGATAAAAACACCAAAAGGCGAAATAAAGATGATGTCGGCTTTGCTGGATATGGCTGTTTTCCCGGGAACACAAGGTGGTCCGCTGGAGCATATCATAGCTGCTAAAGCTATTGCCTTTGGCGAAGCGCTGACTGATGATTACATGAAATATATCGTTCAGGTTAAATTGAATGCTGCTGCAATGGCAAAAGCGTTTATCGACCGCGGTTACGAAATTGTATCAGGTGGAACAGATAATCATTTGATCCTTATCGACCTTAGGAATAAAAATATCACTGGTAAAGCTGCTGAAAACGCGCTTGTTACAGCTGATATCACCGTAAATAAGAATATGGTGCCTTACGATGATAAGTCGCCGTTTGTAACTTCAGGTATCCGTGTGGGTACTGCCGCAATAACAACCCGCGGTATGAAAGAAAAACAAATGGAACATATTGTTGAATTAATAGATAATGTAATTACTAATCCAGAAAACGAACTTTCTTTAAAGAAAATACGTAAAAGAGTGCATAAGCTAATGGATGACTATCCATTGTATAAACATAAAGGCACTGATTGATAAAAAGTGATTACGCATCATACTCTTACCGGCAATGAAGATCAACGGTTAAAAGCCCTCGATTCCTACAATGTTTTAGATACATTGCCCGAGAAAGAGTATGATGCTATTGCAAAACTGGCATCGTACATATGCCAGGTTCCTGTTGCGCTTATTACCCTTATTGATGCCGACCGGCAATGGGTAAAATCAAGCATAGGTATTGAGAGCGAAATGGGCAATATGCCCCGCAATGATGCCTTCTGTAATCAAACTATCCTTGATGATGAACTGCTTGAAGTTAATGATTCATTGGAATCTGACTTCAGAGATTATAAAGCGGTTAAAGATGCACCGCACATTAGGTTTTATGCAGGCGCCCCGCTGATTGATCCCGAGGGCCACCGTTTGGGATCGTTATGTGTTGTTGATACCGTACCCCGCAAACTTACCGTTGAACAAAAAGACGCCTTGCGCACATTAGCCAATGAGGTAATGTCGCACCTGGTACTGCGTAAGCAGAAACGTGAGCTGGAAGCATCGCTTGCCGTTCATAAGGATTTCTTTACACTCTTCAATAATTCTTCCGAAGTTCATTTTATTGCCGATAAGGATTCCAATATCGAACTCATCAATGATGCGGTGCTCAGCGTTTTAGGTTATACACCTGAACAAGCAATGGGCCGCTCGCTATGGCAGTTTGTAGTTGGCAAAAACAGCCGAGACCAGTTTGTGTCGCTTATTGAAAAGGCAGTAGCTACCCAGCGCCCGTTTGAGCTGGAAACGGAAACCATAACAGCCGATAATGAAGCTAAATGGATAAGCTGGTGCGCTGTAAATAAGGACGGAAAATGGTATGCCAGCGGCCGGGATATTACTTACCAAAAGCAGCTATCCGCACAGATGGAACAGCTCTCGCTGGTAGCCAGCAAGGTGCGTAACGGTGTGGTGATAAGCAATGCCAGCGATGAGGTGATATGGACAAATGAGGCCTTTGAACGGATAACGGGCTATGACTTTGAAGACGTTGAAAATAAGCCACTAAGAAGCACCCTTAATGGTGAGCCTACAGCAGAAAGCAAAAAAATGCTGGACGAAGCTATTGCCAATAAGCAGCCATATGAAATAGAACTGCTTTTCAACAGGAAAGACGGGCAGCCAAAATGGATCTCGATAATTAACTCTATTGTTTATGATGCCGAAGGTAAAATAGACAAGTATATACGTGTAATGATTGATATCACGGCACGTAAAACAGCCGAAAAGGACCTTGAGATACTATCATTCGCAGCTGAAAAAACGCCTAGCGGTTCATTGATACGTGATGCAGAAGGGAAGGTAATATGGATGAACGAAGCCCTGGAACGCATCTTAGGTTATACGCTTAAGGAGATGAAGGGTAAGCCTTTTGGCACCATGCTTTTAGGCGAAGGAACCAATATGCATGTATATCATGAAGCGGTTGATGCTGCGAAAGTGTACAAAACCTATGAGGTTGAACTAAAGGTTTATAAAAAGGATAGAACACCCATTTGGGTATTTATCTCCAATAGCCCTTTATTAAATGAAATGGGTGTTGTAGAGCGGCAGATAGGAGTGTTTGTAGATATTACAGAGCGTAAGAAAGCCGACGAGCAATTGAAAATGCTCTCCTTAGTAGCCAGTAATACCATGAGCGGTGTGGTAATAAATGATAGCGATGGCAATGTAGAATGGATCAACAACGCGTTTGAAAAAATTACCGGCTACAACCTGAAAGATGTACAGGGCAAACATTTGGGCGATACCCTGCGGGGAGAACTCACCGATTCATCAATTATTGAACGGGCACGCGATCTTTCACGCAATAAACAATCATTTGAGGTTGATCTGCTGGCTTACCGTAAGGATGGGCAGATGCTGTGGATCTCGGTAATAAACTCGGTTATAGTTAACAGCGAGGGCGAGGTTGATAAATATATTGAGGTAATTATTGATATCACCTCTAAAAAGAAGGTGGAACTGGAGCTCATATCGGCTAAAGAACAGGCGCTGCAATTGAACAGGGCCAAGGATATGTTCATTTCGGTGATGAGCCATGAGATACGTACACCTTTAAACGCGGTGATCGGTATGTCGCATTTATTGCTGGATGAAGATCCGCTGGAATCACAAAAAGAAAACCTGAGCGTACTTAAATTTTCAGCAGAAAATTTAATGAGGCTCATAAATGATGTGCTTGATTTCACGAAGATCGAAACCGGTAACGTTCAGCTGGAAAAAGCAAGCGTTAACCTGGGCGAACTCGTGCAAAGTGTTACTAACTCACTGCAATACCGGGCCAACGAAAAGGATATCTACATAAAACAAAGCGTTGATCCGGATATTCCGCAAATGGTTATTGCCGATAGCGCGCGCCTTATTCAGATACTGCTGAACCTGGTAAGCAACTCGGTTAAATTTACCGAAAAGGGCGGGGTAACCATTGATCTGAAGGTTTTAGAACAGAATATTGATACAGTACGCATACGGTTTGCGGTTATTGATACAGGTATAGGTATAGCGCCGGATAAACAAGGCACCATATTTGAATCGTTTAAACAGGCAGAACTTGATACTACACGTAAGTATGGTGGTACGGGCCTGGGCCTTGCTATCAGCAAACGACTGGTGGAGCTGCATGATTCAAGGATAAATGTTGACAGCGTACTTGGTCAGGGATCTACATTTTGGTTTACAATAACATTTAAAAAGGCAGATAGCCAGGCAATTAATACCAGTAAGATGGATATGGGGTTAGATATGAACGTATTAGTAGTTGATGATAACCAAATAAACCGCATACTGGTTAACAAGGTGCTGAAGAAGTGGGGAACAACTGTAGACTTTGCCGAAAATGGCCAGGAGGCAGTTGACAAGATAGCGGCTAACCAAAACTACGATGTTGTACTGATGGATGTACACATGCCGGTAATGGGCGGCCTTGAAGCAACTGAGATCCTCAGGGCTAAAAATGAAACCTATTTTCAGCAATTACCTATCCTTGCCTTAACGGCATCCATGTTGAGTAACGAAGTAAACCAAATGATAGAAGCAGGCATGAATGATTTCATCCTGAAACCCTTCGAGCCCAAAACTCTTTACGATAAACTAAGCAAGTACCAG
>Ga0302301_1000531_pt1 | contig 15878 bp, 6 predicted proteins | sample III_Palsa_E1_2_FD_194544 | JGI IMG/M metagenome (GOLD analysis project Ga0302301, IMG submission 194544) | Peat permafrost microbial communities from Stordalen Mire near Abisko, Sweden - III_Palsa_E1_2 | ecosystem: Environmental > Terrestrial > Soil > Palsa > Peat permafrost | place: Sweden... | reverse complement strand
TTTCACCACAAATTTAAGGGTGCAATTTTGAACCGGGTATTTCTCATTATTCATATCAATGGCTTGTTGGATATTGCTTAGCAGGCTGTTGGTCAGCAATTGCAGATCGACACATACAGTTAACGATTTGGTAAGCTTGTCACGCATTTCTGATAGCGGGCTCATGATCTGGATACGCATATCCCAATTGTCTTTCTGGCGGAATTTCTCTTCAATTACGCCTTTGATGTGCATGAAATACCCATCAACCAGTAGATATCTAAACTTCATATAATCCTCGCCAAACAGCGCGAACTCGTATGATTCCTTGTAGTCCTCCAGTACAAAAGTGCCGAATGGCTTACCGTTCTTGGTCATTTTATGCTGAACGCTTGACACTAAACCACCTATACGGATCTCGCCGCGTTTACGCAGCTCGTTAAAGGCAGTCATGATCTCCTCGCCACCTTCGCCGCTGCGGGCTTTCTGCATGTTTTTGAGATCGCTGATATTGGTGTTGCAATAGCGTTCCATTTCCAGCTTAAAGTTATCCAGCGGGTGCCCGGTAAGGTAAATGCCGATTACATCCTTCTCATATTTTAGCTTTTCTATCAACGGCCACTCATCCGATTCGGGCATTGATGGCTCGGGGATATAAGATGCCACCGTGCCGCCAAATAGCGACGACTGGTTGCTGGTTTGCGTATTCTGATAATCGTTGGCGTACTTGATCAAACGCTCAACACCGGTTAAAATGCCATTTTCTGTTTTGGCGAAAAACTGCGCCCGGTTTAAGCCCATGCCATCAAAGGCACCGCCGTAGATCAGGTTTTCGTATGATTTACGGTTGACGCTGCGTGTATTTGAACGTTGCGCGAAATCATAAACCGAAGTATATGGTCCGCGCTCGTTGCGTTCTTCTATGATACTTTCAACTGCCTTATCACCCACACCTTTAACGCCTGTTAATCCAAAACGTATCTCGCCTTTGGAGTTTACCGCGAACGACATATCCGACTCGTTAACATCAGGCCCCAAAACGTGTACACCCATGCGGCGGCACTCATCCATAAAGAAGGTGATTTTCTCCATGTTGTTCTGGTTGTTTAATACCGCGGCCATATACTCGCCGGGATAATGCGCTTTTAAGTAGGCTGTTTGATAAGCCACAAAAGCGTAGCAGGTAGAGTGCGATTTATTGAACGCGTATTGCGCGAATGCTTTCCAGTCGTTCCAAATCTTAGTCAGTTTATCTTTGGGGTGGCCTTTAGCGAGAGCGCCGGTCATAAACTGGGCCTCCATTTTGTTTAGCACCTCAATTTGCTTTTTACCCATCGCCTTACGCAAAACGTCGGCATCGCCTTTACTAAAGCCTGCCAATTTCTGCGATAAAAGCATCACCTGTTCCTGGTAAACGGTAATACCGTAGGTTTCGCCCAGGTATTCCTCCATATCAGGTAAATCGAAGGCAATAGGCTCATAGCCGTGTTTACGCTTGATAAACAGCGGGATATACTCAATCGGGCCCGGGCGATAGAGCGCGTTCATGGCGATCAAATCCTCAAACTTATCCGGTTTCAAATCACGCAGGTACATTTGCATCCCGTCACTTTCAAACTGGAACGTTCCGTTGGTATCGCCCTTTTGGTAAAGCTCGAAGGTTTTGGCATCATCCAGCGCGATATAATCTATATCAATCTCCACACCGTGGTTTTGTTTGATCAACCTTAACGCATCTTTAATAATGGTCAGGGTTTTTAAACCCAAAAAGTCCATCTTAATTACACCGGCATCTTCAATCACACGTCCGTCGTATTGAGTAACCAACAAGTCGGAATCTTTGGCTACCGCTACGGGTACAATATCTGTCAAGTCATACGGCGCGATGATGATACCTGCCGCGTGTACACCTGTATTACGGATAGAACCTTCCAGCTTAACTGCCTCACGTAAAACCGTACCACGCAAATCTTTAGCTTCGCTGATGGCTTTTAATTCGGGCACCTGGTCAATTGCACCTTGTAAGGTGATGCCCAAAGTTTCGGGTACCAATTTCTTCATTAAGTTCACTTCGGATAGCGGCATATCCAGCACACGACCTACGTCCTGGATACTGGTACGCGCCGCCATCGAACCATAAGTGATGATCTGCGCTACCTGGTTTTTGCCATATTTATCAACTACGTAGTCAATCACTTTTTGGCGACCGGCATCGTCAAAATCCGTATCAATATCGGGCATCGACTTACGATCCGGATTCAGGAACCTTTCGAATAGCAGGTTATATTTTAATGGGTCGATATTGGTGATACCGATGCAATAAGCCACCACCGATCCCGCTGCCGAACCACGGCCCGGGCCAATAAACACACCCATATCGCGACCAGCCTTAATAAAATCGGCAACGATTAAAAAGTATCCGGCAAAACCCATGGTACGTATGGTGAACAACTCAAAATTGATGCGCTCTTCTGCCTCCGGCGATATATCTACATAACGATCCTTGGCACCTAAAAAGGTAAGGTGTTTCAGGTATTCCCACTGGTTCAGCGTATCTGAGTCAGGGGTCATGTCGCTGTGGATCTTAAATTCTGGCGGGATAACGAAGTTTGGCAGCAAGATATCGCGCTTCAACTTCAGCACATCAACCTTGTCGACTATCTCGTTGGTGTTATCTAATGATTCCGGCAGGTCATGGAACAATTGCCCCATCTCGGCTTGCGTTTTAAAGTAAAACTGGTCGTTCGGGAAACCAAAGCGATAGCCTTTTCCACCTTCTTCATCGGTAGCAATCGGCGTACTTTGCATATCGCCGGTATTTACGCAAAGCAAAATATCGTGCGCGTTCGAGTCCTGTTGATCCACGTAGTGCGAATCATTGGAACAGATCACCTTTACATTATATTTTTTGGCATATTTAAGCAAAACCGCGTTTACGGTATGTTGCTCGGGGATATCGTGGCGCTGTAATTCGATATAAAAATCCTCGCCAAACAAATCCAGCCACCATTTAAATTCGGCTTCGGCTTCTTCTTCGCTTGCCCGTAAAATTGCTTGCGGTACTGATGCACCAATACAGCAGGTAGTAGCAATGATGCCTTTATGATGTTTAAGGATCAGCTCTTTATCAATACGCGGCCATTTGCTGTACAAACCTTCAATATAACCTGCGGAGCATAGCTTAACCAGGTTTTTATAGCCTTCTGCGTTTTTTGCCAGCATCAATTGGTGGCGGCGAACGTCTTTTTTCTCTTTGGTGAACTGCTTTTTATGCCGGTCTTCAACCACATAAAATTCGCAGCCTACAATGGGTTTTACATTGTGCTTGCCTGCTTCGGCCACAAACTTAAATACGCCAAACATGTTACCGTGGTCGGTAATGGCAAGCGCTTTCATGCCGTCGGCAGCAGCTTTTTTGTAAAGTTTGCTTATATCGGCAGCACCGTCAAGTAACGAAAATTGAGTATGTACGTGTAAGTGCGAAAAATCGGGCATAGCAGAAAACTAATAAATTTTTTGGCGAAATACAAAGTTATTAAAAAACAAATGCCCATTTGGTGGTGTTGAAAACTGTAGAATAGTTTTACAATAAGCTGTTTCGGCCCCACCCAAACCCTCCCCCGGAAGGGAGGGCTTTTTAAATTAAAGTCTCCCCTTCCGGGGAGATTTAGAGGGGGTAAACAGTATTAGCACACTATTTGCATATAATAAGCGACAACAATCTTCACCTTTGAAAATTTATATAATTTGAAACGAATTGGACTCATAGCGCTAAAAACTATTCTTTGGCTAATTGCAGGCGTACTTTTTCTGGTGCTGCTTGTAGTCATTTTAATACAGGTACCCGCCGTTCAAAACTTCGCGAAAAATAAAGCTGTAAATTTTTTACAGCATAAAATCCACACCAAAGTACAAATAGACCACATCAGCATCGGCCTGCCAAAATCAATTGTTTTGGAAGGTGTTTATTTTGAAGATCAGAAACGCGATACCCTAATTGCCGGCGATAAACTGGAAGTAGATGTAAGCATGCTGAAATTGCTGCATCACCAATTAGAAATTAACGAAGTTAATTTAGACGGCATCACCGCCAAAGTGAACCGGGGAGCTGATAGTGTTTTTAACTTTGATTATATTATGAGGGCATTTGCAAGCCCGACTAAGGTTGCGCCCAAACCAACAGATACCGCTTCGGCAATGACGATTTCGGTGGAAACAGTCATTCTTAACAAGATTAATATTGCCTATAAGGATGCTATAACCGGCTATAATGTTAAATTTTTATTGGGCCATTTTGATACGAAGATCACCAGGTTCGATCTGGATAAGATGAAGTTCAACATCCCGAAGGTTACCTTATCGGGTTTTAACGCCAAGATCATCCAATCGGCTGTGCCGCCACCAAAGGCCGCACCGCCTGTTGTACCAATTACGGCTAACCATCCGCAGGGTATAGACTTGAATATCGGGACGGTAGATATCTCCAAGATCGATGTTGATTACGGCTCGCCAACCATGGGTGCTAAAGTTAATTTAGGCCGGTTGCTGGTAGAAATGAAAAAGATCGACCTGAACAACCAGGTTATCGGCATCAAATCAATCGATCTGGATGATACCAAAGCGGTACTAACCTTCGCGCAGCCACAAACGGTTAAAACGGAAGTAGTTAAAACCATTAAAAAGTTAGATACCCTTGCGAAACCTGCCGCAAGCACCAAAGGCTGGGCAGCTACGCTGGATAGGATCAGCTTTAGTAACGACGATATTAAATATGATAACAACGCGACCAAAGCGTTGCCAAAAGGCCTGGATTTTTCGCACATGAATATCCATGACCTGAACGCGGATATCGAGAATTTAAATTATAATCCGGATACCATATCGGGTAAAGTAAACTCGTTTACCTTCTCCGAAAAGAGTGGTTTAGAGTTGAAGAAGTTCCACACCACATTTTTCTATGGACCTAAGAATGCTTATCTGAATGATCTGTATGTAGAAACCCCGCAAACTATCATCCAAAAACAGTTGCAGGTTAGTTACCCGTCTATAGCAGCACTAAGCACTAATATAGGGGCGTTAAGTTTGAACGCTAATTTAGATGGTACTAAAGTGGCGCTGAAAGATGTATTGATTTTAATGCCGGCCATGAGCGCATCAATTGGTAAAGTATCACCAAATGAGGTATTTAAAATAAACGGCCGTGTGTTTGGTAAGGTGAATGACCTGCACATCCCAAGCTTAGAGATAACCGGTTTGCGCAATACGCACATCAAGGCATCAGCCAATATACGTGGTTTGCCAAATGTAAATAAGGCTTATTTTGATTTAACGATAGACGACTTTAGCACCAGTCGTACAGATATTAACACCATCGCCTCTAAAGGCATGATCCCGTCCTCAGTCAGCATCCCTCAAAATCTTAATTTGAAGGGGACATTTAAAGGCGGCATCAGCAACTTCAACACCAAAATGAACCTGCGCAGCAGCGATGGCGGGGTTGATCTGACGGCCTCGATGAAGAACGGCAGTAATAAAAATAACGCGAGCTATTCGGCCAATATCCGCGCAAGCAATTTAAATGTTGGTGAGCTGACCAAACAACCGCAAATGGTAGGTACGGTTACCTTGTCGGCCAATATTTCGGGCACGGGACTCAATCCAAAAACGGCCAGTCTGAAATTTAATGGCGATGTGGCAAACGCGAATATTAAAGGTTATAATTATCATAACCTAAAATTAAACGGTACTGCGCAAAACGGCAGTTATACCGCTAAGGTAAATATGGCCGATCCAAACATTCATTTCGATTTGGATGCGAAGGCTAATATGAACAAGAAATATCCATCGGTTTACGCTACGCTGAGTGTGGATAGTATTGATATGCAAAAACTGCATTTCTCCACCACCGCAATGCGTTTTCATGGCAAGATTGTAGCTAAAGTGCCAACTGCAGATCCAAATTATTTGAATGCTGATATCGAAGCGACCGACCTGCTGATTGTAAACGGTACGCAACGCATTAAACTGGATACTGTAAGCCTGATATCAACCGCCAATGCCGATAGCAGCACGCTGAAACTAAAAACGCCATTGTTAACCGCGCATGTGGGCGGTAAATATAAATTGCCGGAGATTGGCACTGCCATGCAGGATTTAATCAACAAATATTATAACACCAGCCAGGCCAGCGGCAAAAAAGTAGCTAAATATTCGCCGGAAAATTTTGAGTTTGATTTGCATGTTACTAAAACCCCGCTGATGACCCAGTTTGTGCCGGATCTGAAGCAGTTGCAGCCCGTAAACATCACCGGTAATTTTAATAGTCAGGCCGGTACGCTGGTGGTAAATGGTTCAATGCCGAAAGTGGTATATGGAACAAATGACATCAGCAATTTAAAACTGAATATAAATACGGCAAATAATGCCTTAAACTATGCCATTACTGTTGATGATGTTAAGGCAGGTTCATCGCTAAATTTGCTGTATACCAGTATTAGCGGCAGCGCGCAAAACGATAAGCTTAATTTAAGTCTGCAAGTTAGAGATGCGACAAAGAAAGAACGCTACCGTATTGCAGGTGTGTTCAGCGCTTTGCAGAACGAGTACCAGTTTAGCTTCCTGCAAAATGGTTTGCTACTAAATTATACCGAATGGGCTGTCGCCAATGATAATGCTCTGCAATTCGGCAATAAAGGCATCATGGCAAAGGATTTTGTGATTAGTAATGCCGGGCAGTCATTAGGCGTTACCAGTAACCCGCAAGCTTTCAATTCGCCGGTTACTGTCGACTTTAAAAACTTTAAAATAGAAACCTTAACACGTTTAGCCCAACAAGATTCGCTGCAAGTTGGCGGGGTAATTAACGGTGATGTGCATGTGAGCAATTTTCAAAAATCACCGGTGTTTACCGCGGCTTTAAATGTAGGCGATTTTAATTTTAAAGGGGATACCGTAGGTAACATCGCCCTGAAAGTAAATAACCAAACTGCCAACGCTTTTGCTGCCAATGTAGCTATCAGCGGTAAAGGCAATAACGTTACCTTGAGCGGACTTTACTATACCCAACCTGATAGTCGCTTTGATTTGAACCTGAATATCGCTTCGCTCAATATGAAAAGTATTGAGGGCTTTACCTTTGGCGGCATCCGCAATGCCAGCGGAAATATTACCGGTAACATGAAAATATCCGGCACCACAACAGCGCCGGCAATCAGGGGCGATATCAACTTTAATAAAGTCGGGTTTAATGTGGCGATGCTGAATTCTTACTTCAGCATGCCGAATGAGAGTATTACCTTCAATAATGACGGTATCCGCTTTAATGATTTTACGCTGATCGATTCTACTGGCAATAAAGCGATAGTAACAGGCGATATCTATACAACAAATTATACCGATTTTAAATTTGGTATGAAGATCCACATGGATAATTTCCGGGTGATCAACTCAACCCAGGCCGATAATAAACTGTACTACGGTAAGCTTTATATGAACGCCGATGTCAGCATAACCGGCAATTCGGATAAGCCGATTGTGGATGCCACGCTTACCGTAAACGATAAAACCGACCTAACCATTGTGTTGCCTGAAGATGATCCCGGCGTTGAAGACAGGCAAGGTGTTGTAGAAGTTATCAATGAGAACGCACCGAAGTTAGATTCTATTCTGCTGGCAAAAAAGCTTGATTCGCTCAAACAATCAAACTTAAAAGGGCTTGATGTAAGCGCAAATGTAAATATTAATAAAAACGCCAAGTTTACGGTTGTGGTTGATCCGGCTAATGGCGACGTTGTTCACATTCAAGGTGAAGCACATCTGAATGGTGGTATCGACCCAAGCGGGAAAACCAATTTAACAGGTATTTACACCGTTGAATCAGGCTCATATAACCTGGCTTATGCTACGGTAAAACGTACATTCAACTTCCAAAAAGGTAGCACCATTACCTGGACGGGCGACCCTACCAGCGCTAACGTAAACATAACGGCAACCTATGTAGCCGATGTACCACCAATAGATTTGGTTGAGCAGCAATTAGGTGGCGATAATACATCGGCCAATGCTACGCAGTATAAGCAAAAACTGCCTTTTAATGTCGATCTGAATTTAAAGAATCAATTATTAAAACCGGATATCAGCTTTGATATCGTACTGCCGGATAGCAGCTACACGGTATCGCCGGTAGTTGTGGGGGTTATTAATGATCGTTTGGCGCAGATCAGGACTGACCCTAACGAGATGAACAAGCAGGTACTGGGTGTGCTGGTACTTGGGCACTTTATTGGCGATAACCCGCTGCAAAGCGAGGGCGGCAGTACAGGTATTAACGGCGCTATCCGCAATAGTGTGAGCAGCTTATTATCCGATCAGCTGAATAAACTTGCGGGTAACTTAATTGGCGGTGTGCAGTTGAGCTTTAACCTTACATCTGGTGCTGATTACTCTACCGGAGTTGAGGAAAACAGAACCGACTTGAACGTTGGTTTATCAAAACAGTTCCTGAATGACCGGGTATCGGTAACTGTGGGTAACAACTTTAACCTGGAAGGCCAAAATCAACCCGGCCAAAAAACTACGGATATAGCGGGCAACTTATCTGTAAATTATAAACTAACTGAAGACGGCCGCTATATGATTAGGGCTTACCGCAAGGATGAGTTTATTGTGATTGAAGGCCAGGTTGTTGAAACGGGGGTGGGCTTCTCATTAACCTACGAGTACAATCACTTTAAGGAGCTTTTTGCTAAAAAGACGAAAGAAGAAAAAGAGCTTGCCAAGAAATATAAAGAAGATCAGAAAGCGAAAAAGAAGCAACAAAAAGAAGCTGAAGAAAAACACGATCAGGCGGTAACCGATGATCAACCGGCAGATCAGCCTGCGCAAACCAAACAAACTTTAAACTAACCTATGGCCAAAATTAAATACATATTCATTTTTTTAATCGCAGTACTTATCAGTGCCTGTAGCACGACCAAGTACCTGGAACCGGGGCAGAAATTGTATACTGGCGGGGAGGTGAAAATTACCGATAAGGATATTAAAAAGAGCGATGCCAAGGCCCTCGAAAGCGATTTGGAAAGCATGCTGCGGCCAAAACCTAATGCTAATATTTTGGGCTTGCGCTATAAACTTTACATCTACGAAAAAACAAAAACTAAAAAAGTTAAAGGCTTAAAGCATTACCTGAACACTCATTTGGGTGAGCCGCCGGTTTTAGCAAGCAGTGTAGACCTGGTGCAAAACAGCACCATATTACAAAGCAGGCTGCAAAACGAAAGTTACTTTTTGGCGGAGGTTTCGGGTGATACCGTAAGTAAAAATCGTACGGCTAAGGCAGTTTATACCGTGCAAGCCGGGCCGGCGTATCACTATCGAAAAATTATATTTCCGAATGGTAATGATGATTTGGATACCGCCGTTACCGGTACTTCGAAACAAACTTTGCTTAAGGTTGGCGCCAAGTACAATTTGGATATCATCAAAGATGAACGCATCCGGATAGACGCGCAACTTAAACAGGAAGGTTACTATTACTTTGCGCCCGAAGACCTGATTATGAAGTACGACAGTACCATTGCAGGCCACCAGGTAGATATGTTTGTTAAGATCAAGGAAACCACACCCGACGAAGCGCGCTGGATTTACAAGATCAGGAATATTTATGTTTACCCGCATTATAGCTTAACCGATAGTACGTTAAAAAAGGATTCTACCGTTAAATATCGTTGGTACAATGTAGTTGGCGGGCAAAAAACGGTTAAGCCATTTGTATTTAAAAATACGGTTTTGCTTCATCCCGGCGATATTTATAACCGTACTGAGCATAACAACTCTTTAAATCGGTTTATTGAGCTGGGGCCGTTCACTTATGTAAAAAATAACTTTGAGGATGTTACGCCCGATTCGCCTTTTTTAGATGTTTACTACTATTTAACCCAGGCCAAACGTAAATCCCTAACGGCAGAAATACTGGCCCGCCAAACATCGGCCAATTATGATGGTACGCAGCTTGATTTAACTTTCCGCAATAAAAATACCTTTAAAGGCGCCGAGCTGCTCTCCGTTACTTTCTTTACCAGTACCGATAAGCAATTTGGCAGCTACCAGCACGGTTTTGATGTTTACCAATTTGGTGTAACACCATCGCTATCATGGCCAAGGATTATTAGTCCGTTTAATTTTACAAGTAATAACGCGTTTATCCCCCGAACGATTTTAACTACCGGCTATACATTAATTGACCGGTCGCAGTTATATAATTTAAATTCATACAACCTTTCGTGGGGGTATCAATGGAAGCCAAGTTTATATAAGCAGCACACGCTTGATCTGCTGGATTTTTCTTATGTTGATGCAGGTAGTGTAACCCCGCTTTATTTAGACAGTATCCGCAAAACAGGTAACCCCGAACTTAAACACGTAATTAACAACCAGCTAACTTTTGGCCCGAGTTATAGCTATACGTATGATAATACTGGCGATACGTACCGGGAAAACAATTTTTATTACATGGGTAAAATCAGTACTTCGGCTGTTTTGTTGGGGCTGATAGAAGGGGCCGATACCCTAAAAGGCAAAGTTGGAACCATAGGGGGTACCCCGTTTGATCAATACATCAAATTGGAAAACGAGATCAGATTTTTTCATAAACTTGGGCCAAACAGTAAACTAGCCATGCGCCTGCTGGGCGATTTTGGGTTACCTTACGGTAACTCCACAATTTTACCTTACACCCAACAGTTTTTTATTGGTGGGCCAAACAGTTTGCGTGGTTTTCAGGCGCGTACCCTGGGGCCGGGTTCGTATGATTACCGTACTACGCCCGGTTATGTCGGTACCGAGTTTTTACCGGATGAATCGGGTGATATCAAACTGGAAGGAAACGTAGAATATCGTGCTAAACTGTTCAGCATTGTGGAGGGTGCTTTATTTGTTGATGCCGGTAATATCTGGTTGCTGCACCCGCAAACAGGCTTGCCCGGAGCGGCCTTCGGCAAAAACTTTTTAAGCCAGATAGCTGCTGATGGAGGCTTTGGTTTACGTTTTAACTTATCGGTATTAATATTACGTACCGACCTTGGTTTTGCCTTTATCAATCCATCATTGCCACAGGGCCAACGCGATGTTTTTAATAGTATAAGTTTTGGTAATTCGGTATTTAACCTGGCTATCGGTTACCCATTCTAATATGTTGGTTGTGGGTACAGATCGTATTCACAACCAACATATTCTCTATTTATCCCTATCTGATATAAAATTCGTTTTTATTGTATTTAATTCTAACTTTATTTAATACAACTTTATAAATTAAAATGCTTGGTTTTACCCGGACATTTATAGTTTTTAGCCGTATTATAAGATAGATGGAAATACCGCAAAAAAACAAGTTAATTACCATCGTTAGCCTAATTATCCTGGCTGTAAGCTGCATTATTATGTTTGGCTGGATATTTAATATTCCGGCGTTTTTGAGCTTATTCCCAGGCATAATTATGCGTTTTAATGCTACACTGTGCTTTACCTTATTTAGCGGCGCGTTATTAATTACTCAATTAAATGCAAAAGGCTGTAAATCTCCCTCGTTTTTTGCATTGGTATTTTTAGGTGCGCTTATTGGTTTATGCACCATAATACAGGAAATTTTTAATAGCAGTACCGGTATCGATCAGTTGTTGGTAACCGATCATACACCTGTATCTGCGATTATTCCGCACCCGGGGCGTATGGCGTTTAATGCTTCGCTAAGTTTTTGCCTTATGGGCATAGGCTTGCTGTTTTTTTGCCTTAACTCCCGCATCTTACATATCGTTTCACAATATCTTTTTAATGCGGTTACCTTAATATCGGTTGTAGCGCTTATCGGTTTTTTTTATAATGTTTCGTTATATAGCTCGCTGTTTTATATAACCGCTATGCCTTATTCAACAGCTATGCTGTTCTTACTGTTATCATTAGTTGCTGCGCTTATCAATCCACACCTTGGCCTTGCGGCTATTTTTACAGGTGAACGTGTTGGTAACCAGGTAGCCCGCAGGCTGGTAAACCTTATTTTTTTAATCATCCTGGTATTTGGTTCGCTAAAATTAGCCACTCAAAATTCGAGGCTGTTTTCATCATCCGATATTGGCATGTCGATATTGGCAGTGTGTTTTTTAACTGCTACCATATTGTTAATATGGAACACGGCCAACTGGTTAAACAGTATTGATGCTGATCGTAAACTGGCAGAAGAGCGTGTAAAAATAATGAATGCCGAACTGGAGAAACGAGTTGCTGAAAGAACTACCGAATATCAAAAAAGTGAGCAACGCTACCATTCGCTGATAGACCAGGCCACCGATGCTATTTATGTAATTGATAAGGAGCGTAATTTGACCGAAGTAAACGTATCTATGTGTGAGCTGATGGGTTATAGCAGGCAGGAGTTACTGCGGATGAATGTAACCGAGTTGCTTGATCCTGAAGAACTAAAAAATGACCCATTGCCTGTGATCTCATCATATCTTGGTAAACCCCCGATACAAAGGGTGTTCATCAGGAAAAATGGTGAACACATTATTACCGAAATTAACGTAAAGGTATTTCCGGATAACCGGGTTATGGTGATTGCCCGCGATATAACCTACCGTAGTAAAATGCTGAAGGAAGTACAAGAGGCCGAGCTGAAATTTAAAACCATTGCCGATAAATCAATGGTAGGTATTTATATTGTTCAGCATGGGGTTTTTATTTATGTGAACCCGCGGTTTGCCGAAATTTTTGATTACGAACCCAGGGAACTAATCAATGTTGTACCACTGGATGTTATTATTTACGAAAGCCACCGTGAGTATACCAATGAGCAGGTAAAATTGCGTATGGAAGGAAAGGTTGACAGCGTGCGTTATGAAACCATGGGCAGAAAGAAGGATGGCAGCAGTAATTGGGTAGAATTTTATGGCACACGGGCCGTAATTGGCGGCATACCAACCATTATCGGTTCGATGATAGATATCACTGAACGCAAAAAAGCTGAGGATGAGCTTAAGGCATCGGAGCAAAAATACAAGGTGCTTTTTGAAAGTAACCCGGTACCCATGTGGATGATTGATAAGGATAGCCTTAAAGTTATTGCTGTAAATGATGCGGCTGCTAAACATTACGGCTATACCAAAGAAGAATTAACCGGCCTTGATATAACGGCAATGCGCTTACCCGAAGACCGTGACCTGCAAATTAGGGGTTATGCAGATGATCAGGATAAAACACGCATAGCAAGGCACCTGAAAAAGGATGGCACCGTAATGGTAGTACAATTAACTACCCACGATATTGTTTTGGATGGCAGGCCGGTAAGGCTATCGCAAACAACTGATATTACCGAACAATATAAGGCCGAAGAATTGCTCAAAAAATCTGAAGCTAATTTAAAGGCAATATTGAATACCACTGATACCGCTTATGGCTTGTTCAACAAGGACTTGACCGCTTTGATGTTTAATCCTAAAGCTACCCAGTTTATTAATGAGCATTACGGGCATAATCCCGAAAGCAATAGTCACCTTTCCGACTATTTTCCGCAAGAAACGTATCCGCAGTTATATAAATTTATTACGAAGGTTTTAAATGGCGAAAACATCAATATGGAAAGTAATTTCCCACAGGAAGATGGTTCAACGCAGTGGTATTATATCCGTCTTTTTCCTATAACAAGTGATAATTCTGAAATATTGGGTATCCTGATGGCATTGTATGATATTACCGAGCGTAAAAATACGGAGCAGAACCTTAAAACGGCTTATAAGCATATCCAAAGCCACATTAACAGCATCAAGGATATGGCCTGGAAACAATCGCATTTAATCCGTAGTCCGCTGGCAAACCTTAAGGGTTTAACCACCATGCTAAAATCCGACCCTGACCCGGAAATACTGCAACACATCCAAACCGAACTTGATAGGATGGATGCCATTATTATAGAAATGGCCGAAGATGCCAACACTAAAGATTAACATCAAGCAAAGCTTTCAACTTATACCATTCGACCCCTGTAAATGCGCATAACTGTACCCCTGCAAATCATCGATCTTAATGGCGATGGTTACCATCCATTATTAACCATTAAAATATTCGGCAAGCCGTTTACGGTTGTGCTGGATACCGGCGCATCAAAAACAGCTTTTGATAAAATATTGCTTCTTAAAGCCAACAAAAAAGCACTCATCAATAATAGTGATATCTTATCCACCGGTTTAGGCACTAACAGTATGCAATCTTTTACCGCGACTATTACTGATATGCGGATTGGCCGGTTGAAACTTCCCGAATTTCAGGTAGCGGTGCTTGATCTCTCAACCATCAACATCGCTTATGAGCAAATGGGGCACCCACAGGTTTTAGGCGTATTAGGCGGCGATATCCTGATGAAATATAAAGCGGTAATTGATTACGGGAAACAGGTGATAAAGTTTACAGTATAACTAATTTTTAGCGAATGAAATTTGTTCTAATTCCTGCTTGCACAAACGTATGCAGCTAAAGTTATAAATTAACATCAGCGCCAGCAAAAAAGCCAATATGGCCGGTTGGATATTGTATAATTTATACGGCATGTCTTTGTCCATTATTAAATATGGAAGCCGGGGGATCCATAAAGCCCAATAAAATAATAAGGCCGGTAAATTAGCTCTTCTGATGGTTTGACTATATACTAATGATTTTTTTTCTCCGGTAGGTTTAATGCGTCTTAGCTTAAAGTAAACATAAAGTGCAGGGGAGTATGCCGTTATAAACAACATGCATGCTATCACGCCAAAAGTTAGTTTGCCTGCCGGGATCATCAAGCTCAATAACACTAATAATACAGTAAAAATAAAGGAATTAAAGTTTATATAGTGCATAAAATTTGCCCAGATCCTTTTTCTGATTTTTTGGCGATAATCGGCTTCCTGCGTTTTTGCCAGCTGTTCAACGCCCTGGTATCCACCAAAATGAATTTCAACTACTTCGTCAAAAATAACCGGTATCTTCCTGGTATCGCCCTCATTTTGCTTTTCTTCAATGGCCGAGCTTATATGGTCGAAAATTTCATCATAGATTTCCATGTATTTGATATCGTAATTTTTCATACGATCCCGAATCGAATCCAGATCCCAATAATTTAAGCTCATTTTATAGCAGGTTTAAGGTTTAGTAAAAGTTGTAGCTGATCAATAAAGGCCTGTGCCTCATTTAGTTTACTGGTTACTTCTTTGCCGCCTTGCTCGGTAAGTTTATAGTATTTACGCACGCGGTTATCAACCACTTCGGTAAATGTTTCCAGTAAACCTTCGGCTTCCAGTTTATGCAAGGCTGGATATAATGCACCTTCGGTAAGCACAATTTCACCCGTGGTTAGTTCTTTTACCTTTTGAGTGATCTCGTAACCATACATCTGCTGTTTGTTATCAAGCAGCTTTAAAATTATAGTTTGTAGGGTTCCCTTAAGTAAAGGATTTGAGTTCATGACTCAAATATAAAACTATTTATATGCATAACAAAATTAGGTATATAAAATAAAAAGCTTACTTTTCAAACTCCCTTAAATCACAACGCAACTTATCATCCCAATTAGCAGTTTTAGCAACAGCATTATACGTTGATCGCAGGAATTTAAGTAAAGTATCTTCAGGGTTTTCCGATCGTTGTACAACTTCATATAGCAAAAAATACTCACCCATTTCGTCGCTGTAAAATGCCTCGTTGGGTTCAACTGCCTGGCTACCGAAATCGGCTGGGGTTGGGTAGCAATAGCAATAAAATGCCGGGTGCGGAAATTGCTCGCTCCCTGCCCAAAAACCAACACTGCTTACCTCGTGCGAGTAGGCTTCCTGCATCACCTTTAAAGGCATATGTGGCATGTTGCCCTGATGTACCGGTGC
>Ga0302301_1000525_pt1 | contig 16036 bp, 9 predicted proteins | sample III_Palsa_E1_2_FD_194544 | JGI IMG/M metagenome (GOLD analysis project Ga0302301, IMG submission 194544) | Peat permafrost microbial communities from Stordalen Mire near Abisko, Sweden - III_Palsa_E1_2 | ecosystem: Environmental > Terrestrial > Soil > Palsa > Peat permafrost | place: Sweden... | reverse complement strand
CACGAAATACCGCCGAAAGTTGTGACGATAAAGGCATCCGGCCGCCGTTCCAGCTTGGGATCATGCCTTTGGTAGTATTTGATTTTTTGACATAGGCGGTCATCTCCTTCACCCGCACAAACTCCAAGCTGCGCCCGGCGAACCAAAAGGTATTACCCGGCCTGAGTTTGGATATAAAGCTTTCTTCAACCGTGCCCAAACTGCCGCCGCTTAACCATTTAACCCGTATGCTTAGTTCGCTGGTAATAGTGCCGATGCTCAATCTATGCCGCATAGCTACCCGCCTGCTGTTTACTTTATATAGGCCATTCTCTACTTCAACCTTTAAAAACTCATCATATTGTGCAAGGGTTTTGCCGCCATTGGTGATGAAGTCGAGCAATTGGTTAAACTCTTTACGAGTAATATCTGCAAAGGCGAAAGTAGTTTTAACCTCATTAAATAATTCATCGGCCCTAAAACCATCTGACACTGCCAGCGTAACCATATATTGGATCAGTACATCCATAGTAAGCAGCATGGGGTCGCGACTTTCAAATATTCCCTTTTTAATGGCTTCTTTAAGTGCCGCGCCTTCCAGTAATTCCAGCGAATGAGTAGGTACAAAGTAAGCCTTTGATACTGCTCCCGGGTGGTGACCGCTGCGCCCGGCGCGCTGCATAAAACGGGCAACACCTTTGGGGCTGCCCACCTGCACCACGGTATCAACCGGGCGAAAATCGACCCCAAGATCCAAACTCGAAGTACAAACGACTACTTTTAAAGCTTCCGCGTGCAGGGCGGCTTCAACCCAGTTGCGCAGCTCATTATCAAGCGAACCATGGTGCATAGCCATAATGCCTGCATATTCGGGGTAATTATCTAAAATGGCATGATACCAGATCTCCGCTTGGGAACGGGTATTGGTAAAAATGAGCGTTGTTTTGCTTTTGGCCACTATTTCCATTACCTGCGGAAGCAGCTTTACACCAATGTGCCCCGCCCAGGAGTAATTCTCAATATTTTCAGGAATAATGGATTTGATCACCAACTTTTTTTGCAGGTTGGCGCGCACCATGATTATTTTATCAGCAGGGAAATCATTGCCGAGCAATACATCCGCCGCTTGTTCAAGGTTGCCAATAGTTGCCGATATCCCCCAAATTTTTAGTCCATAGTCTTGAATGTTAAGTCGTAAGTCATCCTTTTCACTTTGGACTTCGGACTTAAGACTTAAGACTTTCAACTTAGACAATCCTAACTCCACCTGTACACCGCGTTTTGTTCCGAGTAGCTCATGCCATTCGTCAATAACTACTACTTGTAAGCCACTGAATATTTTTGGATATTCCTTTTGGGCGAGCATCAGGTGCAGGCTTTCGGGGGTGGTAAGCAGCACTTCGGGAAGTTTCTTTTTTAGTGCCTGCTTTTCGGCGGCTGACGTATCGCCGGTACGGGTAGCAATTTTCCAGGGGATGCCCAGTTCGTCGCATACTTCCTGCATGGCTTTTTTAATGTCATTGGTAAGGGCACGCAGTGGAGTGATCCATAGCATTAACAGTCCGTTATTTTTGCGGCCGGTGTAAGTGTCGGGATATTGGTTGATGTAATCAGCCAGAAAAGGCAGGAACAGTGCAAAGGTTTTACCGCTGCCAGTAGGGGCATTCAGTAAACCCGAATAACCTTTTAAATACACAGCCTCCATTTCGCCCTGAAAGGCAAATTGTTCCCAGTTCTTTTGCTTATACCAGTCGCGAATAACTTGCTGCCCTTTTGTACTCATTATGTTGAATAACAAATTAATGCTATTTTAGTTATACCTTACAAATGTTAGAAATAAAGATATGCTTAAACATGGTTTCATAATATTAGCTGCGGTTTTATTATGCGGATGCATGCAAAACCGGCAGATCTCCAATGCCAACGATACTACCATTTACCAGTCGAACATTGCCGATACAACCGGGGATAAACCGGTTTCGCCTGTGCGACTGATCGTACCCGGACAAAGCATTGGTGATATTAGTATTGATGAAAATGCCGATAGTGTGATCGATATGTTGGGCAAGCCGAATGCCGGCGATGCTGCAATGGGTAAATCGATAGCCACCTGGTATAAAAAGCGCGGAACGATAACCGATCAGATCCAGATCTATTGTGAGCGGCGCATGGGTACTGATAGTGGTATCAGCAAAATTAAAATCATCAGGATCACTTCGCCAGGTTTTAAAACTATGGATTATATGAGCACGGATATGCATCTGCAAACTATAAAATCAAAAAAGGAATTTAACTTAGTTGAAATAGGGCAGTACAGGGAGAATGATAAGCAGTATTTTATTTATGATGATAACAATGCCGGTATAGCTTTTGAGGTAGATCGTAAAAATATGTGCACTGGGATAATTGTGCATGATCCTGTGAAAAATATAATTGCAGCAGTGCTGGCGTTTCATTCAAAGTTGGTGAATAAATAAGTGGTATTGCGAGATAAGTTGTTTTTGTGATGCTGAACTTGTTTCAGCACCCCATACGCTAAGTGATCGTATGTTTATCCCCTGTCCTGTGGGTTCCTGAAACAAGTTAAGGATGACTTTATTTTTTAATAAAAAATACTTATAGCCTTTTCCCTATCCGGTGTATTGTATAAATGTTCAGGGATTTCTGCAAGCGTTGATGTGTGTACGCGGTCACCCAAACTATAAAATTGCTGGAAACTCATAATTAGCGGCTTCCATTTATCGGGGTTAACCTGGTTAATGTTGCCATCCATCACAATAGTTTCATCCAGGTAAACCCTTTGGATCCGTAATTCAAACGTGACTATCCTGCCGCGCTGCTCCGGGTCATTATCAGCTAAACCATGAACAGCTTCAACCATAGCTTCCATTTGTACCGGGCACTCCTGCACACGTGGTGGTTGAACGGTATCAGATGCTTGCTTAGTTAAGCCGGAAATCGCAAATTTATCTTCTTCATAGCGGTAACCTTTGGCTATTTTCCCTTCGGGGATCGGATTTGATCCGGTAGTTTTGGCTAACCTATTTACAGCTGATACCTGGTTCACAGATGGCAGGTTTAAAACACACTGTTTGGTGCGCATAAGGTTTTGTGTGGTTTTTGAACTGGCTGCCAATCCAATAATACATCGCCAGCCCAGCCAAAAGATGGACGACATAGGGGCAAGGTTATCGGTATGATTTTCATTTTTGGTGCTGATTAGTACGACAGGTGTTCCGAAGTACAAGATTGAGGGATGGCTTTGAATGTGCATAGTGTTGCGTTTTATTATAAATGATGCAACAAAAGTATCTCATCAACCTACGGTTGAAAACCCGGTTCTTGCTATGTTATATAACAGTTGCTAAATAAAAAACGCCATTATGATAATTCACAATGGCGTTTTTTGTTGTTCTGTTAAATATTTACTTTTTAGCAGGCATTAATATTAGTTTGATAAGGTCGTTCCCGCTCATGTATTTGTTGGCCGCATCTTTGGTGCTTTGAACGGTTACATTGTTCAGGTCCTTAATATAATTAATAATGCGGTGCGGGTCTTCCTGGTTTTGGCTGCCACCGGCAAGGTATCCTGCCCAAAAATAGTTTTCCCTTAATTCCACTTCTTTTGAACGGGTATCCTGGGCAACAAATTTTTGGATGTCTGTTAATTCGGCTCCGTTTTGTTTTATTTTATTGATCTCGTCCAAAGCATCAGCTACCAGTTTATCAACATTTGCCGGGGCGCATCCAAAAAATATGCTGATGCTGTATCTGCCACCAGGTATTTTAACGTAATCGGCACGTACACCCGGTGAATAAACACCGCTTTCCTGTTCGCGCAGGCGTTCGGTTAATTTAATTTGCAGTATTTCCTCTAACGCATCTAACTGTAAATTATTAGCCTCGCTGTAGTCATACTTACCACTGAAAACCATTTGTACAGTAGCTTTATCATCAATGCCTTTATACACGGTTTTAGTTATCTGCCCTGCAGGCGGGTGAATATTAAGATCTTTATAAGCATCCTGATGCCCTGCCGATGGCAAGCCGCCTAAATAGGTTTGCAGTAAAGGCATAATATCGTCAATGGTGAAATTGCCTACAATAGTAAAGGTGAATCCGCTGGCATCAGCAAAACGATCTTTATAAAAACTATAGGCTTTATCAAGGCTGGCCGAGTTTAACGTTTGTGGCGTAGCTATACGATTACGGAAACTGTAATTGCTTAAAACTGCAGAAACCGTGTCGCGGTATACATTTGTTGGATCGAGATTACGGTTGGCCAAAAAAGATTTTGCCTGGGTAATGGTCGATTGCCAAATATCCGGATCTTTACGTGGCTGGGTGAAATACAGATATAACAGTTGTAACGCGCTTTCCAGATCGCGCGGAGTAGAATTACCTGAGATACCTTCTGAATTTTCGCTGATGTATGGTGCTATGCTTATGTTTTTACCTGCCAGTAATTTATCCAGTTTTATCTGGTTAATATAGCCAACACCACTGCTGCTGATCACGCCTGCTGCCAGGTTTGCCGAGGTAAAATCAGAATCACTTACTAAGGAAGTACCACCAAAGGCATACCCGCTTATCAATATCTGGTCGTTCTTAAAATTGGTTGGTTTAAGGATTATCTTTACACCGTTTGATAATGTAAAATTTACCACGCCAATGGAATCATCTCTTCTAACGCTTACAACTTTACTGCCTTGTGGTATGCGGTTGCTGGCTAATAATGGTTCGGTGCTCACATTATCAACATAAGGTGTTACACCCACCCCGGCAGTGTTTATCCAGCTTAATATCGTTTTGTCATCGGGCAGTTTGGTTTTTTCCTTATCCGGCGCTTCGACAATTACTACACGATTCTGATCGCTAATGAAACTTCCGGCCATTGCATTTACATCGGCCAGCGTAATTTTATTTATGTTGTTCACATAAAAATTATAGGCAAAGTCAATACCCGGGATAGGCTCACCCTCAGTGAAATTCTGTACATATTCATTTACAAAACTTGCCGACTGGGTTTTATCCTTTTCTTTATAAGTATTTTCCATTTGTAGTAATACATTTTGCTTAGCACGCTCCAACTCGGTTATAGTAAAGCCAAATTTGCGGGCACGCTCGGTTTCTGCAACTACAGCTTTTACAGCACCCTGCAGTTCGTCGGCTGATTTTGCTACGGCAACGGTTGTAAAAGCATCCTGTTTACCCAGGAAATTGCTATATGATGCCTGGCCAAATAAGAATGGTGGATTAGGTTTTTGTGTAAGTTCACCTAAACGGGAATTGATCATTTGGTTAAATAAACCTATTGCTATGCTTCGTAAAAAATCAGTAGTGTTTTTAACCTTTTTTTCCGGATGTTTTACTACTATCTCGGCTAAAGTATAAGGAAATTCAGGATCGGTGGCTGTTACTACGCTGGTACCGGGGCTTGCCGGATCGTCATATTCGGTACGTGGCTTCTCAGGTGTAGGATTGGTAAGCGCGGAGAAATTAGATTTAATTAGCTCCAGTACGTGCTGCGGATCAAAATCACCAACAGCTATAACCGCCTGAAGATCTGGGCGGTACCAATCATGATAAAAACTTTTGATAGTTGCTACATTAGCAGTTTTAATGATATCCTCTTTACCTATCGGGATGCGTATGGCATACCTTGAATTATTGAACAATACCGGGAAAACCTGTTTTTGTAAGCGTTCCTGTGCATTTTTGCCACGCAGGCGCGCTTCTTCTAATATTACTCCGCGTTCCTTATCAAGCTCGGTTGGGTCAAAAGTAACGTAGCCGGCCCAGTTAGCTAATATGGTGAACCCTTTATCAAATACACTTGCGGTATCGGTGGGTAAAGGCAATTCATATACTGTTTCATCAAATGAGGTATTAGCATTCAGATCGGCACCAAATTTTACACCAGATTTCTGCAAGTAATCCACCAATTGGTTTTTAGGGAAATCGCGGGTACCGTTAAATGCCATGTGCTCGGTAAAGTGTGCAAGGCCCTGTTGCGGGTCTGTTTCAAGCACCGAACCAACTTTGTTTACCAGATACAATACCGCACGATTTTTGGGTTCGCTGTTTTTGCGGATATAGTAGGTTAAACCATTAGGTAGTTTACCGATTAAAACGTCAGGATCAGTAGGTAATAGCTGTACTTTTGCAGTTGTAGTTGCTGATGACGCTGGATGAGCAACCGGCTTTTTTTTAACTTGTGCAAACGCACTTCCAGTTGTAATCAGCAAAGCTAAAGCCGCTATAGATAGGGTTTTATTAAAATTCATTAGTTTAAATAAATAGGAATTATTGCTAAGATGCAAAACGTATTTTTTAGTTACAAAGTATTGTAGGTATTTAGTTGATTTATAGTTTAAATTATACTTTAATAATGATCTTCCGCTTATATAATACCCACACCATTACATAAATTAATAGTACAAAGGCAATGGCATCCAACAGCGATGCATTTACAGGTGTAAAATACGGGACAAATACAGTTTTAAAAATATAGGTGTAGGCATCTGTTTTTTGGCCATTAAAATTAACCTTTATCAGGGCGATCAACCCTGGAACAAGATCTGACAAAATATAGGCTGTAATGGCGTTCATCCCGAAAGCCACAAAAAAGGAGGTGAACTTTTTATGCCCGCGAACATCGATCAACCAGTAAAGGGTAGCCAATGTCATAGTTGCCAGTCCTCCGGTGTATAATACGAATGAGCTTGTCCACAAGGCTTTGTTGATCGGGAAAACGAGATCCCATATCAATGAAGCTACCACAGCTAACAGGCCATATACAAACATCCAGGTTACTTTTAAACTGCTGTCGTGATCGGTGCGTTTTAACCATGTGCCAACCAATACACCAAATAACCCAGTACCTATTGATGGTAATACGCCCAGTAAACCTTCCGGGTCCCAAACACGAGCTTCGTTCCACAGGTGATTAGTGGTGAAAACAAGCCTGTCGAGCCATGCACCCATATTTGTTTCGGGGTTAAGATTGGCATAACCAACGCCCGGAACAGGTATAAAACACATAATAATATAATAGCCTACCAGCACAATGCCGAAAATCCATGTGCGTGTTTTGGCCGATGTTTTTAAGAATAATATGGTACAGATGAAATACACAACGGCAATGCGCTGCAATACACCCGGAATACGAAGCGTTACTACCTGCGGATGATAAAAGAACCAGGCCAGTATGCTGATGACTACAAGCGTACCCGCCCAAATTATAGTATTTGCGGTAGTATTAACATAAAGCAATATGCCTATTAAAACCACTATGCCGATGCATTCTATTGTGCCTGGGAACGGATGATAGAAAAGTTGTACCAGCCAGCTTATTACAATTAAAGTAACCATGCGCCTAAAAGCATGCAGTATAATTTTTGCATGATTTTCCACTGCTGCTTTTTTGCTGTCCATAGCGTAAACAATAGATACGCCGGCCATAAACAAAAAGAATGGGAATATAAGATCGGTAGGAGTACAGCCGTCCCATTTTGAATGTTCGAGCGGCGGGTAGATGTGGCCCCAGTCGCCGGGGTCATTTACCAGTACCATTGCAGCCATAGAAGCGCCGCGAAAAACATCGAGGGAAAGCAATCGCGCTGGTTTATCTTTTAGTTCAGCAGTCATTAGGTTATTAGTTTAGTATATAAGAGCCACTAAATTTATAATTATTAACTTGTTGTTCAATAATTTTTTGTGATTTAGGAAAGACGGTATTAAGGTTTTTTCACTTGCGGTATACTTTGCATCTTATAGAAGATTTCTCTCTATCGTTCGAAATGACATGAAGTATAAAAACCAACACTAAAAAACTAATTTAGAGGCATGGTATCATTAAATAAAAATCTGCAAAAACTTGTTGACATAGCCGCTAAGGATGAGAAAATAGCTATCGGTTTAATGTCGGGTACATCACTGGATGGGCTTGATATTGCCTTATGCAGATTTAGTGGTAACGGGCTTCAAACCAAATTTAGCTTGCTTGAGTTTGTCACCATTAGTTATGATGATGATTTTAAACAACAAGTAAAATCAGTGTTTGCACGCAGGGATGCTGATTTGGAAAAAGTTTGCCTGCTGAATGCTTATATCGGTACTTACCATGCTGAACTGGTTTTGAAAGCACTATCCCAATGGAACATCGATTCCCAAAATGTTGATTTTATAGCCAGTCACGGACAAACCATTTATCATGCTCCTAAAAGATTACATCAGCAAGCCGGCTATCCAAATGCTACCCTGCAAATTGGAGATGGTGATCACATAGCCATAAAAACCGGTATATTAACTATTAGTGATTTCAGGCAAAAACATATAGCGGCGAGTGGCGAAGGTGCGCCGCTGGCTTTGTATGGCGATGTGCTCTTGGGCAGCAAAATTGGTGAGAACAGGATCTTGCTCAACATGGGAGGAATTGCCAACCTTACTTATTTGCCTGCCGATGGTAATTACGCTAATATTTTGTGTACAGATATTGGCCCGGGAAATACTTTGATTGATGCCGCTTGCCGCGAATATTTTGATAAGGCTTTTGACGAGGATTCAAAAATTGCTTATTCAGGGAAAGTGAATGATGGTTTATTGAATGAATTACTTAGTCATCCATTTTTTAACGAAAGTTTGCCTAAAACAACCGGGCCTGAATTATTCAATTTGGATTACGTAAAGGCACGCCAACAAAAAACATCGACACAAAAAATAAGTAATGAAGATTTAGTGTGTACACTAAGTGCTTTTACCGCAAAATCCATTGCTGATTTTATACTAAGTAATTTTAGGGCCAATGATATTAAGCTGTTTGTTAGCGGGGGCGGCGCTAAGAATGTTTTTATAATGAATCATCTGCAACAAGCCTTGCCACAGGCGACTATAAATGATACAACTGCTTTAGGAATTGATCCCGATGCCAAAGAAGCCATACTATTTGCATTATTAGGCAATGAGGCTTTATGCGGCGAGCCAATGAAAATAGGAGATAATCCAGCAGTGCTGATGGGGAAGTTTAGTTTTCCGCTTTAATTAACCGGGATGTCATTTCGAACGATAGGGAGAAATCTTCTGCTGTTTGCATAGCGGTTAGGCAGGTCGAAGAAGATTTCTCCCTATCGGTCTAAATGACAATAAGTTATTGCTAACCTGTCTCACCTAACATCGCCATATATTCTTCTCTGCCGATCATTCTTGCGCCCATTGATTCCAGGTGCTCGGTATGTACCTGGCAATCTATCAGTTTATATACACCGCTATTGCATAGCCAAATCAATGCGGTTTTTGAGGCGTTGCTAACGCTACTAAACATACTTTCGCCACAGAAAACAGAGTTTACCTGTACACCGTAAAATCCACCAACTAATTCATCCTGTTCCCATACTTCAACCGAATGTGCATGGCCTTCGGCATGTAATTGGTTGTAGGCAGCTTTCATATCGGCGGTTATCCAGGTGCCATCCTGGCCTTTCCGTTCGGCGGCAGAACAGGCTTCGATAACCTCATTAAAACATTGATTGTTGGTAATCCTAAACTTTCCGGAGCGTAGTACTTGCCGCATACTTTTAGCAACTTTTAATTCATCAGGATAAAGCACAAACCGTTCATGCGGCGAATACCACAGTATAGGGTCATCATCACTATACCACGGAAATATGCCGTTTTGATAGGCGAGCAATAAACGATCAGTTTGCAGATCTCCACCCACTGCCAAAAGCCCATCGGGTTCTGCCAGTGCAGGGTCTGGGAAAAGCAAACGTTCATCAAGCCTGAATATCATCGTGGCAAATTTACGCCTTACGGCGTATTACCAGTTTTTTATTTTGCGCCTTAGCTACATCGTCCATGTATTGCTGCATTTCGGTATATTTTGCAGCAGGGATTACTTGGTTATTTAAATTAAATTTGGCCGTACATATCACCTGGTTTTTGGTAGTATCGTAAACATATTTTACTTCATAATCGCCATAAGTGAACTTCAGATTTTGATTTACCGGCAACGTTTCTACCTCGAACCCCTTAGGTAGATCGATTAACGTAGTACAGGTTTTTTGCCTTGGAAAATCAAAATAATAATCTGTTTTTCTTTGGTCTAAAATAGGCACTGTCCCACTCCACATATCAAAAACATGAGGGCGATAAAAAAACTTGTTAGCTACTGAAATATCGCAAAACTTATCATAGTCAAGGTCCAGGTCCAATTCCTTTACGCCATCTTTATCAGTCCCCGATTGAAGATCAAATGCTGAAGGTTGTTTGATATTAAGATCGCGCATTAAGTATTCTTTTTGCTCATCTGTTTTAATTTGGGCCATGCCGATGTATAACTCCCTGTATTCACCTGTAGCAAAAAACTTTACCTGCGCCTTTGCCCCGCCAACAGAATCAAGTATTACATGCACTTCGCTATTAAATTGGTTGTCTTCGGCTTTACTTTTTGGTGTGTTAATTAGTTTGCCCCCGTCTTCCGTTATTAATAAGGCGTTGCGGTTTTCAGTAAAAGGGCCGGGTTTGCCAAATTCCCTTGTAGTCATTGTGCAATCAAGCCATGTAGTGTCATTTTTAAAAGGGATGCACAGTATTTCATGATTAAACTGATTTTTGGGAAAAGCCGGGTCTGATGAGAGCCCGTTAGTGCCTGCATTTACCACGGCCCAATAGGATGGAATATTTACGGCTTTTAGCAAAGCGTACATATAGTTAGCAAGGGCTTTGCAATCGCCATATTTTTTTTGATCTACAAATTTAGCGTCCAACGGCTTCCAGCCCCCAATGCCTAACTGTATACTTACGTAACGGGTGGTTTGCTGTAAATACCTATACAAAAAAATGGCTTTTTCTTTATCTGTTTTAATGGTATCGGTCATTTTTTTTATTTCGGCTGCACGCTGTGGGGTTAGTGTACAAACATCCTTATTTAAGCCATATACCCATTTGCCGTAATCCTGCCAGGTACTAATATTTCCAGGGTATCCATCGCAATTAAAAACACTTGTGCCAAATGAAACGGCAGGTATCACAAGCCGATTTAAAACATGCTCCTCTTTTTTTATGGCTTTTAAATTTTTTACCTGCCAGGTGTAAGTATCAAATTCATCGGTTGTGTATTTCTCGGGAGTAAGGTTAATATTCGTGTATTTAAATCTGAAGCCAAGAGATGGCTTAGCCATTACCTTATAGGTTTCAGACTGTACAGACTGTTCAATGTTTTGTATGTCCCAGTTATCAAGGCTTATAAAACTGCTCAAATCTTCTTCATATTCTAATTCAATAGTTGTTGGATAGCTGGCGACAGTATGTTTGAGCTCAAGGTAGCGGACATCATTGGCCACATCCATACCGCCTACAAATGCATAATCATAGAAATCGCTTTTATGATATTTTTTTATCATTACTCCGTTTGCATCATAAGCATGTACATCAATATAACTATAGGTATCGTATTTTTTGTTATAGGTAAAGCGGATATAGGCATCGTCGTCACCTTTTTCGTTTAAAATAGTGATAAGGCTATGGTGTTTTATAACAGCCTGGCCCGGGCCTTTTATGGTTACTTCATCAGTCGAGAACCGCACAACAGAATTAGCATCTTCTTTTAATGAGTCGGGTATGGTAGCGGCACTGCACTGCTCTTTGGGAATTTCCTGGCTGTAGGTTTTACCAATAGCTGTGCCTGCTACAATAGTTGTTAATAAAAAATATTTTAAATATTTATTCATGCTTATGATTTTTTAAGTACGATCTGCTCATTCAGCATTTCATACATTTTTTTATAGAATTCATGAAATTCCGGATATTCATCTTTTGAATAAATACACTTTTTGTAAGTAATACTATAGCGTACGGCTATGCTGCCATCCTGTTCGCCTATAATACGCCTGAAGATTATACTTTGATCGGGCATACTCATGCTGATATTTTTCGGTAAGGCATCAATCTTATAGCCGGCAGGTATTTTATAAGTTCCGTTTATAGTTAAATTATCCTGGTAACCAAAGTCGACGTTGGTATTACGTACCTCATTTAAGAAAGGATTTTTGTGCAATGCGCTAAAAAGGTTAGGATTAAAATAAATATAATTATCATCAGACCCGGCCAAGTCAAGGTTAAAATTAATGTGTTGCAACAGTGGTAAACTATCCGTTTCCATGTTTTCCATTTTAAGTGATGATATTTTCAAATTATTATCATCATCTCTCAAGTAATCAATAAACTTTTTTTCGCCATCTGTCTTATATTTATCTATACTGTTTATCCTGTTATAACTAAAACTGCTTATATCTGCAGTTCCATCCATTTTGCCGTCAGGTTTAATTTCGGCAACTATATAAACTGCCTGCCTTACCGGGGTTGTCTTATCCAGAAAAACAAGATTATAATCTTTTTTGTCGGCATTAACATATAATCCGTAAGAGTTAAGCAGGTTGTATGGCGTTTCATTGTAAACGTTAAACTTACCTGAAGCATCCAGAATGTATTTTTTTGTACTGTCAACAGGTATGTATACTACACCGCGGTTAAACTGATATAGGTAAGAATATACAGGGTTAACTTTACCATGCTTACGGGTACTTACAACCATTGGCAATGCATTAATGCCCGATTTTTTTAATAAATGATATAGTATTAAATTAATTTCGGTTGCGTTGCCTGTTTTGGTGTCCCATGCTTTACAGGTTCCATCATTGGTGTACCATTGGTCCTCACCATCCCATTTCATGTCATTTTTAACCTCATTAAATATATAGGCTATTTTTTCATCGTCTGTTTTAAAGGTTTGGGCTTTAGCAATAATGGCTTCTTCGTTAGTTAGTTTTCTTTTAAGCTGGCCCCCAAAGTCTTCATTGTCGGCAAGGTTTTGCCCGATCTTTGTCCACGTTTCATCAAAATTCCGGCTGAAACTATAGGGTGGCCTAAATGAAGTTAAATTAAAGATAAGGCACTCAAGGTTATCATTTCTTGATGCCATAAATGGTTCATCAGGCATTGAAGGTATGTTGGTTAAAATCCTGTCATTTATCTCAGAACTGTACGCAACAGGGCTGTTATCAACCAATATATTCCCGGCACCTGTTTTTGTTTCATGTTTGGTATATGGAACATACAGGCGTGTTTGGGTCGAAAAATAAAAATATTCGGGTATGGTTGTAATAATTTCACTATACCTAACCGGAACATTGTCCTGGAAATACCAGGTAGGCACATTATTAGGCCAGGGGGTATTAAATGTGTATTTATATTCTATTATTGAACCAGCTTTTACATTTGGCATAGTAAAGGTTACAGCACTGTAATATTTATCAACGGGTTGCCTGTAAATCAGTTTTTTATCAAGTTTGGTAATTTCAGGCTTTCCATCAACCATGTTTATAGTTTCTGCCTGTATACCGGTTATAAATTCAATATTATCTTTTGCATAATACTGGATCTTTATATTTGCTTTATCCTTTCCATTGTCATTGAATATTTTAATGCGCGTATGACAATCCATTAAAACATTTAGATTTTGGTCGTAATACAGATCACCTTTGTTAATTAAAATTTCGGCGTTGGCATCTTTTTCAAAATCGCATTGCTTCATCTCAAGATCGGCTGTGTTTACCTTTCCGTAAGGTTCATATTCAGGAATAGCTGCTTGCTGTGCTTTTACCGAAAAAGTTATGGCACATAGGAATAACATTGTGTAAAGTTTATTCATTGTTTTAAGGTTTAATCAGTACTAATATAAATAATAATTAAGTTTTTTTGAGTGCAATTTGCTCGTTAAGCATTTCGAACATTTTTTTATAAAATTCAAACAAAGCCGGGTATTCTGCTTTTGAATAAAATGTTTTTTTACGGCTGATCGTATAATTTACCTGTACTGTGCCGTTTTGTTCAACCATCAAACGTTTAAAGATGATGCCTTTATCGGCCATGGTAATGGTTTGGTTCTGGGGAAGGGCATCAACTTTATAGCCATCAGGGATCTTATAGATCCCGCTGATTGTATTGGTGCTGTTATATCTAAAATCAACGGGTCCATTTCTGGTTTCACTTAAAAATGGATTACTACGAAGCCCTGTAAACAGGTTTGGATTGAAATAAATATAGTTACCGTCGGATGCGGGCAGGTTAAAGTCAAAGTCGATATGCTGGGTTAAGGGTACAGTATCAGTTTCTGCATCTTCCAGTTTTAGCGATGTTATTTTCAGATCATTATTATTCTCAGCCAAATCATCAATATATTTTTTTTCACCCAAATCGTCATATTGCATTAAATGATCGATACGATAATAGCTGTCACTAATGATTTGAGCTGTGCCGCTCATTTTCCCATCAGGTTTAATCTCGGCATTTATAAAAACCAGCTGTTTTGTTGGAGTGTTACTTTGTATAGCAAACAATCTGTAATCATAGGTCTTAGGATCAATGATTAATCCATAAATTCCTAATGCGGTAAGTGGCGTTTGTTTATAAGTATTGTATTTGCCGGTAACATCAAGAAGATAATAATGGATTGAGTCTAATGGGACAAATATTACCGCTCTGTCGAGCTGATACAATGAGGCGTCACTGGTATCTATGCGGCCATTATCATGAATATTTATAAGCATCGGGTAGGCTTTAATGCCAGCCCTTTTTAATAAGTGATAGGTAATTAAATTAATTTCTGTAGCATTACCCTTTTTTTTATTCCATGCATTTTGAAGGCCATCAACAGTATATAGATTATCGGTTTTATCCCAATGCACCCTGTTTTTAACCAATCTGAATATCGAATCAATTTTAAGATCGTTGGTTTTAAGGGTCGCGATACTATCTAATATTTCTTTTTCACCAGTTAAATTATCTAACAATTGAGCACCGAAATTTTCATTGTTAAATAAATGGCCGGCCACATAGATCCACTCATCTTTAGGAAATTTAAATATAAGTTTTTGTGTATTATCTAATAACAAACTTGTATAAGGCTCGTCTTTTGTTGAAGGTATATTTGATAACCCCCTTGTTATCTTTGATCCCCAGGGAGATTGCTTATTTCCTAAAGTATCATTGGTTATTTTTGAGTAGAACTGATTTATCCTGATTATGGTTTGGATTTTAGATGAGTTAACTTTTGAGACACTTATTTCTGAATAACGTGTCGGAATACTGGATTGGAAATCCCATGTGGGTAAAAAATAAATAGATTTCCAGTTATACTTAAATTCAATAACAGAACCAGATTTTACATTGGGAAAAGCAAAACTTATAAATTTTTTTCCTTTTTTGTCTTTTTGTTTATAAATAAGCTTGCTATCAACCGGAGTATATTCTATAATTGTTCCATTTAAATTTATGGTTTCAGCAGTTATATCGCTTATATCATCGTAGGTGGTGAACTTTATATTAGCTTCATCTTTACCGGTATCGTTAAATATTTTTATCCTTCTATGGCGAGATAAATTTATCTCCCCATAATCACGAAAACTTATTTCGCCCTTATCAAAAAGCACTTCGGCGTTAGCATCTTTTTCAAAATCGCAGGCTTTCATTGTAAGGTCTGCGGTATCAACCTGCCCATACGGTTGAGTTTCTTTTATAGGTGTATTAGCTGAGGTGGGTGATTGTGCATTAGCTGATAAAGCAAACATACCCAGGGCAAGCAACGTAAAAAGTTTATTCATTGATAAGGTTTAATCGGTACTAATATAATAAGTTGATAGTATAAGTTAAATAAATTCTCAAATGATTATCCGGCTAACTATTAGATAAATAGATATTAAACCTATTGCAAAAGGGACAGTCATACCAATGTCATGGATAACCTACAGCAAATAAAACATTTAGTTGCAAGAGCGGGCTTTGGATTGCGCTTTGAAGATATACCTGCGGATGAAAATCTCTCCGTTAAAAAAATGGTCAACAAGCTATTCAAAGCCACTTCGGCTAATGACTCTATAGCTGTTATTACCGACAATACCGATTATGCTATGCTCGTTAAAGGCGACATCGCCACTAAAAAAATGTTTTTGCAAGCCCAGCGCCAACAGGAGAAGGACCTTAACTTGGCCTGGATAAACAA
>Ga0302301_1000508_pt1 | contig 16427 bp, 10 predicted proteins | sample III_Palsa_E1_2_FD_194544 | JGI IMG/M metagenome (GOLD analysis project Ga0302301, IMG submission 194544) | Peat permafrost microbial communities from Stordalen Mire near Abisko, Sweden - III_Palsa_E1_2 | ecosystem: Environmental > Terrestrial > Soil > Palsa > Peat permafrost | place: Sweden... | reverse complement strand
CCGACCTGAGAAGAAATTTTTTTTATAATAATAGTAATCACTCATAAACAAAAAAGGAAAGAAATTCAAAAAGACATTTGGATATCATTTCTGCTGCTTGCTGTTGCCTATTTTTCATTATTCTTCTTTTTTCTCCCCCTTTCTTTTTTTTGAAAAACAATAACAACAACAGAATCATGTCATTCAAAAGGGGTGTTACTCGAACATGGGAATTGTCTTCTGGTGATGAAAGTTCAGACGAGGATAAAACAAATTCCAAGATGAGTGAATCGACTGGATTTCGAATTGATTCCAGCACAAATGTAAATGATCTCAACAAATTGCTGTCCAATGCAAACAATAAAACCCCATCAAAAACAGAAGACATTGTCTTGAGTGACTTCAAAACTTCACTTGAAATGCTCGCGGAAGGTAGAGATGAAGTGGTGAATTATGGAATGAAGTTTAAATCAGAAAACAAAAAGAATCCCGTGATGATGATGGTCAATGATACCGAGGAAGACGAAAACAGAATCATCGAAGTCTACAGAGCAAATGCCAATGCGTGCAAGAAGATGTTAGAGTTCTCTTCTGTCAAAATTTTATATATCTTGTATACTATCTTGACTGACTTGGATTTCATGGCTTTGATGTCAGAGGAAGATGTCTATGCCGGGCTACAAACCAACAACGATGCACCATTCACCTCAAAAATGTTAAAATATCTGGCTTCCAGACACGAAAACCTTCTCGAATTATCTTCGGAGATAAAATCGACTTTTTCAAAACTTGAATCTCCTCGTGGCAGCAATGATGACAACAAAAAAGAAAATGGTTTTAATGTTAATGATTTAGATGATTTCGACAACTTCAGACTCAAACAAAACAGAGAATGCTACATCCAGAGTTTGTGTCTCGTGTCATTCTTGCAATTAATGTGCACACCAGAAGATGAAGATGTTAGAATGAAACTCGACACTTTGATAGAATGGTACGTGGAAGTGTGTGTGCCTTATATTAGAATTCTCAAACCACAGAATGCCATAATTACCATGGAGTTTTCCAGGCATGAGGTGTTTGAATTTTATCATTCTGAATATCACTTCGCCAAAGAATTTAGACAAGAATTGGTGAAAGAATTCAAGAGAAAAATAGTGTTTGTCGGTGACATATTCTCGTGGTCACGTTATTTTATGAAAGCCATGTACTTATATGTAGGAATCGGGTTCTCTGGGGATAAAATGAAGACTTTGCTGGATGAAGCAATCAAAATACTGAAACTGTCTGGTACCGAAGTGGAAATTAAAGTGAATGGATATCATCTTCCTAGCAAGATTGACCAAAAGACATGGGATATCGTCGCCAAACTTTTAATTCTTGCTACCCCATTCAAAATCTTCAATGTCAGCGTGCATGAACATGAAACAGAAGATGATAGTGATAACCATGGTGATAGTGACGATCATGCCGGTCCTGTTTTGAAAGTTTATATCTGGTGTTTTCTATGTTTGCACAACAAGGGGTAAAAAATCATAACCAAAACAATCGCAACAACAACAAAAAAAATAAATGGAAAAAAATCATAACCAAAAAAATAAATTGCCGGAACATAAATACAACCAATCCATTTTCTTTTTTTTTTCTTCTCTTTTTTCAAGAAAACCTTTTTTGTTGTAGTTGTCGTTTCATCAAGAGAAGAAGAACAAAAATGTCAGAATACTGCGGAGATTTCCTTGATTTTGAATCTAGTCTCTTTTATGCACCAAGGTCTGTGCTGAATCTCATCTCTCTTCAACTGGAGTAAGCTTTTCTTTTTTTAATATACGCATCATAATCTTAATTTTTTTAAAAAAACCCCCCACCATCTCGTGTCCTTTTTTTCTTAGTGAGATCCTGACATTCAATGTCGATACATTCCTCGCTGTGGAAAGGGAGACAATTGATACTGCACTCATCTTCGACAGCCAGACAACTTCTACTCCCTCTACTTTATCTCAAAATTTTCCGATCACCCTTCCTGAGCCTGCCACCATCGAAGAATACACCCACCAACAACTACAACCTCCATCTAATTACTCGGAAGATGATTACAGCAGCGAATCATGCGAGGAAGACGACGACAAAGAAGACGGGGATTACTGCTACAAGTATTACAACAAGTATTACAACAAGTACTACCTCAACAAGAACAACTTCATCAGAGAAGATGGCATTTCTGTAAAGAACGAGGACCATTCGTCTCTGCCGCCACTATCTCCATCATCGACAATCCCCACTGTCAAAGACGAAGACGAAGAAAACATGCACACGTCAAGTGAAGATCAGAACTGCGCCTTCGCCATTTCTGCGCCCATCACCAAGAGAAAATACGTCAGGAAAACCGCATACTTGCATGTCAAAAAGGTCGTCACCAAACGAAAGAAGCGCACTCCGCCTGTCATAGGTGCCAAGACAAGAGGAAATGGCAAGAAAATTCTAAACGACTACAACATCCTCAACAACCTCACTGTAGAACAAATTGGTCTGTTTGCTACACTGACTTTCGGTGAATTCAGAAAGTTCCTCAAGGACAAGGGCGTGCAGAGAAACAGCTTGCTTTACAAGGAGTATGCAACTCACAGGAGGCGCTATCTGTCACGAGACGCGTCTAAGGAGTACAGGAAATCACACAAGGAATCTGTCGCGGATGCTGCCAAGAAGCGTACCAAGAAGTACAAGAAAGAGATGGGGCAAGTTTGGCAGCCCAGAAGAGACAACCGAAACTCCCGCAAATGAAAAAAAAACAAGAAACCAAAAGAAAAAAATATATATTTTTGATAAAAACCCCACTCTCACCCGAAAGAAATAAAAAATTGAATGATGAGCTTAGTTTTTCTTTCTTTTCTCTTTTCCCTTTTTTTCATTTTTGATTCCACAATGATTCAGTCTTCTTGACATGCTTATGCCATTCGCTCATGTGAACTTTGATGGGATGTGGACCACATGTATAGTATAGATATGAATGAGTCATTGGAATCATCTCGTATCTAGAAGCACTTTTTGTTTTCGGAAATGCTTCGTTTTTAGAAGAAGAAGACACACCTTGCTTTTTTAAATTTTCTTCTCTTATCTTGTTCCATGTCAAACCACAGCATGCTATTTGAAATTTGTGCTTTTCCATGTCTTTTTCTTTTTGTTCGTCAGAAATAAAACGAGATTTCTTTTCTGTGAAGAATATTTTGTAATTTCTCTTGATGTCCATGTAAACTACCCTTGTCTTGTCTTCATTGAGGAGAACAAGGTCCATTCTAACTCGCAGATTCTTGTACTTGATGCTCTTTTCGGAATACAGAACAGTCATCCTTTCTTGTTTAATGAAAGAGAAAATCCCTTCAACCAATTTTTCGCACTCTCTTCTTTCTGTAAGTTTCATGTTTTTGACTTCTTTGTTGCAAAAACATTTTGTCAGACATTTGATCTTGTGTTGCAGAATCCCGTCGAGTAATCTCCCTTCTCTTGCACCTCCTGGACTTCTGAAATAGTTAGAAGCACTGCCACAGGCATACAACTTTTTCTTGCTTCTGCCACCATAACTATACTTATTCTTCTTTTTCCAAGCTGAAGAAGAAGAAGAAGAAGAAGGCTTGGAAGTGCTGCTCTTGCCCCTTACCATGTTTTCGAAGAACAGCAAGGCGTTTCTCCTTTTTTCTTTACTCTTTCCCTTTTTTAATTATATTTTCTTCACTTTCACCCAAGTCAGCACAACTTTCTCTTTTTTGTGGGAAGGGGAAAAATAAAGAAGAAAAAAGAAAAAAGAAGAAAAAAAGGAGTTGCGACAATGAAAAGATCACCTTACACGCCATTCACAAGAGTAAACTTCACAACAAGCTTTGAAAATGGTAAATCCGCACTGATTTCTCAAGTGATATCTGATGCCAGTGATACTTCTTCCAAAAGTAATCGCTATGGAGAACACGTGAACAATGCCCATTCACCATTTACACCATCTTCGTCGATGTCATCTATATCATCCCCATTTTCAGAAAATTCCAACAGCAACAACAATAACAAATACACCACATTCTCCCCCTCTGCTGATAGCTCGACACCATCATCATCGTCATCAAACTATAGGCAATATTCTCCGTCGCCATTATCATTCATAAATAACAATAACAACGGCAAACTTGTCAGTTCGGGGATTGACATTCGCAGAAGTTTTCAAGATAGCAATGACCTCGAAAGCAGTGAATTCAATTCACCATTAACACCCCAGCATTCTTTACATCATCTGCGTCACAGGGAATTATCAAATGCATCAGAGGATGATTCTTCTGTCACAGATTCGCCCCCTAGAACGGCGGAAGATGCAAATCATAACTACCACATCCAATCTCAAATACAAAAACAAGATGACTCGTCCAGCAGTAAAAGGGTGGAGATTCTTTGCACACTCATCGAAAACATGGATGATAGAGGAAAGTTGATCAACAAGTCTGATGTACAAGCATCGGCTGCACTTAAAAGGACACACACTGTGGAAAATCCTGGTGAGATGATGCAAGAGATACTCGCTTCTAAGAGAAATCCACACATCCCCTTCACTTACCCTGTTCCTTATATAGAAGAAAGATTAAAAGAAAAGACAGTGATAGATGGCAAATTCACCACCCCGCTCGATATCGAACTTGCTCATCTGATAGAAAGTCACGAACTCCTCACGAGATCATTGATTTCTTACCACTGCATGATGAACCTGTACATCATAAAAAATTACACGGAACCCGAAGAGATAGACAGAGACTGTTTAAGGCAGATTTATGACACACAGTCTTCTCTTTTCCCACTTTCAAGGATAGGACACAGGTGCACAGAAAATAATTGTGAAAGGCCAGCTTGTATAAAAGGAAGTGTTCTGACAAGTTGTATGAGATGTGGGTGCGACACTCGTTCTTTTCTCCCAGGACAAAAATACTTTTCATGTGTCACTGGTCTAACTCTTGAAGCAACAGGAAATGTGTATGTTTGCAGAAAGTCTGGAGCCATCCACATCTGTGGACAGTATTGCAAGGGCAGTGCAATTTCTCCAGAAACACAGGAGATAATTTGTAGTTTTACTGGGATATTCAAGGAACCTCACATTTCAAAAGGGGCAGAAAATATAAAAACAGAAAACACGAGACGTATTGTAGCAGAGGATGCTTCTGAAGTGTTTAGTGGTATGGATTGTGATGCAGATGAAGACGAAGATAATAATAATAACAGCGATATTTTAGATGATTTTCCTGTGGATTGTGGGATAGCCGACTTTGGAGATCTTGTTTTGGATGACACGTCAAGTTCATCGTCATTAACAGAAAAGAAAAGGGCTATGTCGACCACCACTTACTTTGACCCCTCAGATCCAAATACATTGTATGAAAAAACACCGACTACACTCTTCGAAATTCAACCCAAGTACACTCCGACCACTCTAGTAGAGTATCCTTACCCAGAAGATGGCCCTGTCTATGAACCAGTGGTAACAGAAAAGTGGCCGGGATCATTTGCCATCATGGACGAAATAAAATCAAGAAAGGCATCATCATCTTCGTCTTCTTCAGAACAGAAGTCTGTTCTGAATTCTTTTTCATCATCTTCATCCACAAAAAGAAAACTATCTCCAGATTTTGGTTCTGACGAGATAGAGCATGGCGATGATTATGAAAATACAAAAGTCTCTGATCCAGAAGATTGGAGCGACACGTCAAAATTGTCTCTTAAAGCAATATTAGCATTGACTTCTTCTACTTCTCCGAAAGGTGATCCTGTTGTTTCCTTGGCGAAAAAGAAAAAGAGAAATCATGCCCCGCACCAACCATATGATGCAAACAACAAAGAGATGACTATCATCCTGTCTTCCATTGGGGAAGATGATAAAATACTGCGCCCTGTGGTGAACGATCTCAGACTTGCATCGATAGAGATGAATGAAAAAAGACTGGCAAGCGAAGATGTTGGTGATCATCGAGACATGGACGACAAGATAAAAGAGTGTGTGAGTTTTATAAAAATTAAAACAACACCTGCATCGAAACATCATCAAAAACAAGACCAGATATCGCCACTTCTTTCATTGAAATTACCACAGATATCATCCAGCAAAAATAAACCATATGACATGAATGGCATACATCATTTAGTGAATGGGTGCATGATGTTCGTGAACGATTTCATAACCAACACAGAGCATGACCTGAAAAACAAAGTCACAAGCCTTTTCAAATTAGTGACAAACAGGGAAAACAAAAAGATGTCGGATGTTTCGTCTGTTTATTCGATGTTCAAATCAAGAGAACCCAAAGTCAGGACGATTTTCAACATCTTTGTGTGTCTGAAAAAGATGGATGTGTCTTATTGCACTGAACTGAGGCAGAGATTGTTGACACTCTACACAGAAAAAGTAGCAAGCATATATGAAGTCTTCAAGGACGATGACAGATTATTAAAAAAGACACAGGATCACAAACTTTTAATACAATACCTCATGTTATCGATAGCTTCTCATCAGAGCTACATCAACAGCAGCATTCCCATCAACACATCTTTTATTGACGCAGTTAACATGCGAACCTTACCTGAAATGAAGAAACAGATGAACTTTGACTTTCTGGAGAAGATAGGACTGAAAAAAGCTTATGGTGGCTATCACACAATCACATTTTTTTTGTAAATAAAAAAAGAAAAGAAAAAAAGAAGAAAGAGGGAAAAAATATTTTTTTGTTGGGCTTTGTTATCTCTTTTTGGTAACACTCTCGTTTGTTTTTTTCCCCTTTGGAATACCACACTGATCACATACACACATACACACGAAAACATTTTACAACACATGCCTTCAAAGACATGCCACAACGAGAAAACGGCACATGTAAACAGTGCCTCGCTAGGCTTATACACAACAAGTGGTCAAGAGAGAACATTATCCCAAACAAAAAAAAACTTTTTCTAGCAATGTAATATGATACGAAACATCCTTCCCGGGCAAGTCAAGTAGTCGTCGAGACTTTCATTTTGATAAAAATTTACGAACGGGCAATAATTGTTCCCGTCTCACTCACGTGAAAGTCAGTTCAAAAAGATGTTGAAGGTGTTGCGGTGGGAAGTGTGTGCTTTTTGTTTTTCAAATTCTCAAAAGAGAGCGCGAGGAAGAACTTTTCCAGTGCACACAAAACTGACTTGTCAACCAAAAAAGTCAACAAGAATAAACTTTCGCTTGATATAATAATGCCCACCAAAAAGATTAAATAATGAAGTTTCTTGCCCAGGAAGGAGGGCTTGCGCAAATTTCGTACAAAGAAAAAAGAAAGAAACACGAAAAAAAATGCATTTGGGTATAAATAAAATTTATTGGACATATGACATCACCATCATCATTACAAAAGATAATGATAATAATAGCAAATTTATTAGAATCTCCATTTCTTTTTTAAGCACAGAAAGGTCATCAGAGAAACGTAGAAGATAGCAACCACTACACCAAGGGTTATTAACACCCCTATCATCCATGAATCTATCAGTGGTGACTGTTGAATCAAAGGTGTTGTTGGAACATTGTTAGTTGTTGAGCTGACTCCACTTCCTGTGGTCAACAGGAACACTCCATTTCCAGTGACATCAAAGACAGAGGATGGGATGAAATTCATGAATATGTCCATGAAAAGATCTTGTTGGATAGAATCTGGTTTAAGAATGTTTTCTAGCACAGTGATAATTCCATTTGATGCAGAAACAACGTTGAAGGTGATTATGATGCTTCCGCTGCTCATGTTAGTGATGGTAACATTGGACATTGGTACACCACACAAAACAGACACACTTTCTTTAAAGGCTGATACGAATGCATTTCTTTCATGCCCAGGAGTTGATATCGGATAGTAATTCAATCCTTCAAAGTAAAATACCGCGTAAGAAGTGAAAAACAGAGAGTGTGATGTGATTTGTGAGGATGCCGTTGTTGTTGTCCGAGAAGACCCTCCAATTGAAGTTGTTGCCATCGCACTTTGAGAAGCTGTGGATGACATTGTTTGTAATGCAGCAGTACTGTTCACCACTATTATTGTGCCCGTCATGCTCACGTTGTACTTATCGTAAAAGGTGTGAGTTCCTAGAGTGACAAAGGTGTAATAAAAATATCTACCTGGGATAAGATTTCCACTCAGATAAGTATCTGGCAAATTCGCTTTTATGAAATGCACCATTGTCGTGTCGGTATTATGCCACCCAACAGTCTGTCCTGAAAGTATGAAAATGTAAGGAACCGGACAAGCAGAACACCAATTTATGATAACATTTGACGTTGATGTTGTTGTGGGCGTTGCTGAAGAAATGACAGTAGAAGTACTGGCTGTTGTTGTTGTTGTCATTGCAGAGGTTAATGTGCGTGTTAAAGTCGCTGAAGATGTCCTGGCCGGTACTGTTGTTATTGTTCTAGAATTAGTCGTAGTAGATTGCAAAGTAGTTGTTGATGTTATGGATGTGTTGCAATAAGTTCCTGTAAACCCACCACTGCATGTACAAGAAAAAGAACTATTTCCCACTACACATGTCGCACCATTTAAACATGGAGAATTGACACATCCTGTGTAATTGTTTTGACAAAGGGTGCCATTGTAGTTTGTAGGGCATGTACAGTTAGCCGAATAATTTCCAGCGCTGCACACTCCGCCGTTGAGGCATACAAGCGAAGAACATCCATTGTAATTATTTTGACAATACGTTCCATTGAAATTAGTGGCACAAGTGCAATTATAACCATTTACTATGTTTACACAAGTGGCACCATTTTCACATTGATTTCCAGGACAGCTGTCGTTTATAGTGTCACAGTTAAGGTCATTGTATCCTGTTCCGGTGCAATTACAAGCAGTGGTATTGGACGGAGGTTGTAGATAACACGTACCATTGTTGTTACAAGACCAAGATCCACACCCTCTGTAATCATTCTGGCAAGAGGTTCCATTCGTTTGCGATAAACAAGAACAGGAAGCCGTGTCATTGCCTGCTACACAAACCCCTCCATTAAAGCAATGTAAAAGACTGCACCCAGTGTAATTGTTTTGACAGTAAGTTCCATTAAAATTGGGCTGACAAGTACAGTTCGCTGAGAAATTTCCTGCACTACAAACACCACCATTCAGGCACACCAAAGAAGAACACCCATTATAATCATTTTGACAAAGAGTACCATTGTAATTTGTGGGACAGGTGCAGTTTGCTGAAAAGTTACCCACAATGCACGTTCCTCCATTCAAGCAATTTGTTAGTGTGCAATCATTGTAATTGTTCTGACACCAAGTTCCATTATAATTAGTCGAGCATGTGCAATTGGCAGTGTTATTTCCAACGTTACACGTCCCTCCATTCAAACAACTCAAAGATGCACAACCATTATAATTGTTTTGGCAGTAAGTGCCGTTGATGTTTGTAGGACATGTGCAATTGGCTGTATAATTTCCTGCATTGCACACTCCCCCATTAGAACAATTCAGTGACGCGCAACCATTGTAATTATTCTGACAAGATGTCCCGTTAAAGTTTTTAGGGCATGTGCAATTGTAACCACTTATTATATTTACACAAGTACCTCCATTCTGGCATTGATTTCCAGTACAATTGTTAATATTGCAGGTGTATCCAGATCCCGAATTAGAGCAGATGCTTCCGTTTTGACAAGGTCCTCCGTAACAATGATCGACATACGAACACCATCTTCCCATGTATCCTCCAGAACAATTACACGAGGTTGCTGAAGAACAATTTCCAGAATTTGCGTAATATGCCTGTAGAGACGTCAGTCCGTCCAATGAGCTCCCGATTCCAATAACAGTCATCCCGGTCCCGGCAATGTTAAGATAAGTCAAAGAAGTTGAAAATGCATAAATGCTTCCATTCAAACCTGCATTTTGTGACACGTCCAATGCCACCATATGCAAAAAATTAACCCCGTTGAATTCAGGCGGCGGTGACAATACCTTGCCTATGTCCCCTGTCAAACCAGATGACCTGAAAGAAGCGGCTTCTACAGAAAATCCATTATCGTAATAAACATCAACATCGTAATAAACAGGACTGTCTTCGAAGTATGCATTTCCATTCATTCCTGCGTATCCTATGACTATGGGACCATTGGGTTCACAATTTTGTGGCTGTTCTCCTGGATTTGAACAAAAGGCGTCCACAGAATAGCTAAAACAACTGGATATTGTATTGATGCATGCTTCACTCGCCGCAGAGCTCCCTCCACCTGAATAATAAGTTTGATAGCAATTGAAAACTATTTGATAATTAGAGTCCGCAGAGAAAGAACATGGCTCGGCGCATTGAATACAATCATCGAAGTTTTCATAAGCTGTTTCAGTGTACCAGTTGTAGCCAGCGAGGTTTGTGTTGTAATATAAATTCACTGTGCATCCTCCCAAAAAATCCACACCTGTTGGCAGTCTCCACCCACACCCACCTGTTGATTGAGTTATTTCACCCACATATTCACAATTTACACCAAAGTTTGTGCCATTGCATCCACTTACTGTACCAAAAAAATGTGAAATGTAGATGATAGAAATTATGATCTCAAATGTAATCCTTGATACAATAATACGTTGCATTCTTCTAATGAATCAAAAAATGAGACGCAGAAGAATGTATAGAAAAAAAACTTATTCGTGCATCAGTAGCAATAACAAGAACAACAAAAAGAGACATTGTATCTATTTTACATTTTTTTCGAAAGTAAAAAAAAAATAATAAAATAAAATAAAATTTATTTACGCCTGTGAAGGGGGTCGAACCCTTGACATTTGGATGCCTTTTTTTGTTGCCATAACTTACATTATAAAAGTCCAACGCTCTAACCAACTGAGCTACACGGGCCAAAAAATGTACACGCATACATTTCTTTCTTTCTTTCTTTTTTCCTTTATTTTGGATTTATAAAACGTTCGACAAAAAAAAACATCTCATACATTTTTTTTTTCTTCAGATTATATTTGCTTGTTCTTTTATTTTCATTTTGCTTTTCACGTTTAACACCACTGCTGTTGCATAGAAGAGTGCCGTGACAAATGCAATGATTAAAATAGATGTAGCTGTTCCAACAGACACTGGTATAGGTGTTGGGACAATAGGTAATTGTTGAAGTGCCTCTGAATTTGTAGAATTGAGCTGCAACATGGATGAATCCCCATTTGTGAAATAAATTGGATTTAAAACGAAAGAGAGTGTCTGAATAAATGAGAGTGATGTTGTGGTTGACGCGTCTATTAATTGTTCCAGGTCATCAAAAGCAGTGCTGTTCAGTGCATCGTTTTGTATGACCAAATTAACAATTACACTGCCTTCTTCTATGCTGATTATAGTGATATCTGAAATGATGACGGAATTTATGACAGAAACAATCCCTGCCTTGAGACAAAATCCGAAATCATCTTGGCTGTTCATGATTTCTTGATATTCCAGACCTTGAAAATACAATGTTATAAAATCATTTACTGTAATTGGGGGCTGTGTTGGTGCAGATGTTGTAGTTGCTGCTGAAAGGGTAGTTGTCCTGTGAATGGATTCCGTGGATGTAACCCCAGCAGTGGTAACATCAGAAGAATAAGTAGATGCTGCTGTTGTTGCCATTGTTTCTGATGATGATAATAACGATGACGCTGTTGTCACTGTTGGAGATAAAGATGATGTTGTCGATGATATTGTCGTGGTAGATGCTGTTTTTGTTGTTGTTGATGATGATGTTGGTTGTGCCGTGGTAGTAGTTGTACTTCTGATAAAAGAAGTTGTGGTAGTGGTTGGGATGGAAGTGGTAGTGGTTGTTTGACTAAGCGTTCTAGTTCCAGTCGTCGACAATTGTGTAGTCGTGGTGGATGACAATGTTCTGATAGTAGTGGTTGGTCTTGTTGTTGTAGTGGTTATTACTGATGAAGTTATAGCATTCCCTGTTATTGTTAGAGTTCCGACCATAAATCCGTTAGTGTTATCATAATAATTGAATGTTCCCGGTGCAGAGAAAACGAGACAGACTGAAGCACCCGATACAAGAACAACACTAGAAAATTGACTTCCTCCATCTGCTACAGTATCTTGTTCTCCCATCGCATGAGATCTACTTAAATCGGTATTTAACCATTCGACTACCATTCCCACAGAAGCTGTCGCAGTTGATGGCATACACAGAACACACCAATTTATAGTGACATTTGCATAAGTGCAACTAGTAACGGAAACACCCTGATATCCATGCGAAATTTGAAAAAAGAAAGATGAAAATAAAACAAAAAGAATGATGTGATAAAACCGTGCATCTAGTCCGTGCATTTTCTCAGGATTCATCTTGTCGAAAAAAGAAAAGAAACCGAAAGAAAGAAAGAAAGATATGGTTTAATGACGAAGCTTTACATAATAAAATATGCCATTCAATTTCATTTATTTATTTCTTCTTTCACGAGTACACCATCTTTGTGAACAGGCTCGATCATTTCGGCAAAGAATTCTTTTTTTCCTTTTACCATAGCAGATGATATTTCACTAGCTTTTGCGCCGTTCAAACGTTTGCATATTTTTGAGGATATGGCACACATGAGATGTTCGAGCTCTAGAAAGTTTGCACTCATCATCATCTCATAAAGCATCGTGTCATCTGCATCTTTTAGTAAAGTTTCATCAAAGTCGTTTGGGGTATACACATTATCAGTGGATTTTTCTATGTGAACATTGTGAATGCACCACTGAATGATCTTGCTTGCTGTTTTTAAATCCGAGATGTCGGTGCAAATAGCTTCGTGTTCGCACTCACCATACATATCTATCAAAAATCTCACTGGTGCAAACATCATCGCAAGTTCCCTGGTGATTTTCATTGTTTCGCCAGATTTCATTGAAATTGTAATGAACTGTGTCATCTTAGAAGAAAGAAAAAGAAAAAAAGAGTGAGCTTGTGTATTTTTAATTTTTTTTAAAAATTTTTTTCTTTTCTTTTTCTTTCTTCGTTACCTTGAATTTCTATCTTTCCTTCTTGTTCTATTTTTATTACAAGCAAGAAAAAAACCAGCCATGTTCAAACATATTTCGATTGGTGTCAGAGCCATGCCAGACGAGATATTTCCCGATGATCCGTCTCTCAACGCAGCCTACATGGAATTGATCTGCAACCAAAGCGACACGGCATTTCTCACACAAGTTCTTTCACAGCTACAAGAAAGTGATACCAACACCAGTAGTAGTGTATCCAATAATGCTCTGTCTCGTTTGACAAAGGGTGACAACAAATACACTCTTATGCCACATCTGTGCAAGTGGTTTTCCAAAAGCAACTTACAAGCTGTTCACACTCTACTTCAGAAGACTTTGATAGCTGTTTATCCTCCTGGAAAGACCACCACACACAAGCGAATTCTTTACGAGAAAGAAATACACAGCATTCCAAACGAGAAATGCAATCGCATCACAGTGTCATACAGAAACATTGATGTGGAAGAGAGCAATGATGATATTATTTATCAATTTTACGAGAATGGCGGCGGTCATTGCAGAAATACCTGTGACATTATTCCTGAAATAGCATCTTTGCTATTTTTATTTGACGTTTGCGTTGATCCTGACTTTGACGGTAAGCATGTTGGCATCAGAACTAGAAAGAGTATTTCCACAACATCAAGCGCCGGCACCATGTCAAGGACATTTTCTTCTGATTCAGAACGCGTGTCTGACTACCTCCAAACATCCATGTGTTATGAAATTTCAAACATCGAGAACATTGGAGGGTTGGGAAATTTTGGAGTTTATGCTATCTACTACGCTGGAAAGAAATGGACAGGAAAGTACATCCCGGATAACAAAGGCGGTCATAATACATCACTAAACGGATTCTGGATCCCCACTTTGAACTACCCAGTCTTTGTGGGAAAGTCGTGCACTGGAAAATCTACAATGCTTTCGAGATTGAAAATCCACAGGAAACAACTCAAGTCTGCTGGCATAGATGATCAGTTTGTATTTTCTTTCTTTGTGTGCACTGGAGAAGAGGCGAAAATTCATGAGAAGCAAATGATTGAGAAGCTTTCATGCATCTGGAATCACACCAAAGAAAATCCTGGAATGGGAATTGGTTTCGGAAAGAATTGGGAAGTGTATTATGTTCCTCGCTCGTCGTCATCATCATCTACAACTTCTAAAGATGATTCCAGTGATGATTCTGATGAGATTTCTACTACAACCAACAAGAAAAATGAAAATACAACAGCATCACAGAAACACGAAACAGATGATAGCAACATCACCGAAGATGAAAGGGTGAACATGCTCAACACATTGTTCAGGACTCTTATTTTCTGATATCTTTCTTTTCTTTCTTTTTGTTTATCTCTGTGGGATTTTTTTTTACAAAAAAAATAAAAAGGCGACAAAAATATTATTGAGGTGGTCTTTCAAAAAGCATGTTGACGTTTTCATTAAAATTTTCAAATCCATCGTCATCAGACATGTACCACGGATATCCATCATGTATTCCTTCTTGCAAAGGACGTGCCATTGCTTCATTTTCCTCGTCGTCGTTGTGCGAATCAACGATGCATACATCAACATCGTTTTTATTTTTGTTGTTTTTTAAAAAATTGAACATATCCACCAACCTTTCTTTGTAATCATCAAGTGTCTCGTTTTTTCTTTTTCTGATTGGTCTGAACGCATTTGGTTTTTTTTCATTTTTTAAGTTGAGTTGTGCGATGACATATTTAAATAAAATGCCAAGACACTCGACTGATTTTTTTTCAAATGACACGTCAAGAGGTGTGTATCCTATCATATCATAACAATCATAGAATATCTCACTTTGAGCTAACAATTCACTTGCTGCCTTGGGCATTTCTTTGCTGCATGCTATGTGAAGCATGGTCCAATTTCTTGAATGAAACGGAGATACAAAATTCACGTTTATTTCTGATTTCAGTTCTCTGAATTTTTTAAGAAATGTATCCTCTTGTCTTGTAGAAAGTAATCTGCATAGTGTTATCTCATCCGTGAAGGCTCTGACAAAACATTCTTTATCATCGCGAGACATCCTTTCATATTCCATTGACATTTTTTCGATATCTTTATTCTCACAACACACTACCAAAAAAAAGAAAGTTTATGATGAATGTGTTGAACGTGCTGCTTTTTCTATTCCTTTTTTATTTCTCAGCCAAGGTTTTTACAGGTTTTGTGACATGTGGATGAAGGAAAAGACAAAAAGGGAAAAAAGAAGAACTCTCTCAATTTTCTTTTTTTTTGAAAAAAATGAAGAATAGACATCACTTTCGTTACTTTTTTGGTTTGATATTACTTAGTCACTGACCTGCACTGGGATTCCATGCACGCTGACAATATTTTCAATGTGTTTAGCTCTGCTTTGTTGATTTGAGTGTTGTTTTTGAAGATGTCTCCTAAACCTATATTGTCGCACAAGGTTTTTGCATCATCTTTGGTGATCAACACCCGTTTTGCGTTGTAAAGAGATGCATATTGACTGAACATCAATACACAAAATGCTTTCTGGGTGTATGACATTTGTTTGTTCGGCGAAGATTGGTTTAATTCTCCAACGATTTCTTTTAAATTCTGTCCGGAACCACCATCAAAAGAATTCACTCCGTGTTTTATCAAGAGTCTGAAAACACTAACTGAAAAATAAATCATTTCAACGACAATTTCTAGTTCCAGTTGGTTGACATGTAGCTTGAATGATGCATCTTTTAGGGTTTCGCTTATTGACGGCTCCAAATATTGGTTGTTTAAAAGTGAATACACACTTCTTCCAAAGTGAAACGATATTTTTGATTCACCGGGTCCAAGCAACCCCAAATCGCTCAAATCAGAAACAAATCGATGGATGTTAAATGCCACCAATGAACTTTTTCCAATGAAATTGCCGAGACTTTTGTCATCCGGGAATAGTGATAGGTATGCATCGAGATTGGTCAAAAAATTCATAAAGTCCGACATTGTAGTCCTTTCAGAACCTTTTTTCTTTTCTTCTTCGCGGTCGTCCGTGTGATTCACAACACTGGCCATAAAGAGCATGTACATCTTCACATTTATTCTGAATGCACCATCGATTTGTCCCATCGTGGTAAAAGTTCCCGTCAGTTTTTTGCCTGGATGTTCATCGTTTTCTGTCCCCGTCAACCGAAGAATTTTATTGTCCAGTATACACGGCGAAAAACCAAAGATATTATCTTCTGCGTCGACAGATAAACTTTGTGGTTTTTCATGATTGTATATCTTTTTTAACTTGCTGGCATCATCAGAAAAAATCGGCAAAAACCTTTCAGCATCAAATGTTATCTTTTTTGCAGTGCTTGTCATGATTAAAAAAAAAGAAAGGGGGGAAAAGAAGTTTGTATCTTTTTTTTTCTCCCAAACCAGTGATGATGTTCTTTTGATATTGTTTTGCA